>Ga0206131_10004380_pt1 | contig 15513 bp, 13 predicted proteins | sample Helgoland_Spring_FD_148636 | JGI IMG/M metagenome (GOLD analysis project Ga0206131, IMG submission 148636) | Pelagic subsurface seawater microbial communities from Kabeltonne, Helgoland, North Sea - Helgoland_Spring_Bloom_20160517_1 | ecosystem: Environmental > Aquatic > Marine > Epipelagic ...
TTTCGGCTGGCCAGCGATTCACACAAGAGACTCATACACAAGCATGGGATATGACCAACACGAACTGTGGGTAGACACTGGTCTTAAAGACAAAAAGGCAGTTACAAAAGCCGGCGTAGAAGTTGGTAACCTCATCACATTCGACACTCAATTAGAAGAGATTGGAGACTACTACGTAGGCAGATCATTAGATAATAAGATTGGTGGTTATATCATTGCTGAAGCTCTTAGAAAGATCTCAGAGGACAATATCGAGCTACCTTATGATTTATATGTAGTTAACAGTGTACAAGAAGAGGTTGGTCTTCACGGTGCTAAAAAGATTGCGAAAGAATTAAAGGCAGATCTTGCTCTAGTCCATGATGTATGTCACGCTACCGATACTCCTAAAATTGACAAGGCAAAAGATGGAGATAATAAAGGTGGTGAAGGCCCGTGTCTAGAATTTACAGCACAGAATCATAGAGAGATTAACCATATGTTAAGAGAGGTAGCGTTAGACAATAAGATACCGATACAATTAACAGTAGGTTCGATGGGTAATGATACGATGGCCTTCTTTATGGAGAACACGCCAACTGCAATTTTAGCAACCCCACTTAGATACATGCATACTACGGTGGAGATGGCCCATAAGAAAGATGTTAAGGCATGTATTACGTTATTTGTTGAATTCTTAAAAGCTCTAACACCTGAGAAAATAAATTCAATAAATAAAATATAGATCACGAACTAAATAGAGTATTTATTTGGGGGCTGAATGGCCCCCATTTTAATTTAAAAAGAGATGAAATTTAAAAAATTAACAGGAGTAGAAAACTTCGAACTGGCATTATATGTTAGTAAATACTTAGAGTTGCATAAAGACTATGACGTTAAAATATATCTTGGATGCGACAGTCAAACAAAGGCCAATATTACGGCATACGCAACTACTCTAGTGTTCCATATTGAAACATCAGGATGTCATGTGATTTATAAGAAGGAGACAGTTCCGGTAGTAAGAGACATGTGGAATCGTCTATGGAGAGAGGCCGAATTGTCGGTTGAGACTGCTTTATATTTAAGAGAAAGAGGAATTGAAATCGATACAATAGATCTTGACTATAATATAGACCCAATTCATAATTCTAATAAATTAGTTAAAGCAGCGGTTGGATATGTTGAATCATTAGGATTTAAAGCAAGAGTAAAACCAGATATTTTACCTGCTGTTTATGCTGCCGATGGTATTGTAAACTAATTTAAAGTTGAACATATAATAACAGATAAATATTATAAATGAAACAATTAATTTGATATATGTCAATAGCAGACGGATACGAAAACGAAAAAGGTAGAAAGAGAGTCAATAAGACTTCAACTCCATTCCTCGATGAATACGGAGAGGACTTAACTAAACTTGCAGCTGATGGTAAATTAGATCCAATTATCGGAAGAGATAAAGAAATCTATCGAATTTGCCAGATCCTAGCACGCAGAAAAAAGAACAATCCAATTATTCTTGGAGATCCTGGCGTGGGTAAAACTGCAATCGTTGAGGCAATTGCACAGAGAATTGTTAGCAAGAAAGTTGCTAGGGTTCTTTTCAACAAAAGAGTCGTATCTATAAATATGGCAAATATCGTTGCAGGTACCAAATATCGCGGAGAGTTTGAAGAGAGAATGAAGAACATTGTCGACGAACTTAAGCAGGCTAGCGATGTAATTGTATTCATTGATGAGATTCATACAATTGTAGGTGCTGGAGGAGTAAGCGGTGCACTAGACGCATCTAATATTCTTAAGCCTGCTCTTGCAAGAGGCCAGGTTCAGTGTATTGGAGCTACAACACTCGATGAATATCGAGAAAACATTGAAGATGATGGAGCTCTAACTCGAAGATTCCAAGAAATCTTTATAGATCCTCCAACTATTGAAGAAACCATTGAGATACTAGATAAAATCAAACACAAGTACGAAGATCATCATGCAGTAGAATATACACAAGGCGCTATTGAGGCTTGTGTTAAAATGAGTGAGCGTTACATTAAGTCTAGAGAGCTACCAGATAAGGCTATTGATTTATTAGATGAGGCAGGAGCAAGAACTCATCTGCTTGAAGTTAAGGTTCCAGCTAAAATTAAAAGTCTTGAAACCGAAGCCCTATTAGTTAAAGTTAAAAAAGAGAATGCGGTTGCAGATCAAGATTACGAACTAGCGGCTCAATTAAGAGATGAACAAATCTCGATCGAAAATAAAATTACTGATGCTACTGAAGAATGGGAAGACTCGTTAAAGACAAAAAGAAGAAAGGTTGATGTTGATGAAATTGCTGAAACAATTTCAATGCAAACTGGAATTCCAATAAAAAGACTTGGAGTTGACGATAAAAAGCTTATCGCTCAAATGTCAGAAGAGCTAAAGCAGAAGATTATTGGACAGGATGTGGCAGTAGACGCGCTTTCAACCGTAATAAAAAGGTCTAGAACTGGTGTTAGTAGTCATAAAAAACCAGTTGGTTCATTTATGTTCTTAGGCCCTACCGGTGTTGGTAAAACTGAAACAGTAAAAGCACTTGCCGAATATATGTTCGGAGACACTGATTCATTGATACGCATCGATATGTCAGAGTACCAAGAGAAGTTTAATGTTTCTCGTTTAATTGGTTCTCCTCCAGGATATGTAGGACATGAAGATGGAGGTCAATTGACAGAAGCGGTAAGACGTAAGCCACATTCAGTCATCCTCTTTGATGAGATTGAAAAGGCACATCCTGACGTATTCAATACATTACTCCAGGTTCTTGATGATGGTAGATTAACCGATTCTAGCGGTAGAGTCGTAGATTTTACAAATTCAATTATTGTAATGACATCGAACGTCGGCGCTAGAAAGCTAGCAGACTTTGGAACAGGAGTTGGATTTCAAAGCTCTTCAACCGTTGCTGAAAAAAGTGCTAAGATGGAAGGTATTATTAAGAAAGAGCTAAAGAATAAATTTAGCCCTGAATTCTTAAATAGATTAGATGATATTATTCTCTTTGACCAGCTTTCAAATGAAGACGTACTTCAAATAGTTGATATTGAATTAGACATCTTTAATGACAGAATGGCTGATGAAGGATATGAATTCAAATTTACAAATCAGGCAAAGCAATTTATTACCGATCAGGGATATGACGCTGCATTTGGTGCGAGACCTATTAAAAGAGCAATCCAAAAATACGTCGAAGACTTAATAGCCGATGCAATTCTAACAGACTCTATTGTTCCTCGTGAAAAGCCATATACAATTACTAAACTAAAGGCAGAAGATAAACTTACTCTAAAATCTTAATATAAGATTAAAATAAAACAATATGAATTTTTCAGAAACATTTATAGATCTAATTAAAGCAATTGAAGGCTACAATATGGAGTCTCAGCCTAGAGGAATGAAAGTTAAAGAGTCTCTTATGACCTCTTTCGATATTTCACCAATTGAGCCAATTGCAAACTTTAAGGATCGAGAATTTAACTTTAAATACTTTGCGGGTGAACTTGCATGGTATCTTCATAGAGACAGAGATGTAAAATACATTTCACACTTTTCAAAGTTTTGGCAAAGCTTAACCAATCCTAACACTAACGAGATCAATTCTAATTACGGAAGTCTAGTTATTAATGATGAACAATTGGGATGGGTAGTTGATTCTCTCATTAAAGATAAGAACTCTAGACAGGCAATTATGTTTTTTAATCGTCCTGAATTTCAATTTGAAGATAATAAAGATTTCGTATGTACATTATATTCTAATTTCTTTATTCGCGATAATAAATTGTTCATGAAAGTTCAAATGAGGTCAAACGATATCTTTTTTGGTCTAACTTTTGATGCTCCTTTCTTTGCATTCTTACATCAATCAGTCTATCTCATCCTGAAGGAACATTACCCCGATCTGGAGCTTGGAATGTATTTTCATCATGTTGATAATATTCATTTCTATGAAAGACATTTTGATCTTGCTGACAAAATAAAGCAAAATGGTGCTGGTGAAAATTACAAAATGGTTCTTAAACGACCAATGATTAGCTATAAAAATGGATCAACATATCTTACCGACTCTGGTAAAGAATATACAAATCGAATAGACTCTGCTATTAAGAGAGAGCAGTCTACCGGTACACAAGAAAATTACAAGTCAATTTTACAAGACTATTTTGAATTTTAATGGAAAAAGGCAGAAATATACCGGTTATAAAAATAGATCCTGAGGCGTTATTAAAGTCCGACATTGATTTACTATTAAAGTCAAAGTTTGACATATTTTACCGAAGAATAGTTGAATATACAATGTCAATCGTAGAAGGTGGAGATGAAGAGATCTTAGCAATCTTGGTAGATGATAACGAAGAAGAATACAAAATGAAACTTCCATACAAAGGGTTCAAAAAATCATTAACAAAAGCAAACGAGTACTTTGAATTAATAGAAGAGTATGAAACTTGCAATCTTATTAAAGACATTATAAAAAACTTATGAATTACTTTCCAAAAGACAAAGAATTTGAAAGATTTGCTAAATCAGAACATGGTATAGGATCTTCAACCGTAAATGCTTATAGCAAACATATACAAGGGTCAATGACTCCTTATATCTTAGAAGAGCGCGAATTAAGAGCAACTCAAATGGACATCTTTTCTAGATTAATGATGGATAGATTACTTTGGGTAGCCGGTCCAGTAAATGATCAAATGAGTACAGTCGTACAAGCACAGCTAATGTTTCTGGACACTACTTCTTCTGAAGATATTACTATGCATATAGACAGTCCAGGTGGATCGGTTAAATCAGGACTATCAATGGTTGATGTAATGGACTATATTAATGCAGATATTCGCACAATAAACACCGGAATGGCAGCTTCTATGGGTTCAGTACTACTTGGAGCAGGCACTAAAGGTAAAAGAATGAGTTTGAAACACTCAACAACAATGTTACACCAATCTTCAGGCGGATTTAGTGGAAATATCCAAGACGCTGAAATCGATTGGAAAGAATGGCAAAAGGTCAATCACGAACTTTTTGTCCTATTAGGGTCTTACTGTGGCAAAGATGCAGAACAGGTCAAATCAGATGCCACTAGAGATTTATGGTTAAGCGCTGAAGAAGCGGTTAATTATGGTATCATTGATGAGATTGTAAAAAATAATCGTAAATAAAATGGACAGAAGAGAAAAAGAACGCAATGTTTTTATTTCGCTAGTAAACAAACAGCTTGAGCCGTTTGGCGTATCTTATGAAGATGTAAAAACAAACCCAGACTGGTATATGGAATTCCGTACAAGTGAAGAGGATGAAACAAAATTTATCAACTGGGGAATTGAATTGATTAGAAAGGAATTAAAACTTTCTAAGAAAATGGCAACAATGGAGATGAATTGGTTTATTCTACAATGGGGATTAACAACCACAGTTTCCGATCAGATTAAACAAAAAACAATAGAGTCGAAGAAAAAGAAGGCTTAGTGTCTAATAATCTTAGATATGATTCTCGTAAAAGGTTAGAGGCAGTTAAAGGTCTGCCCTCTAACCTAATTAAAAAATTCATAATTGCAGAAAATCGCGATTATCGAGGAAGGGTAACCTTCCACATTGGGTTTAGAAATACTAAAAATTCTAAAATAGACTATTTTATAGTACCAAAAAAATATAGGGTACATAGCTCACTAATTAATGCTGAGATTGCAATCTTCGAAATGGTGAAGATTCATCTATGGCAAGGAGAAAAGAGATCCCAGTTTAAATTTATCTCCGAACGGCCAACTCATAAAAATTTAATTTACCTATTTAAAAAAGTATGCAGGATTATTTTTGATAAATAATTCATGTATAACACGATTCAAGTTCCAGATTGGGCAACAAACGGCCCTGAAGATCTGGAATACAGAACATATAAAATGCTTTCGCATGAAGCACAGATTAGAAAAGATCTGTACAATGGACTTCTATATGAAGCCCTAGAAGCATGCGATTCTGCGTTAGATTTTATGTATCACTATGATGCTGAACGAATGGTTAATAGCGACATAATTTCTACAAAACTAACAAATGTTAACTGGGACAATATCGAATTTATGTATGCTACGGGAGAAGAGATGGCAAACTTTTCTATTCTAGATGATTTAGTTGATCGAGGAATTCAACTATTTGAGTCACTTCATTCTGAGATTAGAGAGCACTGGAGGGTAATAGAACGTGAAGTTACTGTAAACCAGGCAGGTACAAGGCCCTATTTCATAGGAGATGGATTCGTATTAGTTGCTACACCAGATAATAAAGTTCACGTATACTCTTTTAAAAATCCTAAAAAAGATTACAATGTCAATTGGAAAAGCTTTAAAATGGAATATGTTTCTACACATTCACATAAAAACTATAAAATACTTGAATATATTAGTCAAATTAAAGAGATTGACGAGGACAAAATAGTCTATCGGGTAAACGTAAAAAATAGTGTTAATTTAGAAGGAGGCCCAATAAATGTAGTTTCTTCACTAGTTTTTATGCAACTCCGTAAAGATTACTCTTTTTAAATTGATATATACTAAGAAGCAAAAAAAATAAAATTAGAAGATGCCGCAAGTTTCTAGAAACAACTTAATAGCCTACATCCCACAAACTTACCAGTTTTTAAAAGGACAGGCACACGATGTGACAATCATACTTTACCAAAATCAGGTAGGTAACCAGGTAGAAGCATACAATGCTCAATCAGTAGAGATTAAAATATTTGACAAATATCTCTTTCCAACACCAAACTTTACATTTACGAAGGCTGCTAACCAAATCACATTTGGATCAACACAGGCTGGAACAGAAGGACACATAAAAGTCTCTCTAACACAGGCTCAAATAGATTCAATTGCAGAAGGTGCAATGTATGCTGAGGTTAAGTACGTTACTTCTAACAATAATATAATCTTACCTAAATTAAAGATTGCTGAAATTTCAGCAGCTGGAGGTGTTTCATCAACCGGAGCTGTATCAGGAAATGTGTTTACCATTCCAGCTCCTCTTTATAGCGTACAATCATTCCTATATGCTTCGAATGATCTACCAGCCGCAGGCAAAATTGTACTTAATTCATCTAATCCAGCATCAGTTACTAAAGCAGTCTTTAATAATACTGATGAAAGAGGAAAGAGAAACGCATATTTAGAAAACTTTTTAACTAAAAGATTTAGTGAAGGAAGCTCAGACATAACAATCGCACTTACCGATATTTCGGACACTAGTATTTACCACATATATTCAGTTACCAATTGGACTAGAGTAGATCTAAATGGTGATTCAGCTAATATCGGGATAGGAGATGGAATCGAACTTACATTAACATGGGAGTCTAGTGCAGTTTCACAAAATAACACATATCCATTCACGGAGTCTCAGAGAATAGGTATTTTACTAGATGCTATTGGAATTGCGGGAACTAGTGGAAATAATGAAGGTAGTAATTTAACAGTTTCTTCAGGAACTTCAGGAAATGTTTCATATCCAAATATTACTGAAATTAAATTTATCGATGGTGCATCGATAGCAGATGGTGGAAATGGAACAGTAGAAGTTACTATTTCTGGAGGAGCTTCATCGACAATTTCAGACGTAACTGCAAATATCGCAGCAGGAGCTATCAACATTGGAGATACTGTTTCAGCTGGAACAACATTACAAGATCTCGTTGAACGGTTATTACTAACTACATATAATCCGACGTTTGTAGATCCTACGTTTAGTCTATCTGAAGGAGTTAATCCAAATAGTCAAGAAGTAGGAGATACTATAAACGTACCACTAACATTTAATTTTAATAGAGGAGCTATTAAAGGAGATTTAGTAAGTGGGACTTGGGATGTAAACGCAACTCAAGATTTTAGAGCAGGGGATTCTACATCATATACAATAGATGGTAACGCTCAACCTGGAAATACATACACCGTTTCAAACCATACAGTTACTTTAGGATCCAATACTTTTAGCGGAACAGTAGCATATGGACAAGGTCCACAACCATTAGACAGTAATGGATCTAATTATGATTCTCCATTATCCGGTGGAACTAGTCCATCTAGATCAACTTCATTTAATGGATATTATCCATATTTCTATGGAACTTCAAACAGTTATATTAGTAATCCATCTGACGTCGCTACTTTAATTGGAAATAGTTCTGGAACTAAAGTAGTTGCAGATTCTAACGGTACATTAACACTTAACGTTGGAACATCACTAACACATGTTTGGTTAGCGGTTCCTTCAAGTTATTCTCTAAAAAATCAGTGGTATGAAACAGTTACTAACTTTGGAGATATTGCTTCAATCGGTACGACACCTACAACTGGAGGAGACTTATTTATACCTTACGCGACTATTTCAGTAACATCACCAGATGGATATTGGAGCGGCATAAATTATACAATTTATCTACAAAAACCTTCGTCATCGGGACAGGGTACATCATTCGCAACTGGTGAAATACAATTTAAAATAGTTTAAAATAAAAAACAACAAAAAAATGGCAATTAATTTTTCAGACAACTTACAAGTAAATACATCACTGCATGTTGATAATAAATGGGGACCTTATTCAGGTGCCGATGAATCAACAGCAGTATCAACGGCAAATGCTGCTATCCCATCAGGTCTAAGATTTGAAGGTCTAACATTAGGTCTAAAAGTAGGATCAGCAGATGTAGTTGAATATTGGTATCAAGGCGGAACTACAGATACTGATCTAGTATTAAAAACTACTGGCGGCGGAAGTGGTGAAGTAACATTAGTAGATAATGCTGGTTTAGCATTTGACAATACTGATTTAGAAACAACATATAATACAACAATTGACGACGCTCTTACCGTGCCAGAAACAGTAGGAGGCATAGAAGCAGGTACTTTAGCATCTTCTTTAAAAGCTAAAAACCTAGTTCAAATCATTGACGATCTATTATTTCCAACTGTATTACCAACATATGTGATACCAACAAACTCTACCAGTATTACAGGGTTAGGATCTACGCTTAAAGAGGTTGGTTCATCATATAGTGGAAATGTAGTGCAAACTGCCGATTCAAACGATGCAGGAGCATTTACAGAACTTAGGATTTATAGAGATGGAACCTTAGTTGATACTGATGCATCACCAGTTCTAAGCGGAGGAGTGTATTCTAATACATTTACTGAAAGCAGTTATGTAGTACCAGCGCCATCTTTAAATGATAACGCATCTTCAACAGTGTATAACGCACAGGGAGATTATAATGCAGGAAGTCCTAAAGATGATAACAAAGGAGTAACTGATACTAGACCTGCTGAGGTAAGACAGACCGATGCACCACAAGCCGGTGATACTGGGTTTACGTCATCAAGCAAAACTATTTCCGGTAGATACCCATACTTTTATGGAACTGCATCTGATAGAAGCACTATAGATGACCCATCAGAAGTTGCATCTTTAATTGCAGCAGGCTCTGGAACTAAAGTAGTTGCAGACTCTAACGGTACATTAACACTTAGCGTTGGAACAACTACAACCCACGTTTGGTTAGCCGTTCCATCCGATGCTCCATTAAAATCAGAATGGTATGAAACAGTTACTAACTTTGGAGATATTGCTTCAATCGGTACGACACCTACAACTGGAGGAGACTTATTTATACCTTACGCCTCTGAAAACGTTAACTCACCAGATTCATACTGGAGCTCTATTGGATATACAATCTATATTCAAAAACCTTCTTCATCAGGTCAAGGTACTGTATTTACAACAGGTTCTCTTCAATTTAGAGTGTAATCTAAAGTTAATATATAAACAAAATAAATAGAACCTAAAAAATGGCAATTAATTTTTCAGACAACTTACAAGTAAATACATCACTACACGTTGATAATAAATGGGGACCTTATTCAGGTGCCGATGAATCCGCAGCAATATTAGCAGCAAATAGTGCATTATCGTCAAGTCTAAGATTTGAAGGTCTAACATTAGGTCTAAAAATAGGATCAGCGGATGTAGTTGAATATTGGTATCAAGGCGGAACTACTGATACTGATCTAGTATTAAAAACAACAGGTGGATCTAGTACTAGTGGTACATCTGGAACTTCAGGAACTTCAGGAACTAGCGGAACTTCAGGAACGAGCGGAACAAGTGGAACTTCAGGAACTAGTGGTTCGAGTGGAACTAATGGAACTTCAGGAACCAGTGGTTCGAGCGGAACTTCAGGAACTTCTGGAACTAGTGGAACTAGTGGAACTAGCGGTTCTAATGGAACTAGCGGAACTAGCGGAACTAGCGGTTCAAGTGGAACTAATGGAACTTCAGGAACTTCAGGAACCAGCGGAACTTCAGGAACTTCAGGAACTAGTGGAACTAGTGGTTTAAATGGAACTAATGGTTCTAATGGAACTAGCGGAACTAGCGGAACTAGCGGTTCAAGTGGAACTAATGGAACTTCAGGAACCAGTGGTTCGAGCGGAACAAGTGGAACTAGCGGTTTAAATGGAACTAATGGTTCTAATGGAACTAGCGGAACAAGTGGAACTAGCGGTTCGAGCGGAACTAATGGAACTTCAGGAACCAGTGGTTCGAGCGGAACTAATGGAACTTCAGGAACGAGCGGAACGAGCGGAACTTCAGGAACCAGCGGTTTAAATGGAACTAATGGTTCTAATGGAACTAGCGGAACAAGTGGAACTAGCGGTTCGAGCGGAACTAATGGAACTTCAGGAACGAGCGGAACTTCAGGAACTTCAGGAACCAGCGGAACTTCAGGAACCAGCGGAACTTCAGGAACCAGCGGAACTTCAGGAACGAGCGGAACTGACGGTGTAGGAATTCCTGCAGGAGGTACAGCAGGTCAAGCGCTTGTAAAGGTTAACAGTACCAACTATAATACAATTTGGTCAAACGTTGCAACAAGTGGAGGTACAACCTCAAAAATTTATATCGCACGTGCAGAATACGATGCGACTCAAACATTAAAAGGTGCCTACTTCTTAGACCCTTCGGGAACTGGAGTATTCTCAACAGTTGGAGCGTCGGTTTCATCTCCTTCAGGAACTTTCATTAACTTTACGTTTGCGAACGAAGTTTTCCCACCTTCATCAATACTAGCGTATGGTGCTGATACTAACACAAACAAATATAGAATTACACATATAAATGCAGGTGGTGATAACATTACACATGAGATTGCAGGATTTACTTTTGCTCCATTTACTAGTGCACTAGGAGAACCTAATCAATACGATGCAAATCTATTTACATCTTTTGGAAGTATGAATGTTTCTCTTGACCTTGCAAAGGCAAACTTTGACTGGAACCGAGTAGGTTTCCCACAGGCAAAAGAGGCGCACATATACTTGGTGTTTAAATTCTAATCGTAATATATAATAAAAGTAATATAAAATGGCATCTACATACACACCAATAACATTACGTGGAACTGTATCCGCATTTAGTGCAATCTCAACATATGGCGAAGTTGATGGTACCGGGTTACAAAATGAAAATCAAATATTTGAATTAACCCTTTCTACAATTCAACCCCAAAATACAGGAGATGGTTCTACTAGAGAAAGTAACGTTTACAATGGTATTGATATTGAAACTGGGATGTGGATTTCCGATGATTCGGGTAATTCTATCCTAAAGATTATATCGATTATTGATAAATCTGAAACTGAAATAACATGTCGAGTTGAAGATGTCGATATGTTATCATATAGGCTTAATAATAGTAATAACGTTTCAACGTCAGCAACTGCCTTTGTTTTTGAAACAAATAGCGAAGGAGAGGCAATCTTAGCGACTACTATTGGATTTTTATCAGGTGCGGTTGATTCAATTCAATCGCGCTTTCAACTTAATGAACGCGATGATAGGGTTAAATTTACACATGATTCAACTCCAAATGTAGATGAGGGTGATGTAGTAACTATCGACGCAAATGGTAACTTGGTTAAATTTGGAGATGGAACAGCAGCCAGTACTATTAAAATAGGTACTGTCTTAGAAAAACTCAGGGGTGGTAAAGATATTTACATTAAACCATTTAACGATATAATTCTTGGTTATAAAAACCCAGAAGAGTTAAGTGCAACGCCAGGAACTACTTATTACGCAGATCCTAGTGTTCCAGGAGAACTAACAACGGTAACCAATAATAATCCAATATTCTTGCAGCTTAATCAAGTCGCTGCAACCGAAATCATTGCGAGTAACACTAATTTACCAACATCAACTGATACTGTTATAATTAATGGTATTACAGTTTTTGATGGACCTGGAGGAGATAGTGCTGTAAATTTATCTGCACTTGTATCGTTGATTGACGGACTTTCAGCTCAAACTAATGTTGATGCATCAACATATCAAGCGCCGGCTGAAGTTTCATCAAATGACAATACTCCAGTGTATACAGGTTCTTGGGGTTTAAATGATGTTTTTATTCCCATTGGTATAGTAGGAAGTACGCCAACTGCTTTCGCTGAAATTACACTTTCCGATGGTAATAATTCTGCAAATGTAGTTTTTGACGCTCCAGATGAAGTAGTTAATTTTGGTAGTGATTATGATGTAATGTCTCCAACTGCCATTAAAAATAAAATAGCTGGGGTTATCACGGCTAATAGTCTTGATTTAGAAGTTAGTTTAATTAATTTAACTTCTGGAAATGGACAGGGTATCCTAATTCAAACTACCGGAAGTGCAACTGGAATTACCATTACAAACGTAAGTAACGATGCGTTTGGTACACCGGCTGCTGGTTCTGGTTCTTCAACTGGTATTGATACTTCAGCTTCTCTTGGAACTGCTGTTTTAAAATTAAGTAGAGCATCAGGTGGTGAAATTATAATTGAAGGTTCTCCAGTATCAGGAGGCTACATTAACCAAGGTGGTATAGTTTCTTCTAATTCAGGAAGAGTACCTTACTTACTAATGATCGAAGCTACTGGATCTGGAGCACCGGATGGAGCTGAAACTTTCGATGATTTAAACCAAACTGCGAATGTAACCTCTACCGATGGAGATTTTACTGGAGCAACTATTTCAAACACTCCATATAATGATTCAAACGTACAGATCCTAGTAAATGGAGTCAACGTAAATCTTGGGGATGGAGCAAAGAATCAAGCATGTTACTTCTCAGCAGATGGAGGATCAACGGCTAGACCTATAGCAGATATAGAACAGTCGGATGCTTTGTACTGGAATGGTTCAATCGCAGGTTATGAGTTGGATGGTTTAGACGAGATTGATATAATTTACGAAAAATAACAATATAATCTAAGAATCTAAAAATAACATTATATTATATAGTCCTGGGGTAAAAAACCTCAGGACTTTTTTAATATATAGATATGAAGGTGCACAACGTGCCTTTAGGCCTAAAAATAAACATATATATACAATGGCATTAATTAAAATCAAACAGGTTGATGGTTTAATAACTCTTTCAACTTCTGTAACAACAAACACAACTAGCATCTCTGACTTAGTAATTGTTGATTCAGCTCTATCTACTAGTATTGCTGACAACGATACAGACATCGCTAACTTGGTAATTGTTGATTCAGCTCTATCTACTAGTATTGCTGACAACGATACAGACATCGCTAACTTGGTAATTGTTGATTCAGCTCTATCTACTAGTATTGCTGACAACGATACAGACATCGCTAACTTGGTAATTGTTGATTCAGCTCTATCTACTAGTATTGCTGACAACGATACAGACATCGCTAACTTGGTAATTGTTGATTCAGCTCTATCTACTAGTATTGCTGACAACGATACAGACATCGCTAACTTGGTAATTGTTGATTCAGCTCTATCTACTAGTATTGCTGACAACGATACAGACATCGCTAACTTGGTAATTGTTGATTCAGCTCTATCTACTGACATCGCTGCCTTGGAAGTTGTTGATTCAGCTCTATCTACTAGTATTGCTGACAACGATACAGACATCGCTAACTTGGTAATTGTTGATTCAGCTCTATCTACTGACATCGCTGCCTTGGAAGTTGTTGATTCAGCTCTATCTACTAGCATTGCTGCTCTTAGTCACACAATGGATGAAGAGATTGCATTTCACGTGAGCACAAATAACTACACATACGGTGTTAACTTCGACCCAACCGATGTTTTAGTATTTGTTAACGGCGTTAAGATCGAAGAAAAAGACTACACGCTTGGTGGTGGTAACCTTGTATTCGGTGGTGTTGGCGCTGTCGGTTATGATGTAGAGTCTACCGATGAAGTAATTATTTACGGAAGACTAGCATAATCTTATTGATAATTTAAGATTGTAAATGATTTAGAGGGGACCGATTGGTCCCCTCTTTTTTTGATACATAAGATAGATAATAAAAAATCATATTAAAGGAATGGACAAAATCAAAATAGGAATAACGATACATTTAAGATCTGATAACGAGAGCATGTTTACTAATGGTATAAAAATGAATGCAATATTTTTAGCCAATGTTTTAAAAAAGATAGGACATGACGTAATCTTATTAGATACTGGAGAAGACGTAAAAAAACCTTTTACTAATAAGGTTTCATGGGACATAGATGAGTTTCCAATATCTAAATTCAAAGATTCTGTAATGGATCAAGATCTCTTAATAACCCTAGGTACTGTCCCGTCGGATCAAGTCTTAGAAAAATTCAAATCTAAAAGAAAGAGCAATAGGGTAGTTGCATATCAATGTGGAAACTCATATGTATTAGATATGGAAATATCTATATTTAAAGAAGGAAACTTAAGTCCTACTAATTTAATCCAAATGGATCAGATATGGTATATACCACAGCAGCACTATCAAAACAAAGATTACTACTACATTAGATCTAAAAGTACTAAAGAATCTGATGTAAAGCAAGTTCCATTTATATGGGATCCTATGTTTTTAGATGAGAACTCTTCTTATAAGCCAGGCCAATTAAAAAAAGATGAGGCCAGGTTTTCTATATTTGAGCCTAATATAAACGTAGTTAAATTTTGTCTGCCCGCTATCCTAGGAGTCGAAGAATTTTATAGAAATGGTGGCAAATATAAGAATCTTAATGTTTTTGCCGCCGAAAAGTTATTTCAGAGCCCTTTCTTTAAAAGAATACTGGCAACGCTAGATATACTAGGCGCTGGTAAAATAAAGTTAGAAAAAAAGTATTCAGTCGTAGATACCTTAAGGGTGTTTACAGACGTTGTCCTTTCACACCAATGGGAAAATCCATTAAATTATGCATACTTAGATGTAATGTATCTAGGCTATCCCTTAATACACAACGCAGACTTAATTAAAGATGCTGCATATTATTATCCAGATTTTGAAATTAAAGAAATGGCAAATGTGATAAAACACGTTGTCGAAAACTTTGAAGATAATATAGAAGAATACAGGGTAAAAAACTCAAAAGTACTCGAAAGATATACTTCCGATAATGAACTACTATTAGATTCTTATCGTAAATTAATACATGAC
>Ga0206131_10004382_pt1 | contig 15512 bp, 10 predicted proteins | sample Helgoland_Spring_FD_148636 | JGI IMG/M metagenome (GOLD analysis project Ga0206131, IMG submission 148636) | Pelagic subsurface seawater microbial communities from Kabeltonne, Helgoland, North Sea - Helgoland_Spring_Bloom_20160517_1 | ecosystem: Environmental > Aquatic > Marine > Epipelagic ...
GAGAAAAAGGAGAGAAATATTGGGGCGTTTGGAACAACATACGAATAGTTGTAAATACTGTAAAAATACATTGGAACGAAGTATATTTGTACAGAAATCTGGAATTATTAGTTCAGTTTGGTTGGGGGTTTGGTTACAAGAACCCAAAATATTTAGTTTAGGATGTCTCGTTTGGTTGATTACAGAAAAAATAAAAAACGTATTGATTTTCGAAGATTATGTTCACAATGAAATAGACTAATTATGTTATGTACAATTTTTTGTTGTTATATTGTATATAATATTATGAAACAAGGTTATGGTTTGAATCCATATGATAATAGTGTAGTTCATTTGAAAACTTGGTTACAATCAAAAAAGAACTTTATCGTGTTATACGATGATGATTTTCCTTTGTGTTTTAAGCGTGAATACTTTACGGATTTATTCGCGCAATATGGTGGTAAGAGTTTGTCCTGTAAAGAAGAACCAGCCAAGGCTGTAGTAGAAAAACTTGATAACAAAGAATATTTAGATATTTCTACACTTAAAATTAGCAAAGACCATATATTTGCACGTTTTACAAATTTAAAAAAAATGTTTAGTAAAAAGAGTAGTCCTGAACAGGTTTTTCGCATTAAGTCGGGTCGAAATACACGCATAGCTTACTGGGATATCGTAGGTAATATTAAAGATATTTCAGACGCACTAACAAAGTATAGCTATTTATGGGATTATGGAATAAACACTATATTACGAAAAGGGGAGAACTCTATGTATAATAATAATGTTTTTGAGACTGATAAACTAAATAGGTATCGTTTTCCATTTGACCCTTATCCTATTTCAAGAAGTGGTGCATTAAAAAATATCAAAACAGTAATTGCATCCATAGATAAAGCGTTCTCAGAAACAGAATTAGGAGATACAAATGTTATTGGATATAGAGGTATGAAAAATCATTTCGATGAATTATTGGGGTCTGATAATAAAATGAAGCCAATAGGAACATCATTTGTATCAAAACCGTACACATCCGTTAGTACAAATTTTCTAGTTGCAAAGGGATTCGCGAATCAAAATACTTATTGTTGTCTTTATAAATTCGTAATTGACAAAAAAATACCGTACATTAATATGAGAAACACCACTAAGTTCAAAAATGAAAAAGAATTATTATTACCAAGAAATATTTTATTTCGTTATGGTGGAAGTGAACTTAAAAAAGGCCTAACAATACACGTTATGTATGTCACTCTAATAGACGAATCTAGTTTACAAAATCGTAAAACACCTAATAAATGTTTCGAAAGAGAAACAGTAGAATTTGTTCCTGTTGAAAGTGAAGCTATAATAAAAAGGGCTTTGGATGATAATGGTGCCGATGAAGACGTTGCACCAACTCCTAAATGTCCTATAAATACAGAAAGAAATAAGAATTCAGGATTATGTGTTCCTACTGAAGAAGTCTTAGCATCTGGTTCAATCCCTAAAAAAGTATCCACGCCAGTATTGAATGGTAGTTCTCAACCCGAACTCAAAACAAAAAAATGTCCAAAGGGAACTCGTAAAAACAAGAAAACAGGATTATGTGAATCAAAAACAACTAAAATCGCTAATCCAAAATCAGTATCGCCACTTTTTTCACCATCACAAACAACTAAAGCCACTACTCCAAAATCAGTATCGCCACTTTTTTCACCACCAGAAACACCATCATGGCTTCAGTCACAAAAGATACGACCATTGTGTCCTCCTGGAATGAAGCTAAAAAAAGATAGTTGTGTATGTGTAGAGAAAACACCACCCCCTAAGAAAATTTCTACAGTAAAAAAGAATAAGACACCCAAATGTCCAAAAGGTACTCGACGAAATAAAAAAACAGGATTATGTGAGCCGATTAAGAAATAAATGTCTCATTATGTTTATTGATATATGTTTGTATAGCACTTATCAATATACCCTTTTCGCTTTGCTTAACTCTTTTCTCTAGGTCTGATAATGTGTCGCTTTTGAAAATAGGTACTTTAATTTGACAAATCAGTTGTCCTTTATCCAAATCTTCGATAACTTCGTGTACCATACTTCCTGTATAAGTAATTTCACCATTTTGAAACGCATTGTATGCTTTTTGTATACAATTTAATCCTGTAAAAGAACCGTATAATGCAGGATGTAAATTAATAATATTATCGAATTGTGATATGAAAGACCGTGTTACAATGTGTTTCCATCCTGCAAAAACGATGAGGTCGGGGTGTTGTGTTTTCAGAATATCTGCAACGTAAACGTCATAATCGTGTCTCGTTAGGTGTTCTTTTTTGTTCCAACTCAATCTTTGAAAAGTAGTTTCAGGGTCGTATAATTTGAAATCTGAGTGTACAGTTTGTATTGGACATTCTAGTTGTTTGATATTTGAGACAATGGTTACTATTTTTGCGTTTAATATATTATATTTTATAGCATCACATATACACTGTACAGTAGAACCTGTACCAGAAGAAAGAATAGCAATACGCAAAGGGTTCATTCGAGAATAATATAATTGTCTCAATGATTTATCTTTTATTATGAATAAAAAATAAATAAATATTAGGAGGTGCGGCGCTAACGCGCCGCCATATCTGTTTACAGACAGATAAGCCTATTCCACTAACTGTACACGTATTTTTTTCCGCATTTGGTCTTCTCTCTCAAATACGTATATTCTACATTTTATCATACTGTACATAAGAAATGGTTCTTCGTTATTACTGTACACAAATGCCATCCATTGAAGTTTTTCGATGTATACTGAATATTTATTATCGCCTGCCCTATTCAGTACAATTGCGGATAAAACACAATTGGTCCATTCAGGTTCTCTGGTAACTTTATCTAAGATTTCACAATTAGATTGCACTTTTCGGATAGTTTTCATAATTTTATTTAGTTCATCTATTTTTGATAATTGCTCCTGTACAAATAATTGTGGTTCTTGTCTCATATTCAATGGTTTTACAACTTTCTGTATCCACAATATTTGATTAAGAAAATCAACTAAACGTCTAATAGGACTAGTCGCGTGAACATATTCTGGTACACTCATCATTTCATGAGTGAAATCTTGCATTTCGTCTGTTGTACTGTACACAACATATTCTCCGTGCATTTTCTGTTCCCAAACTCGCATAAATGTTTTTACTGTAGAAGATAAATCGTGTTCAATAGTTGTTTGTGTTAATTGAGAGACAGAATCATCAGGAGTGTAATCAGTGGATTGTACTGTACGATATATTCCAAAATGGTGTGCACGCATCAATGACGCCATTTGTGTATTCATTTGCATCATCCAAAATGCAACAACATCGTGACTATCTTTTACAGTATGGTCTAATTCAGTGGTAACGTGTCTCAATCGTTTGTAATGTACATTTTTTAGAAGTGTTGGTTCTTCATAATCAAAATTATGTTGTACTTTTATTTTGCATTGGAAAACTTCTGGGATGGTCTTGAATGACACAGATGTCTCAGTTAGATGTACAGTAAATACCATTGCAATTGCGAACCGTTCTCTATTTTCGTCCAAACTGCATAAATCTTCAGCAATTGCAGTTGGAAGCATTGAACGTTTCATATCTGGCAAATATACTGTAGATACACGTGTACCAAGTTGTTTCCAGATATCGAATATCTCGGCCCATAACCATACATTTGCAATATAAACAGTGATTGTGTATTTCATTTCCTTAGGATTATTTTCAGGACATAATGGTGTTCTAGTAATGGAAATTGCATCATCGCGGTCCTTGCATCCTGTTGGGTCTACTGTAAATATATCATCCCTGCTAGTTTTTAATATTTCACCATATTGTGCAGGGTTTGTCTCGATTTGTTCCATATATGATTCGATTGACTGATCCGCCATTTTCTTTTTACAGTAATGGATAGCAGGTGTAATACTATTGTGTAAGTTGTAGCAGTATAATTGGTATTCATAAAAAGAGGTTGAGTTGTGTACATCACCAATTACTTGAGACAATATACCATAAGGGTGTTTGTCGTCTGGATTCCAATGGTCGAACTTAAATGTCACATATTTATTTTGAAAGTTTTTATGAAATCCCATAGTAATATTGTACGGTATTAAGAAATCTGGATATTGTGGGTCATATGGTCTACATTTATATAACAACCGTTTTTTATTTTCGGTACGTCCATATGTCCGATTGTTTTCCAAAATAAGAATTCCAGGAATATTCTGACTTTGTCTCAATGGTGATAGTGTAATACAGTACACATCATTCGGTTTAAATGTAATTTGGTCACCGTGGAATAGTTTGTGATTCAAAGGGTGGAATTCTTCGGGTGGTGTTTCGTTTGTCTCGTCAATAGAAACAAATTCCCACGAATTATATTGTCTATCATTAATTTTTACAGTGTACATGACTGAATATATGGTACTGTATAAAAAAATAAATGTGTATTATCAATTTTATGTTCTTACTTTTATTTGCTAATAATATTATAAATGAATAGAATCAAACTGTAAATAAAATTCATTTTCTGCTTCCAACATATCTAATATCGAGTTACCTACACTGGTGTTTGTTTTTTCATTTATAACAAATACAAACATTTGTTTTACAATGTGCATTTTTCGCTTTCTCTCATAGTATTTTTTATAAAATAATTGATGGTTTTGTCTAATTGAGGAAATTTTCGCGTTATTTTGTATTAAATATGCAACAATTCGATAATACCTTTCTTCTCTATCAATAGGCCACAGTTTGTAATACTTATTATACTGACCTATGTTCGTTTGTCTTTCGTGATTTCTGTCAACAATACTACTGTAGCTAATATACCATATTCTGAGTGCATATCCAAGTAATGAAATATCTTCATCATAATTGAATTTTGCTCCGTTGTCTCCTAATGTTTTTATAACGTGAATGTGTCCTTCTCTTATTGCTACATACATAATGGGATAATTTTTACGTGTTATATATCCTCTATTATGCTCGCAATATAAATTTGTATTAGGGTTTACTCCGTTTTTTATAATGGTCGTAATTTTTTCCATTGCTTTATGTGGAGGTGAGCCGAATTTCACTATATTGAATAATTCTTGTTCCATTATGTTGTAATTAATACTGTAAAATAATTTGTTGTATGTTACAGTATGAGACAAATAAATCAATTTTTCATAAATCAATCAATCATTTTTGATTTTAGTGATACAAGTGTCCAGTACCATGATAGTTATGAATACACAATTAATAAAAAAAAGAATATACAATATTGTATCAGATTGTATTTCCCCAGTATACTGTACTATATCCATTATAGGTATGACATATTCATACTTTTAGGTCGGTTTTTTTTAATTTGTTCTTTTACCATTTTTCTCATTTTTTCAAGTTCTTGCTGGTCTTTATCTAACTGTTCTTTTACAAAGCCTGTATTGAAAATATCGTAAGAAAATGGATTATAGAAAGGATTATCAAATATGGTTTCTTCTTTCTTTTGCTCTTTTTTCTCTACGGGTGCATCCTCCTTTTTCTCTACAAGTTGTATTTCATCAAACGTGGCTTCATCTGACTCCTTGGGGTTTTCTACATCATTCAAAGGTTGTGATTCTTCTGTCTCACCTGTATTCTTTTCTTTTTCCTCCTTTTTATTGTCATCTTTACTGAAAACTTCTTTCCATTGTTCTTTAAGTGACTTAATTATACTTGCGTTTCGCTTTTTTAAGTAGTACAGTTTAGGATTGTACAGAATATTCCAATGGTCAAATAGTTGTTGACACATTTTATTGTAATCTTTCTTGTCAATAACTGGTTCGGTTATCATATTATCAGGTTGCTGTAACAAATCATCTTTAAAATGTTGAATAATATCACTGGTTGAGACAAGTTCTTCATATTTAGAAAACTTTTCTTCTAAAAACACTTTACCATCGACCTTTCTATCAATGCGTGCAGTATGTAGAATTTTGAAAATCTGTACACTCAATAAATAATATTCTTTGAACTTCATGAGTTCTGTTTCCATTTTACCCTGATACTGTAAAATAGCTTGAATTACAATCATTAATGCAATAAACACGGAAATACCGCAATTGATATCAGAAATATACGCTTGTTTCAAGTACTTTCGAATACCTACTGCAGCGTATGCATTGATAGAGGTCAGTACAAAAATAGGTATACGTGTTATTGTAGACCTAGATTTAAAAACTTCGTATTGCTCTTTATGGTATTCACTTAAGTTCACACAGTTGAGACGAATCATATCTAAAGTATGTTCAATACTATCTGTCCACTCATAGTCACACATTAGGGAAAATATATTGTATACAATACTTACATAAAAATATAAAAGTATAAAAGAATATAATAATAGAATATTTTGAACGCGTTTCAACAATAAATAAATGTATAAGAAGAAGAAATGGACTGGGCCGAAAAAAGCGACAGCGGCAGTAGAAATGAAAAAAATAAATACATTAAATACTCCATATTTGTTGATTGTTGAATCACCATCTAAATGCGATAAAATAGAGAAATATTTAGGTTTTCAGTATAAGTGCATATCTTCTAAAGGTCATATTCGTCAATTGTCAAAGATACATTCTAAGAAAAATAATTACAAACCTGAGTTCGAGACAATTAAGGAAAAATTGTCTCACGTCAACTATATGCGTAGTATTATTGTACAGTTTGATGTAAATAATATATTTTTAGCTACAGACGACGACAGGGAGGGTGAAGGTATTGCGTGGCATATATGTAAAGTGTTTGGATTGGATGTAGAAAAGACTCATCGAATTATATTTCATGAAATAACGAAAAATGCGTTACAAAATTCCGTACAACATCCGATGAAGATAAGAATGAATATAGTTAAGGCACAACAGACGAGACAAATACTGGATAGAATGATTGGTTTTAAAATATCACCTTTTTTGACTAGATTGTTAGTACACGAATCGTCGGATTTCCTGTCAGCTGGGCGTTGTCAAACTCCTGCATTGCGGTTAATATATGACAATGAATTAGAAAACGATAAGAAGAAAAAAGATGCACTAGAATATTCTATTACAGGAACATTTTTTACCCATCCTTCTACTGTACAAATGACACTTGATAAGCGGTTCGACTGTACAACTAATACGTGTTTATTATTTCTGGAAGAATCGAAGAAGTTCTCGCATATTGTCTCGATATCATCATCTACAGTAAAAACGAAAACTCCTCCAAAACCATTTAATACAAGTAAATTATTGCAAACGGCAAGTTCACAATTACATTTATCGCCTAAAATGACAATGGCGCACTGTCAAACATTGTATCAAAATGGGTATATCACATATATGCGTACAGATAGTACAAAATATGCAGATGCTTTTCTAGTGAAAATGAAAGAATATTTAGTGGGGAAATACAAAACAGAAAAATATATAGGTGACTTAGATGCTGTACTAAATAAGGATAACTCCAATCCACACGAAGCTATCCGTGTTACAGATTTGAAATGTGAGACGATAACAGACGGAGATGTAAAGGTAAAGGCGCTTTATAAGCTGATTCGTATGAGAACGATTGAGAGTTGTATGCCAAACTATGTAGCGGAACACACTGATGTCTCGGTTAGTGCACCAATGAACTGTACATATCATTATGATTTAGAGATTGGACAAGTTTTAGGATGGAAACGTGCAACTATTGCAGAATCAGATTTCCTAAAGGAACAAGAAAAACACAATGGTATGAGACTATATTTTGTCTCACAAGTAGGAAAACAAATACCGTACCAACGTATTGTGTGTACAGTTGTCTCGAATGAGAAACCAAGACATTATACAGAAGCTGGATTAATACAGAAATTGGAAGATATTGGTATTGGAAGACCATCTACATTTTCAATGTTAGTTGAGACAATAAAGGAACGCAAATATGTTGCAAAAGAGGATACATCTGGTGAGACATTTGAGTGTAATGAATATACTCTATCAAAAGTGGATGGGGATGAAATCCATGTGAAAACAATCGAGAAAATATTTGGTGCAGAAAAGAATAAGTTGATAATACAGGATTTAGGAAAACAAGTTGTTTGTCAATTAGTGGAACATTTCTCGTCTCTTTTTTCCTACGATTATACGAAACAAATGGAATGTGATTTAGATGAGATGGTACAGGATGTCTCAAAGGATGGTGTAATCATTTGTACAAATTGTGATGACGAAATTAAGAAATGCAAAAGTCCATTGGAAAAGAAGATGAGACAAGCATACGAAATAAACGAAGAATGTTGTCTCGTGTTTGGTAAAAATGGTGCATATATTAAATACAAGGATGAAGAGAAAGGAAATCGTTCTGTAAATCCAAATGTTGAGATTGATTTTGAAAAGTTAGAGAACAAAGAATACCGTTTAGAGGATTTATTAGAAATATCCGATGATTACCTAGGATTTTATGAAGGTAATCCACTGTACATTAAAAAGGGTCAGCACGGTGCTTATGCAGAATGGGGAGACAAAAAACAAAGTTTCAAGTATTTAGGCATTAAGAAAGCGATTGGTGATTTAACATTTGCAGAATTGGTCGAGATATTAGAAGAAGTGAAAATGAAAAAAGCGGAAAGCAATAAAGGTGTTTTAAGAAGATTAAATGACCACACAAGTATTCGTACAGGAAAATATGGTGCATATGTGTATTACTGTACAAAAGATATGAAGGCACCCGAGTTTATTTCTCTTAAAAAATTCCGCGGTGGATTTATGACTTGTGAATCAAATGTTCTATTAGAATGGATTGAAACACAGAAAAAAGATTCGGGAGTTTAATCACTCTTAATATTATAAAGAGTAATTAAAAATGTCTGAAACCACAAAGACAACTACAAATTCAATAACAAGTGAAGAAGATTTAGGTCCTAAAACAACTAATATAAAGATGGAGGACGCAAAAGAAATGGGTAAAAAAACGACTACATTTGTCAAAGAAGGTGCAAAAAAAAGTGCAAAGAATATGAAGGAATTATTCGAAGCATTGTCTCGAAACGTTTCTTTAGAATCTGGTAGTTTTGTTGTTCCCATTATACTGTACATAATATCGTTTTTCCAATTATTTCATCATCGGTCGACAGAGTATTTATCTTGGATATTGTTATTTATTTTGAATAATACATTTCCATTTGTGTGGATGAAAGAGTTTGTGAAAATGGGTTCATTGGTTGGTAAAACGCACAAGTCGTCGGGGAATATGATAATGTACTCATATATGTCTATTATTGTCACATATTTGTTGCAATTTATCATTTTACTGTTTGTGATTCTAAAAAATGAGAATGTTAGGCGTGGTAAGGCCCGTAGAGGAGAATTTGAAAAGGAAGGTAATCACAACATTAAAACGAATGACCGTGCGGTTGAAAAACGAGACAAAACCGTCAGTATACTGTACATCATATCCAATGTTCTTATTTGGGTAATGATGGGTGACCAATTTAGCACATTCTTAAATTCAAATTTGTTTGATCCTAAAAAGGTGAATAATCCTGATGAAATGCTTCGTACAGAATTCCCCATTGGTACACGTATTAAATCATTTACTGACTTTATGCCGAGTGTACTAGAATGGATGGATAAAAAATGGCACGGAATGCTTAGTTTATTAATGCCATTCCCAAATCTGTCAAAGGCATTTTTGATGTACTGTATAACATTTTTGATAGTTATTTTTACGTTTTTCATTCGATTGAAATATAGGAGAGCGAATACGAAACACGGAGATGCGAATAATAGACCGTTAGTGACAGATGGTTATGACGTGGTCAATATAGGGAATCTGTTTGGTGGGGATTTTTACCGTAATACAATCCATTATCGAAATTTGGCAAAAGTTATGTTGGTTGTCTTGATTACTTTAATTCTTACAGTAGGTTTTACAGTATTTTGCATTATTTTTGGTAAAAGTTTTACACATCCTTTGATTGGAGAGTTTACACCTGTACATATATTATTTGGTATGGTAATATGTTGTATAGTTGCATTATTCCCTGCGTTCTTTGCAAAGCATGAAGGAGAAAATAAATTAAAAGAAGAGTTATTTGAACCGCACGATAAAACATATTATACTGAAGATATTACATTTGACGATTTGAATATAGGTGATACTACTACTATCAAAAGTAATTTCCCGACTCAAAGGGTAGGCGAGGCAGAAAAGGTTACTTTATCTGGTGACAAAATAAAGATCAAAACTGTAATCGATAATACTGCACTTTTCTTCAATCAACAATTATTTGTCTACGATGATGATAATGATATTAGTTTTTCGTACGATGTTGATAATGGTAATGTAAATAATAACGTTGATACAAAACAGAATTGGGAGTATCTTGTCAAAAAGTATAAAAATTTAGAAACTGAAATACAGTACATAGATGAAGGTATGCGAAGTAAATTTACAGCAGACCAAGGTTTTATGATTCACTTTCAGCATAATATGGAACAAATATATGGTAAGTCGAAGAAGGTTCAAAAGAATTATATATTAGACCGCGAATCTATCCAAAATGGTAGATTTGGTGATAATTCATTTACCTTCAATGATATGCCTGAATTCAAAGGAAAACGTAAAGAACTTGAGTCAAAACGAAACCATAAACCGTTAAAACGCTTTATTTTCTTCTTGATGTGTCTATTTTTCGGTATTATGGGTTCGCCTGTCGTAATTACATTATTCGAACTTGGATTTAAAACTGTACAAGATAAGTGGTTTTTGGCGGAAACACCGAAACGATTGTTCGTGTCATTTATTGGAATTATGGTAGCGTTGACAATGATTATGTTTGGTATAGGAGTTGACAAAGAAGGAGACAAAAATAATGTAGATGACTTTATTAGTGACCAAAATTATAAAAAGATGCAAACGTTCTTGGCTATTTTAATTACAATGGTAGTTTCAAGTTTCTTTGCTTTGTCTACACAGTACAATATATTCTTAGGTATGTGGAGAATACCAGGTTCTATTATTTCCCTGTTTTCAAAAACATTAGGTCCCTTGGCTATAATGTTATTTGCGAGTCTTTCAATGTTCTATTCATATGAAAATTACAAAAAATTCCGTAAAAGGACAGCAGAGTAAAAGTAGGCGTCAAAAAATAAGATATAATAGGTGGAGATATATAAACAAGTATTATTGTTAGTATACAGTAAATAAATCAATGAAATATCACGAAAGTACTTTTGAAGACTATATAAAATCAGTAAATCGTTCCAATTTGCATCCTGAATTAGAGATGGTTGACAACAAATTACCAAATAGTTTACCAGAATTTAAAAATTTAATATTGTACGGTCCATCTGGTGTAGGTAAATACTCACAGGCATTGAAAATAATTTCGAAATACAGTACAAATAATTTGAAATATGATAAACGAATTGGTGTAATTACAGATAAACTAGAAAAGAAGAAATGTAAAACAGATACTACAAAAACCAAAAAGGGTACAACCACTAGCGAGACAAAAACGAACGGCGAGACAAATAGTAAAGCATTAGCACTTCCAGCAAAACCTCAGGAATTCACATTCAGAATAAGTGAGTTACATTATGAGGTAGATATGTCACTTCTTGGCTGTAACTCTAAAACGCTGTGGCATGATATTTTTTTCCAAATAATAGACATTGTCTCATTGAAAAAAGAAAAGGTTGGTATTATTGTATGTAAAAATTTTCATCACATTTATAATGAATTACTCGATGTTTTTTACAGTTATATGAAACATCCACTTCATCGTTATAATATACAATTACATTTTGTGCTGCTTACAGAGCATGTAAGTTTTATTCCACAAGACATTATCGATAACTGCCAAACTATACCTATAAAACGTCCGACTCTCCAATTATATGAATCGTGCATTGAGACAATACCCGCTCATTTGGGTTCTATAACTGCGAGTAATATTTTGAACGCAAAGGAATTACACAACCTAAAAAGAGTGTCTCGCATTGATAATTGTCCAAAAGAGTTATTCGATATTGTAAATGATAATATTATTTATTTTTTGATGAATCCAGAATTGATTGATGTGAAAACATTTCGTAATCATTTGTACGATATTCTTATTTTTAATGTGGATGTAACAGAATCATTTAGTCATATTTTATTTTACTGTATCGCGAATGAATTGTTTGTCTCAAAAACCGATATTACAGACGTGATTTCAAACTTTTTTGTACAACTAAAATACTTTAACAATAATTATCGTTCCATCTATCATTTAGAGAATATATTTTTCTTCATTCTGAATAAAATTCACTATTCGGAATATACATAAACATAGAATTGTTTTAGTTACAATACAAGTCTATGTTATGAACATTAGAGAAGCGTGTGATATACTGGAAATAAGTGAATCCGATACACATACAGTATGTTCAAATCCAAAATTATTGAGACAAAAATACACAAAACTAGCGTTGAAGTATCATCCAGACAAGAATCCCCACAAAGATACATCAGATGATTTTAGGGAAGTACAAGAAGCATATAGTTTTTTGAAAGAACTGTACACGAATAATTATTCATTTGATGTCAATTTTCACGAACCACCCGAGTATGAGACAAATGTGCCATCATATTTATCCATTATGCGTGTATTTTTAGGTACAGTAGATGACCCAAATGCGATTCGGTATTTAGACGATGTTTTAGATAAAATACTGAGTGTATGTGAGAAACAAGCAGAACAAATGATAACCCATTTAGAAGGTGAAAAGTTCAATATCATATATAAACTCTTAGATAAATATAGACATGTATTCCAGCTATCGCCAAAGTTATATGATTTAATGGAAAAACGGAAAATCTTTTTACTGCACCAAGAACAAAATCGAAATCGTAGAAGGAATACGCCTGTAAATGATAGTAGTGGAAATGTTACTTCTTATAAAACAGTATATGATTATGAATGGGATAGAGAATATAAGATAGAAATAGATGAGACAGAAAAGAAAGTAGACAAAGAAAACGAGTCGAATGTCGACAAAGATATTTTTATGGTTGAGCCATCATTAGAAGACCTATGGAGTAATAATGTATATCAATATACAAAACTTGGTGAAACTATATTGATTCCATTATGGCATCACGAACTTGTATATGATATTCAAAATAAGGATTTAGTTGTTAAAATCAAACCACGTTTGCCGTCAAATTATTGGATAGACGAATACAATAATTTGCATAAAGTGCAAGAATATACAATGAGTGAATTGTGGGATGGTGTAGTAAACGAGAAGGGTATCAATGTTTTTTTCGGAAAGAAGCGTTTCGTGTTTTATCCGTACAAACTAATGTTAAAAACACATCAAACGTGGAAATGGGATAAGCAAGGTATTCCTGAAATTCAAGAAGATTCTATTTACGATGTATCACGTAAGCGAGACATTATTTTACATATTCGAATTACTAGTATTCATTAATTCTTTACTGCATTTTTCTATAAGAACATTTAAAAATTCAGTTGACGTTTCTGTTGTACGATATATGTTGACAATTTCGGCAGGACTCATAACGTAGTCGTTTATTCTGCTCTTATATTCTTCGGGTATATCTTCGTGGTAATAGTGATTGTACAGTTCATTAATTGTCTCAATTGTAGCATTTGTCATTTCCAATTTTATATCGATTCTTCCTGGTCGTACAAGTGCTTTATCGATTTGATCAAAATAATTGCTAGTGACGATTAATATTCTACCATCATTTTCATCCAATCCATCAAGGATATTTAGGATAAATGATAATGTCAATTTGTTTTCCTTTGTTGAAAAATAGTTATTTTGACTGGATTTACCATCTTTTACTGTAGAGACAACATTTACTAAATTTTCAAACATATGGAAATCTTCTTTTTTGCTCGATGTTTTTGTCTCAGTTAAGTCGGTTGTTTTGTGTTGTCTATCTAATATTAAATCGCTCATGCAATCTAAATCTTCCAATACGATAATCTTTTTACTGAAATCAACGGAACCGTATTTGTTATTACGATTATAAGTAGATTCAAAATAATACTTGTAAAAGTCTTCTTCAGATGTTATTCGGTTAAGAGGTATTTGTATCAAATGTCTCTTTTTTTGTTTGAAATGATTTGCAATACTTTTTATAATAGATGTTTTTCCAGTACCTGGTGGTCCAGACAATCCAATTCCTAATGTGTACGGGTGTCCTTCTTTCTCATACCATTCACGGTTATTTTCAAAAAACTCGATTTTCCGTATAAGTGCATCTTTTCCTGTAAAATAAAGATTTTCAAATTTTCTGGTAGAACGAAATGGTCTTTCCATCCATACTGTACAATTATTGTCTTCGGAATCTCCGTGATTATTCGTATTCATATCAGTATTTCCGTGTAGTGCATAAATGAATACTTTATCTCGTCGTTTGTCTTCTTGTTTTTCAATATATGTTCGTGTGATTTCATCTACTACTTTGGTCAATTCGTGTACAGGAATCGTAAAACTATATATTTCAAGACGAATTGTCTCGACTTTACCACAAATTTCAATCATTTTATCAGAATCGCCATTATTGTCTTCGATGTATACTGTACAATATATGTCTCTGTCTTTCAATAATCGAAATGAGACAGACCCTTGATCTACTATAAAAATATTATCAGATACTGGTGTTTCTTTACCGCTTATTTCATCATCACAGTTGGTATGTGAACACTGTATTTCTCTCAAACATTTTACTCCACTGTACTGAAGTTCATTATTAATGAAATCCCATAATGCGTCGAATCGTAGGCTCCATATATTTTTGAAACTGGTATTCCAAGAAGATGAACGAAAGGTACGTCTTCCTTCAATTATAACTCTATTACGAAATCGTTTTTTGATATTTGAGAAAAAATGTAAGAGTATTTGGTTATCTAATAATCTATGTCCTTGACTGACTGCGATTGAAATAATACCAGCTACAATAGTAGATATAATCATATCAATGAAAGCATCACCTGTACGGAGATTCATAATAGTATTCATTTTGAACATATCCATAAATCTACCATTATTCCCTGAGTCGGTAAACATTTTTAGTAAGTAAATAACTGTAAAAATATTTATATTTATTTTAGTTTACTTTCCAGTAGACCCAAAGCCACCAGTGCCTCTTGATGTACTGGATAACTGTGACTCATCGCTTACTAACTGTACAGTAAATGCATCCATAGTTGGGTGTATAATTTGGACCAATCTGGTTCCTTGTTCGATTTTATAATCATTTTGACTAAGATTTCTCAAAGATGCTTTCATAAAACCTCTATATCCAGAATCGATTATTCCAGCAGAATGAGACAACATTAATGGTGTCTTGGATAGTGAAGACCTAGGATACAAATAATATGCGTATGACTTATTGTTATCTTTCATTTCGCCCTTAATTTGTAAATCGACTAATGTACCATTCATGTCGGACTTATATGGTACAGTATCTGAAGCAGGGATATACAAATCAAAACCAGAATTGGGGAATGGG
>Ga0206131_10004384_pt1 | contig 15497 bp, 14 predicted proteins | sample Helgoland_Spring_FD_148636 | JGI IMG/M metagenome (GOLD analysis project Ga0206131, IMG submission 148636) | Pelagic subsurface seawater microbial communities from Kabeltonne, Helgoland, North Sea - Helgoland_Spring_Bloom_20160517_1 | ecosystem: Environmental > Aquatic > Marine > Epipelagic ...
TGTATCGCGGCGAACAACGGGAAGGTGGATACCAAGCGTCGGGGCGGCGGGCTTCTCGATAGACGGCGGGTCTGGGGCAGCACGTTTCACGCGTACGGTGGGCTTTCCTTGCGACAGTGCTCCGCGGGGAGGCAGTGCCCCGCGCGTACTACGTTTCTCTCGCAACGGCACACTGGGGACAGTACCTTTCGGTACCGAGTGCACGGCACGTTTCATGTCGACTATATGCCATGCTTTGTCTCGGAGTGGCTTGCGCGTGTTCGTTTCAACGTTCTTTGGGTCTTCACTGGGATCGAGATTCACTTGACTCGGACGGACTACCTTTCGTGTCTGATGCAACGCGTACTTTCTGTAAAAGACAATACTCCCCATCACCATGAGTGCTATGGATACAGAGGAGACCACGATGGCTATCATCGACAACGTGTTTGTACTCGTAGGTGGTGACGCCGTCTGTATGCCTGCAAGAGGCAATGGTCGAGGCGAGGGGGATGGTGGTATAAATACATCGTTGTCGTGGACAGAGGATGGAGTTGGTGAAGGATTTGACATTGGACGTACTGTTGTCGTTGACCATTGGGCGTGCGATGGGGCTAGTGTTGTTTTTCTTGAAAGATCGGTTTGACTCGATGGACTGGGCGACCATAGTGTTGACAAATTTGTTTGTGCTGTTGTCGGTCCATGTGTCGGTGAAGGTGATGGTGCGGTACCGGATGGTAGCGCTGGCGATGATTCCGGCGGTAATGTTGTGTCAATTTCCATGGGCATTTGGGTTGTTGTTTCAGGTAGTCCAATTGGCGATGTACACATTGTCATGAACTCGGCATCGTACGTGGCAGTATGGACGACGGTACAGTTGGTGTGCGACAGGTCCACCGCGATAGGGCATTTGTACAAGTACAGTTCGATCGCGGACCAGATCAATATACACCACATTTATGCACATCGCCGTGTGCTTAAGTACTTGCGTATCGGATCAACTGTAGCAATCGGTTCAACTGTAGCATACTATATATAGCAACGTAGCATTCCATCAAGCAATGATACACAGCGTCCCGATCATACACGTTGGTCGTGGGTCCTCTAATTTTTTTTGCAATCTTATCCGCGCCTATCTTAAAAATTACACCATGGTTCACGTCGTCGCGAGTGGTAGTTACATCAACCTATCGGTATGGGTCCTCTCGAGTATCTGCGAAGAGTACTTTACCTCCGACATGTGCGTCGGTCAACAGGGAGACGATGTGACGTTCATGTTCTACGTACACGCCACTCGCCACGACACGCCAGTCGGTACCTTCGTGTGCGAGGAAGACACACCGTATATTAAAATTGGGAAATACAGCAATTCGCACGTATTGGAAGGGTTACTGTCGACGCGGGCGTCCGCCGACCTCGTCGCTGCCGGTTCGTCGTGTCGTCTACTCTGTCACATGATCCCACATGCTTACGCGATGGGGTTTCACGTCGAACATATCCAGCCGATCAAACCCTTGGACGTACACGGAGCCGAAAAGGCAGGACTCCACGTATATATGCAACGCCGAGACCTACTGCCGTATGACCCGCTGCCAATCGTGCCATGCCCACCCGATATTTCGAAAAAAATTATGTAACCAGTGCTATCGAACCCACATTGCACAATACTTTCACTGTACCTCCAGTCGATGTTTGAAACCCGTGTTCGCCGCGACATTATGCCAGTACCATTACCGCCAATGGCGAGTCAGCTGCCTGGAATGTACTCGACCCATCTACTGTCGCTCGCTGTGTCGCACACACTACCGTCGCGCCGCCGCGGCGCGACAATTCCCGGACGAACCCACCTGCATAGAATGCAATGCGGTGGTCTACGTCAACAATTTATGCCTCCGGCACTTTAAACAGCAGTTCCAGCAGTCGTGTGCTATGGTCGATTGCGAGAAGGCATCGCACAAACGCGGTCTGTGCTGTGCGCATTATTTCCAACTTCGACGCGCGGCGCAAGCAACGGCGTATCCAAGGGGATGAATGTAAAAATGTAGACTAGAACGTCTTTTTACTATAGGTACACTAGGCTATAACTTTCTTCACCAAACACGCACGGCAGACTGCGGTATACGTACTCTTCACCTCGACCTGTTCCTCGCCACCGTCCACCCGCTTGGTGAAACTTGCCAGGGTACCATCGTTGCATCCATTGCAATACGCCCGACAAAACTGGATGTCGTCCGCGTGGGACAAGAGTTGGAAGATATCGCCAAACAGCTGTTGGCGGTAGTCGCCGTTCAATCCCACGACAAGGACGTGCAGCTTATGTTCATGGACCATGCGCAGCACGGATGGCACGAGGTCGGGGAAGAATTGACATTCGTCGATCGCGACCACGTCGACTTTGCGCGTATACCGTGCGAAACATTTGTCGAACGACCCCAACTTGTGCAACTTGATCGCAGTGGTACTGTCGCCGTAGTGCGTGTGAACATCGTCGCCATACCGAGTGTCCAACGCATGGTTGAATACCAGCACACGCTTTCCGATCGATTCGAAACGACGGACCCGCCGGATCAATTCTGTAGTCTTACCACTATACATACTTCCTATAATGAGTTCTAGTGACATTTACTATATATACGCGGTCCTTATATACGAACAATGGACCCACCTCGGGGCAAAAGTACACTACATCTGGTACTACGTCTTAGGGGCTAGAAGCGTAAACCAGGCTTCTTGCGTTTTAATCTATCTGATTTTCTCACCATTTGTACTAGTTCGTATACTATTTTTTCACTGTCGAAATTGGCAAACATATCATCATCTGAATCTGAATCGTCTGCATCTGAATCGTTATAATATGATTTTCCAATCTTTGTCTTGTAGCCGTACCAAGCCCAACCGTCACTACCATCGCCATACTCAGGAACATTGGAGATAACTGGTCCGACAGGTATTTTGCTTATCAATTTCCAATGACTTGATGGAAGTTTTGGGTCCATAGAAAAAAAATCTTTGACACCACTGGTAAAGGACATGTGTTCAGTACTGTCACTACCGGACATGGTGTGATATGACATCTTAAAGTCACCTGCACCGCGTCCGAGTATGTATATTCTTTTTCTTACGTAACCTTTGTGTAACAAGACTTCGCTGAACTCATTGGTATACGTCTCCCCCACTTCGCCATCTCCTCCGAGATCGCGTTCGTCCAAAAAGTTTATTAGCATTTCCATGTATTCTTTGCAAAAGTCGTCTATAATATCACTCTTGGTGATAACATGAATATACAGATGAGATGCCACTTCATCATCCCAGTCGGTCTTTATAGTTGCACTTATGTATACTTTCGCCATTATACTAAACCACTGTGGTAATATATACTAAGATTTATCTGTTAAAATGACTGACTTGCGTTATGGTGTTTGGTGTTTGCTGGTGTTGGTCGGTATACTATTTGTCCTCTTTCAACTCGCCTATGCGATGCGTCCACCTTGCACGTGCTAATCAAGTATAAATACGCGGCGGTTTCCTATGAAAAATATGGCACGTCAAGCACAGCGTGATTTTGGTCGACAGACCGAGCGTATGCAACGCCACGCGTTCGCGACGCAAGCACCACCGTTAACAAAGAACGACATTACCAAGTACTTGTTTGAAGACTGTGCGACCCGAGATGAGATGGGACGCGTCTGGATTCACCCGTCACATCTAGCGGACGTGCACAAATCGCCGTTTACGGAACAGGACGACCTCCACCTGTGGTACGCGTACTGGAAGACCTGCCATCTACCACCCGGCGTGACGAACGTAGCGCCGCCCGACCTAGGGGAAGAGATTCGTCTACATGGAACCGTCTTTGAAATTACCGAAAGTTTACTACTCATGACACAACGACGCACCTACGGTGCCTTTCGGCTACAAGAGAGATAGTTACATTTATTATACAAGACAGCTAAATAAACCTTTCGTCTGTAATAAAATACTATAAATTAAACATAGCCTATTACTATACTATGAGCGACATCACCTGTTCCAAACAATCCGATCATCTACTCACTACGTCCACCACCTATGTTGCCGGGTACCGCTGTGAAAGCGTGGGTCTCTACTGGGGGACGTGTGTCCTCGCCATCGTCTTGCAAATCGGGAGCAATTACATCTACGTAAAATCCTCGCAAGCCACCCGGGAAGCACTCCATGAAAAAAACGGCGAACGGACCAAATACGTCTGGAAACTGGTCGGGTTTACCCTCATCTCCATGGCAATCTACATCGTCAATATCCTCTTGATCCTCGGCGCCAACATTGGCATTCTGGTCTCGGTGCTGATTGGCAACGTCGCCGGGACGGTCATCTCTGTTGTGAGTGAAAAATCTGATAAAGCCAGAACCGCCATCGAACTGGTCACGATGATCAAAGAATTCGAAGATCTGAAGACGCGAGTAAGTGGTGACGCATGCAAAGGTCTCAACTGCGATGAAAAAGAACATTTAGACATGATCGAAGATGCACAACGAAGTCTTCGAGAATTCATAAATGCACCAGTTAACACACTTGCAGACGAGGGCGCGTCCGACGCAGAATTTTCTGCAGCCATAGAGACGTTTTCCTTCTAATCTCTTCTCAATCAGATACACAAGGCGACCGTTCCATCTTCACCACTGCCATGGAATACAAGCTGTCTTGGCTCAGTAACCGGCGGCGCTGTAAGCTGCAAAGGACCAGTTTGTACTTGATGTCAAACACAAAGACCCGGTCTTGAAAGGTACCCGGGGTGTCGGGGATCAAGTGGTACAAGGGGCGGAAATTAAACTCAAAACTATCGTCCATCTGCAGCTTGTCGCATTTCGTCCATCCGCACATGGTCGCATCGTTGGCATTGTAATCGTCGTTCGGGTAACATCCCGCCGCAGAGATCTCGGGCGTCAATGCGTGTGCAGTCACCTCGCTGTTGACAATGATATCCATCTGCCACTGCAAGGGCGAGTCGAGCGGGTCCCAATCGAAACAACCGCGGTTGAAACATTCGGACGTCGTGTTGACCCCATCCACACAGTGGCTCAAGTAATGCTGTGGATCGATACGACAGACGCGCATGTCCGTGATCACCGCTTTGGAATCCGTGTGGTTGTACACGCTCGTCTCGATACCCACGACCCCGCGGGTCTCGTCGTCGCACACCTGGAACGAGTCGGTGTCGTCGTCCAATCCGTACACCTCCCCACGGTAAAACACGTCCCGGTAGTGCACGACGCCGTCCCCACGTGCCATCGTTACTTCCACGTGACCGGGGAACATCGCACACGAGGAAATGCTCACGTGTGCGCTCACGTGGATCAAATGCATGGGATCCAGGCAATTCTCCGCCACCGGGGTCGAAATAGTCGTGCAGTCGTGTGCCTGGGCACTGAACCGAAACTCCCGGTTGTTGAACAGGTACGCACAGTTGGTCTCGTCGAATCGTTGACACTCCGTCTTGATCGTGAACGATGAGCGTGCCATGTCCGTGCTAAACTCATGGTGTGCCATGTTGACCACGGACGCGCCAAACCCTAACGGCGAGTAGAACGGGTCGGGGTAAATGTCCGCGGGGGTCCGGACCACGCGGTAGCGTGTGTCGTTGCCCAACACAAACTGCGTGGTATCCAGCACAAAGTGTAAGTTTAACCGGCTGGTCGAGTTGCCACACGACTCGATCTCGTACCCCAACATGCGAATCTGTTCAGACGCGTCCAGCTGGGTCTGCAAACAGGTGCCGTCTAAGCAGGTATACGCCAGGGGACAATCGCTGTGGGTCAGGCACCCCGGGATGCACGTCTCGCCGTAATCTTGGTGCTGTACCATGCATCCAATGTTCTCCACGCACGCGTCGATGGTGCACGGGTTATTGTCAAAGCACGTCCTCGGCGTGCCCGCACAGGTACCACCGCCACACACGTCGTTCTCCGTACACTGCTGCCCGTCGTCGCACGGCTCCCCGTCGTGAATGCTCAACGCAACGCACGCGCCCGACGTGACGTCGCACGCACCGACGCTGCAGGGTGTATTTAAATGGGAACAGTCAGTGACCGTGGAGACGGCACATAAGCCGTTATGGCACGTATCGTCCGCGGTGCACGCGTTGTGGTCGTCGCACGTGGCGCCATTCGGGAGGTTGGTGTACACGCACCCGATCGTGCTGTCGCACGTGCCGTGGCGACACTGATTGTCCAGCCCACACACCAACTGTTTGCCCTCGCACTTTCCGTCGCGGCAGAACGAATCCACGATGCACGCATCGTCGTCGTCGCAATAACTACCGTTGGATTTTTGCCGTGCTTGACACACGTTCAGTTCGGTATTGCAATAGGAGAGAAAACACCCTGCCTGACCACCGCAGTCGGCAGACGTCCGACAACACTCCGGTTTCTGACGGTGCGTACACCACCCGGCATCGCACGTATCCACTGCACAGGGGTCCCGCGAGTCGCAATCGATGGGCAACGTACACGGTTTGGTATACCCCAGGAACAACAAGACGCCAAAGGCGACTAATCCAGCCGCACACAGCACCGCGAACGTCGTCAATACCCCACACACCACACCGCAGTGTGCCGGGGTCCCTCGCTCAAAATGATGGGTCACATGATGGTATTGACACTCGCGCGTGTTTCGTGGTGTCCGCTCCATTTGTAGAAAACTTTTGTAATTTATATACATTCGCAACAGTGATTTATTTTTTTACAGTATATAAAACATACCTATTGTATTCAATCGACATGAAGCTATACTCAGCACTTACACTATTTTCCCTATTCGCGACCGGGCATTCGACTGCCACCGTAAATTTTGGCATGATGAGCGGCAGCTGTGTGTCTGGGATGACATCCGACGGCTACAACGGTTGCACTGCCACTTTGCCCGAAGATGGTACCGACTCATTCGCCAATAGCCTTGCGATCCAACCATTAACACAGCTCTTAGCCTACGACTCAGATAGAACAACAGGCAGCACGATATCATCGGCTGTTAGTGCGGCGCGAGTTGTCAAATACCAAGTAAACCTTACCGACGACAGTACCGACTATGGTTACCGTCGCTGTGAGGTGAAGAACACCGGAGGCGCATTGGATAAGTACGTATCCTATTTGAAACAAGCCAGTCCACATAATCCAACTGGATCCCCGCCTAATAGCGATATGCAATCTTTTCAAGATAACAATGGCGTCGATGATAGCACGCATGGTTTGCGTGCGAAACTCTCGAAACACGGCGATGTATACACCTGCGAATTTACTCCATTGAACAATGAGTACATCGGTGGCGTCGAAATCATGGTGGCGTTTGAACGCGATAGTACAGTAGGCAACACCAAGAATGCACTCGTAAAAGCAAAACTAGCATTAGAATATTCGCCCTCCGCAAGTGACCCGGATATTGCATCGGATCAAAGCGGTAAGTTGCGCGACGTGATTATACAATACCATGCTGGGTGCAAGAGTGCCGGTGCGTTCTATGCTAAAGATGGCAGTTCCTGTGATTCCGGTCAGATTGTATCAGCAACGTCCGATGCACTCGAAGATACCATTAATTTAAAAGTCAACATGCAGTTTATTGACACACGGTACAAAGTTGTCGACGTCGGTGGTACGGACAAACTTTCTACCCTTAATGGAGATACTTCGTCTCCGTTTCTCGGATCTATTGATTTAAACATTGAAGGTATTGGGTTGCAAGAGAAATACATGAGCTGGAATACGGGAGCGAATGCATGGTCCGTCTCTGGATTGACCTGGTCGCCAGTGACGTTTAGTAAGATGAAACGTGAGTCTGACACAGTCCTGCATAACAACAAAGCCAATGATCCTGCCGCGGACGCAGCCGCGGTCGATTTTCGTAACCGTGGGAAAGCGGGCTTATTGCTCGAATATACAAATGCCATTACAAACATGCCAAATAATGGTACAGTTTTGGACGCTGACTTAGACGCAGATGTTACGTGTGGGAGTGGGACGTTCGCAGCCCCAGTTGGAAACTGCTATGCACAATACTTGATAGACCATATCGTTAGCATCCAATATGGAGGCATGCCGCATTTCCAACCCTCGTACATTGCATCGTGTGCGTACTGTGACCGAATCATGACCATTAGCGCCACGGATGGTTCACAGAAATATATCGACACCAAGGTGGCATTGTCCATCCTCGATTTACCAACTGCACCAAATAGCATTGAAATTTCAGGTCCGAAATTGGATCGTATAGCGGCGTCACCGAACATGAAAGGCGGGGAATTTAAACGTCTTACGGAACTGTATAACGTTGGTGTTAACTCTTATATTCTGCAGAAAGACGATGGTAATAGTGGTGAAGAACTACCAACGTCCTTGGACGACGAAGTGATTATCCGCACCAAGTTTGTGTTTGCAAGCATTCACCCGGATGGTTCTACTGTGATTAGTAGTGCGATGGCGTTCGTTGAGACTGGTGACAAAAACTGCGCTGGACTCTACAACTTAAAGGCATATGAACTCGGTACGGATTTGCAAACGCATTATACCCGCATATTCAACACGGAATGTTACTTGCAAATACCACAATATTACTTCGGGACGCAGTATCAAATTGACTACCGTGCTAGTGAAGCTGGTGCGGCGGACCAAATCATTGTTAATGAAGTCGATGATCGCACGATATCGATCGGGGGTCAATCTCTTGGATTTACCACTCGTCAGAGTGTAGTAGGACTAACTGGCGTCACGGCAATTGCGACCACCATCAACCTCCCCTTGGCAAAAACGTTGCCAGACGTAACGATCCCAGCTGGCTTTGCTAACCCGGGACAGCCGTTGAAAGACCAAGCGATTACCTTTAATATAACCGAAGAAGGCGGTCAGAATGCGTTAGTGACCGCTGTCAAAAGCGTGACTACGTCCACCGAAAACGGTGCGACCCAAAACATCCAGCTTACCTCAAACGATAAATGTACAGACACCATTGATATCAATTTGATGGATGCAACAGAGTATCAAAGCTTTGCAGTTTACTTAGCACGCATTCCCTGTTCTCGTATGTCCTCCGTCGACCCAATCGAAGACAGTGTTGATTTAAAGTTTGATTTCAGTGCGAGTCTGGATTTGAAGACGGACGTGTTCAAAGTACATGCGGTATCAAGTAACCACAATGATTACCAAATAGAGGCGTTCTTTGGCACGTGCGCGGCAGATAACAGTATTTCTCTCACGGCGAACGGTGTATGTACTAAAGGGACTACTGCGGGAACAATCAAGTTCGTAGAAGACAACAACAACAACGACGGTGATTACCGTCTACTACCTGGTGACGAAGCGGATTCAAGCAAAGACGGAACTGCTGACGGGAATGGCGTAAAGACTCTTGGTGCTTGTTCGACGAACACAGAAGTTGGGAACAATTATGTGTCGAAGTTTAATGTGGCGATGCAGTACTCACGTACCGCAGATTCTGCTTTCAATTCTGCGACCGTAAATTATTGCGACGATCAAGAAATCTCCATCACAATTAATCGTGTGTACGGTGCCACCATCGTGGCGGCAACGATTCAGAACGTACCGTTGGAACGCGCCGTCTTGATTCAAGACATTAAGTGGGTACCCGGTGCTGATGCCGGTTGCAGTGGTACTGATGGTAGTGGTGCTGATGCATTTCGTCTCGTGATACTCTTGCAGTCCAGGGACCAAGACGGTCGAAGTAATTCGTGGTCAGCGTCGGTGTTGAAGAACGTACAAATGGACCCAGCGGCGGAGAACAAGAACAGTATGAGCGTTGGTGTTGCCAGTGCCAGCGATTCGAGCAAATTGTTCAATCCAGAAGGTAACATTAATGATAATTCTTTCACAGGAAGTTCGACGGGTAGTTATTTTAAGTTGGACGGTCAATGCGTCACCATCGCCGATGAAGCCAGTGATTGCGTCGTCGATACGTCCGGAGTACAATCCGGCGGTACCTGGTCCGATTATTCAAGAGAATTTACTGCGACAGCGGTCGTCACCGGAGACTACAATTCCCAAGATGTCGACACACTCTTCAAACTTACCATGAAATACGAACAGTGTCCCATTGCCGATGAGGCGACTCTTAGCGGTAAAATTGTCCTTGCCTTGAAATCCGAATGCTACGATGACGATGCATTGCAAACAGCAAGTCCCAGTATCCAATCAATAAGTCAAGATGGATCTTTAGTGCGGTGGACAGACCCAACTGCAGCGATGCCAACTGGCGTCAACTTGGATTGTACGGTCGCGTACAGTGATGATGTGCTGAAAGTTGAAGGCAACTTGTTCTCGATCGATGATGAGATTTGCGTGAATGACGCCATGTCGGATCCGGGATCGGCATCTAATGCCGACTATTCCAACTGCGGTCTTACGTCAGACCGGCTCTTGAATACCGTAAGCTCCGACTGGACTCCCATTAAAGCCGTTGCCAAGTTAATACAAAAAGATGTCAACGGACAAGAGTTGAGACAGGTGGACTTGTGTACCAGTGAAGCTAACGCCCCCTGTTCGATTGTGACCGACAGCGACAGTAAAGTTAAGGTTGGTTCGCATGCGTTTGTCTTAAAAGGTGACTTAACCGATGGTCAGCCATTTAGTCCATTCTTAGCATGTTGCCAAGACATTACCAATGCAAACGAGACCGATGGGACCCAGTGGACACGTACGCACACTCTCGCAGGTGGAGATGCTGCTGGCTTGGTTGACGTTGGGTCAGATTACCTTCATTATTGGGTGCCGTTGGCACCATTGGGACAGTTCCCTTCGGATAGTTTTGAACTGGAAGTCACCGTGACCCTTGAGAACTCGAACTTGAACCGACGTCGTCACTTGCGTGCGACACACACGCTACGGTCTGCCCAAACTCAGTCGGCATCCACACACGCCTTGCAAGTTGTCGAACGATCCGTATCCGCGGACAGTTCCACCCAAGACGCACCCGCAGCCAGTGCGCCCGAACAACCAGTGGCAGAGAATGTCGCCAGCTCCCCCAGCTCGACGGAATCCAGCAGTGAAAAGCCCTGGTATGGATTCGGTCTTATCGAAGAAAGTGCCGTCGCCGGTCTGTGGGTTATTGCGGTCGTGGTCTGGCTCGTCATCTTGTTTATTGCATATGAACTTGTCGCGTGGGCACTGCGACTATGCGGTGTAGATGCACTTCCCAGTGCATTTTCCGCGTCGTCCATGGGTCCTAGCTCCTACACCCAAGTCAGCAACCCAGTCGGCGAACGCTTCACCAATTTGCGGTATTAGGTCTTCCAATAGAATTATTACATATTAGATATATCAATAGAATTGCTTCCAGTAAAACATAAGGTATTATATTAAATTTATATTATGAAGAAAAGCTTTTGTGAAAAAAAAGAAAAGCCTTAGTGAAGTAAAGAAAAGCTGTAGGTTATATAAACAACACAGTGCCTTCTGAAAGTACATCATGTCGGTCGAGCATCTCTGTATCTACTTTACCACCGTTCTTCTCGTCTTGTATTGGAACACCATCCTCATCGCGACGGTCGACCGAACGCCGTACTACCTCACCTCGTACTTTAACACCTGCTATCTCTTGAACCAACAGCCGTACCCACAGTTCAGTATTCTACGACGCGATCGTCCGAATCATTTTTCCAATACCATCGAACGGATCACGACCGACAACTGTGCTACCCGTATCGCGTCCGGCGAATGGACCTTGGCGCGTCGACCGATCGTGGGCGACCACATACATCTCCAAATGGTCTTGTCGGTCGACAATAAGGTGTACAATTTCCACGATCGGAACATGTCGCAGCGCATCCCGTACGAGGTGGACAACTACCCCGTCACCTGCCCCAACCCCATGACCTATAGCTACGAGAAACGATGGTACCATACCGGCGTCCACACGCACTGCGACGGAAACATCGTGCACGTGCACCCCTGGTCGGCACCCTACCAGTTGCGCGTCGAGGGACGTGACGTGAAGCTGAAACTCTGGTTTGAGAGCGTGGGGATTGAAGTCGCGACCAATCGATCCGCGGTGAAATTGCCCGGCGCCACGCATTATCGCTCCGATTGGCACATGGAATATTACGTCCATGCGAACGACGAAACCCCGTCCTTTACGACCACCGATATCGAAGAAATCGTCAACTTATGGCTCGTCGATCACCATGGAGAGATCCTGCTCTGGAGCGGGGGAGAAAAGCCGGAGAAAGAGTTTACTGTATTAGGGTACGCGAGCCATCCGAAAGATTATCCGGTGAGGTGATTATTTATAAGCATTAAAGCATGCGATCTAAACACTACTATCTAATAAAGGTATGCGATCTACCATGTTATGACTTAACATAAATCTATATAATTAATAATACGGTGCACGGTTGGTGGGCGCACGAGGTCCGCTACCACGGCGTGATTGCTGCATCTGCGCGACGGCGTCCATGTGGTCGCGGGCGCTGCCACTGCTGCTGTACGCCGACATGGCGGCTAAGAATTTAGACACGTCGTTCTTCGGCATCGTCTTCGCTCTCTTATTGGACGCCGCGTGCACGACGGGTGCTTGGGCTTGCAACGGGGCAGCCGCAGGGGCAGCCGCGGGCGCCACGCGTTTCTTGGACATGACAGAGGCAAACTTCTCTTGCAATTGACTGCGTTTCATCACGTCTTTGTATTCCTCGAATTGGGTCACTACGGACTTGTGTTTTTTTGACGCCATGTGCGCGATGCGGAGCATGGCTTGCGATTCTTTCGGGAAGTCCCGTGCCATCTTCAACACGCTCTCCTTGCTCTGCTCGTCCATCTCGGTCTTGTCGAGCGTACCCGCCCAATGGTCGACCAACGCCTTGGACAGGGCAATCGTCTTTTCTTGTTCTTTCCGTTTTTCTTCCGCTTTCTGCGTTTCCAACATCTGTTTCAACGCCTTCAGCTCTTCGAACTCTTTGGATTTATTGGTGTTGGATTCTTCCAAATCTTTTTGCTGCTGGATAATGACACGCATCATGTCTTCTTTACTCATGTCTGTCGTCTCTGCGCCGGTGGAATTTTCACCGGTGGTGGTTTCGACGGATGTATCAATGGGAGCGGACGTGTCTTCAACAGAAGGGGCGGTACTTGTAGAAATTTCAGATGCCATGTGTCTTTTCACACTGGCTTTTTGTATTTTATACACTACTTTTTTTGTTTCGTCTTGATTTGGTTCACTATCTACGAAGGCAATCCGACAATCGGATCGACGGGGGTTTACACACAATGACACCTCGATCGCCTCCTTCTTGCTTTTTTTTCGTGAAGCAAATTCAGTATGGGTATGCTGCAGAGACAGACCGGTGTAGTACGCAGTGCCCGTCTCCGGATTCTTTTCGATGGCGTACTTGGCAAACTTGGACTCGAGCTTGTCGTCGTTTACCCGTCCCACCACCCATACCGACCCGTCCGCGGTTTGCCAATGTCGGATAATTCGCCCCACCTCCAGGTCTTCTTCGTGCTCCATACGGATGGGCGTGTCCGTCAAATCCAACTTGGCGGCTTCCTCGCGCGTGAACGCAAACGTATGGTCGTCGGCTTCGGGCTGGGTGTCGGTGGGTGAGAGCACGTTTCCACAGAAATACCGAGGCATGCTTTGACCGATGCATTCTTTGCTTATATACTATATATATACCCTTTCCACTCTCGCAAACAGCATGATGAAATGGCTTACGTACGACCTCGAATCGACCTTCCTGCGCAAAGGGTTCAAACGAACCGATACCTTGATTATCGAGATCGCGCTCTATGGCAAGCACGATGAAGAGTTCGTACGACCAAGAAGCTTCCAACGCCTCGTTAACCCACTGCAGTCGTTCGCCACCAAAGAGGAGGTGATCGAGTCGCTCCATGCCACGGGGCAAAACCCAGAAAAGTCCATCAACTTCTGGACCAAACTCTTGGTGGAGAAGAAACTCCTCGGGTCCCACCTGCGCCGCGCCGAGTTCGATGACAAAGCCGCTGCCATATCGTCCATACTGACCACCAAAGCGGGCGCGTTCGTCACGGTCGAACGTGCGCTGAAAGACGCGCTCGCGTTTGGGTCCACCTACACCTGGATCGCGCACAACGGCAAAGCCTTTGACCAAAAGATTGTCGAGGGCAACTGCGCGAAACTGAAGATCGATGTACCCGTCAGCATCACTTTCAAAGATTCCTTGCCACTCTTTCGGTCGCGCCTATCGGGTCAACCCTCGTACAGCCAGCCCATCCTGTACAAATCACTGTTCAAGAGCAAATACATGGCACACCACGCGCTCGAGGACGCCAAGGCGTTGCACAAGATGGTCACACACTGTATCACACAAGCGAAAGACGAGCCCGTTGAACAGATCGTCGCTGCCGAGTATAGTAAGCCCTCGACGAAGAAACGCTTGAAGAGCGATCTCTTGAAGATTAAAGGCATTGGACAAGGCAGTCTGAAACACTTCATGGACAATGGCATCAAGTCGCAGCGCGATTTGCAAGACTTTATCGAAACCAAAGACCTCGACCAGTGGTATAAGACCTTTCACCGCGTCTACGCGTACAAAAAGCTCGGCGCCGAACTGTTCAGTGGTAATGTTAAGTTAGAATAGGTATTGAGTTTGAACAAGTAATATTACGCGTATAAATTTAAAGAACAGAAGTGATTAAAGATGGTAGACAATAGCATTAAGAGAATAAAGGACTGGTGTGTGAACCATATCGCGCCGCGTCATGTCGGATCGGACAAACCCACCATGGATATACGAGAAGCGGCGGCTATTAAATGCATCGTCGCAAACAGACCGACCAATATGTCCTGCGAACAAAAGATTGAGTTTAACTACTGGCAGAACATGTTCAAGTACATATCCACGTATCAACTACATCGCGACGAACTACACGGCGTACAACCTGGGTGTTTAGACTCGAACGATATCTTACTGTACCATTACACTGGGATGGGTGCGATGTCCACACCCAGTGTCACGACCAACATGTTCCAAGCTGGTGTCATGCTCATGTCGGTCATCTCTGCTTTGCTGCAGATCATCAAAGCCAACGATACGGGCGGTATCAGCGTGTATGCGCAACTCTCCTACATGGTCGCCTGCATACTCTCGATACTGTATCTATACGACATCAGTCGAGTATTTGCACTCCTACAGCTAGGGTGTTTGGCGACCGCGGCACTGACCATATACGGTGTAGTCACCAGCGAAGAGACGAAAGACACCGCCTGGTCACGTTTCCCATAAAATAAAACTATACAAAATAACTTTATTATGTTATATACTATTTTTTTCACCGTATGACTAAGGGTCCAATTTAAATGCCACACAGGAATGATTAACGTTATCGCCTATACTTTTTTTGTATCTTACCACGGTCGTATCGTCACGACGGCATGTGCTAATAGCATACGATCTCTCGGTATCATCGTATTTTACCGACCCCCCTCCCCCTGTCGATGCGCGTGTAATCTTGGTGTGTACAATGCCCATGTGTGGTGTTGTGTTAAATGTGTGTTTGTGTTAAATA
>Ga0206131_10004385_pt1 | contig 15496 bp, 14 predicted proteins | sample Helgoland_Spring_FD_148636 | JGI IMG/M metagenome (GOLD analysis project Ga0206131, IMG submission 148636) | Pelagic subsurface seawater microbial communities from Kabeltonne, Helgoland, North Sea - Helgoland_Spring_Bloom_20160517_1 | ecosystem: Environmental > Aquatic > Marine > Epipelagic ...
CCAGTAGCTTAATATCTCCTGTCGCCATCTGTTATTTTCCTTTAGCTCTTTGAGTTATAGGCGCATCGCTATAGCTACAAGGATATTTAGATACTTCTAAACCTGTAATGCCAGAACTGCTACCTTTGCCCATTGGAAAACCCTCTTTACTCAATGGCCCGTCCCAGATAGCACTTTCACCAACTCTTCCGTCTAGATCAGGCTTGCTTATAATTAATTTTCTTTTGTCCATGTTATTTTTTTATCTATTAAACGTTCTTCCTTTATTTTTACTTTTCAATCTAGGAAATTTAATATCTCCTTGCGCTGGACGTATAGTGTCTCTTTCTGTTTCAATGTCCACCATATACTCTTGTCCTTTTTTATCAGTTTTTATACTTGTTATATCTTGAACGTTATATCCCTTTGTGTTTTCTTTAGGTAGTTCTTCAAATTTAGTTTCATCAATAATCTCTTCTTGTGTCTTTGCAAAACCTTTCATAGCTAGCATAGACGCTCTTTGACCGCTTCCAAATAATTGAGAAGCTACATCGGTATCTCTACCAATTGACTGATTACCAACTGGGTTTGAATCCATTTCAAGGATTCTGTCTCCGCCGCCGCCATACGATCCAGTTTCAGCAACTTGATTTGGTGGAGGTAAAAACGGGTCTACACCAGTAGATCCACCTGCATCAGCTGCTATTTGCTGAGCTTGATTGCCAATTTGTTGACCAACCGATCCAACCATAGATCCGCCTTGGTTTTTTGCTCGCGTGATAAAGCTTTGGAGTGCGCCAACACCACTTTGTTTGTTCTGACCAACAGTAGTAGCTGACTTGCCAAATATATCTGCGTATTGATTCTTGGCTTGGCTAAAATCAGATCCAATAGCTCCTGCAGCTCCAGCATTATGTTTAACTGGTGATCCTTTCATTTGAGTTAATGGATTTTCATTGCCGCTTAAAAAGCTAAAATTACCTAGTTCTGGCTTTACAGCGCCCATCATTCCTTTTGAAGATAAATCAGTTTCAAGTATACTTTCTCCACCTACTTTAGAGTTTTGAATTTTATTTGATTCTTCTTGGCCAGACTTTGCCATATCTGAAAAGTTTTTTGATGCTTTCGCTTGCTTAGCAGCCTTACCGCCAACTTCTTTAGTTATCAATTGACTACCTAGTTTTGAGGCGGCACCTATAACAGATTTAGCAACTTCAGCTCCAAGTATAGGCTGTATAACCGTCTGAGGGTTAGCATAAGCCCCTGTCATGTTGTATTTGTAAGCGTTAAGTGGTGACTTTGATTTCATATTATCTATTTTTGTCGTTGTTTACGTTTTTTATTGCTGTGATTAATACTTTGTCTGTATATGTTTTACCTTTCATTATACTATTTCTAGAACTAGTTGGAATATCCTCATCACCAAGCATAATACGATACATTCTTGCTATTAGTTGTTTACACTTTAACGAAACTTTGTAGATGTTATATTTTTGTGTTGTCCTGTTATAGTTTCTAAAAACTACTACCCAACCGTCTTTTATCAACTTGTTCCAGCGTCTATTGTCCCAACTGTAAGCATACGTACCGATTTTAAAATCTTGTTTTGTAAACATTCCCATGCAGTCAAAGTATATAAGCAACTCTAAATCAGCATCGTTAAGCTTGTTATTCCTACAGGCCCATCTTCTAACTATACGATAGTGTTTAAGTAGGTTTAAGTCCCTAATGTCACTAGCCTCTAATTTTCTCACAAAACAACTACAATATCCTGTATCTTAATAACAGTATACTGCTCTTTATCAAATTCTATTGTATGACCTGCGTGTCTATCGTAGTAGATTTCATCGCCTTCATTTAAAGCTTTTACTTCGTCGCTAATCGAGCGAATCACAGCTTTGATATATCTTATGTCTTCTCTATCTTTTTTGACTAAAAGCAATCCACCTTTAGTTTTGTCACCTGTAACTTTTACAGGTACAATTACTACGTTATTACCTATTGCCTTCATCAATTCTTAAGTTATTGATTACACAATCAGTTGATAATATTGTAGTAGCTACGGAAGCTGCGTTACGAAGTGCACTTTTGGTAACTAATAGAGGATCTATAATTCCTTGCTTAATCATATTTACCATATTACCTGTAACCACATTAAGACCTCTACCTTTACTCTTTGGTAATTCATATTCTAATATACCAGCGTTATCTAATATTGTCTTAAAAGGTGCTCTAATCGCTTCTAGTAACACTTCTTCTCCAGCTGACTTAGCAGCTATATTTTGTGAAGCATTTAACAGTGCAATTCCGCCTCCTGGAACAATACCTTCTTTTATCGCAGCCTTAGTAGCACATATAGCATCTTCTACTCGATCTGTTTTTTCTTTTAACTCTATATCAGAATTAGCACCAACTTGAACCACTGCAATTTTAGCTGATAACCTAGCTAATCTCTTTTCTAAGCGTATTACCGCTCCTGGGTTTTGTGTAGTTGATAAATCTTCTTTAATTTGCTCTATGATGTCTAGAATCTCTTCTGATGAATCCTGAACCTGTATAATAGTATCTTTTTCAGTTGTCACTGATCTGATGCAACTACCTAGAAGCTCTGGTTGGATTAAATCCATATCATCACCGAGATCTTCGTTAATAACAGTTGCTCCTGTTAATAAAGCTAGATCATCTAGTATTTCTCTTTTATTAATACCAAAAGTAGGTGCATTTATAATGTTTACTTTGATATTGCCTTTAGTCTTGTTCATAGCTAGCGTAGAAACGACTGCTGGTTCTACATCTGCAATGATTAATAGAGGTTTGTCATTTTTAATAACATACTCTAAAACAGACTGTATTTGCCTTACATTTTCAACAGGCGATTCAATAAGAAGTACTGCGGCGTCTTTTAACTCTGCTGTTTTCTTAACGTGATCAGTCATAAAGTGTTGATTAGTCATACCTTTATCGTATTGAACTCCATCAACTATTTCAACAACTGTATCAGCTTCAGCTGATTGTTCCATCATCACTACTCCTGTGTCTCCTACAGCTCTAAATGCATCACCAATAATTTTACCTAGATAAGGATCGTTATTGGTTGATATAGTAGCAATTTGATCAATCATATCACCTTGAACGCTAGTGCTGTTTTTCTCTAGGTATGCCACTACTTTGTCGGTTGCTTTTTCAATACCGCTTTTTAAGTCTCTAGAACTTATATCAGCTTGAACTTTTTGAGCTTCCTTTAGTACGGCATAAGCTAGAACCGTGGCGGTAGTTGTACCGTCTCCAGCTTCTCTTACTGTTTTACGAGCTGCTTCTTTTAAAAGCGTAGCTCCCATATTTTCTACTGGGTCCAGTAATACTATTGTATCGGCAACTGTTACACCATCTTTAGTAATTAACGGGTTACCTGAACCATCTTCTAGTAGTACACATTTACCGCTAGCGCCTAGTGTGGAGCTAACGGCTTTTGTGAGTTTGTTTATTCCTTCAAACACTTTATCTTGAGCTTCTTGCCCAAAAGAAAGATTCTTGACTATTAAGTCTGACATATTTAATTTAATTTAATTTGATTGATTGTAGTAGTGTATCAGAGCTAGTATTATACCAATAAAAGCTACGTATTCAATAGTCTGAACGATGTCTAGCATTATTCAAAGGTTTTAACGACTTTTGGACCATCTAAGAAAGCAGTTTTTCTTTTGTAATGCTCAACTGAAGAATCTATTGCTTTTTCAGCACCTTCAATTGTTTCTCTTCTGGTTACGTCGTGCCAAGTGTCTTTTTCTTTAACATCTTGGTGTTCGGTTTGGTAGAATCCATTTGCTAATTGCACTATCCTCCAGTTAGACTTTTCAGATAAATGTTTCCATAGCTCTATGGTTTCTTGGGTTACTTGTGGTTGACTATTCCACGATTGAGTCTGGTAAAAAAACGTCATTGGTTTTGGTTTTATTGGTTGGTTTACACTTTTGGTTTAATCATAGCTAGTAAACCGTTAACTATGTTTTATATTATCACTTGTTTTTGTTATTATTTCCATAACTTTAAAAAACCTAATGTTGTGAGCAATTAACAGTTAAAGAAGAACTAAACTGACCTTGCCAATTACTAAAGCCACTTGGAGTTGTAAAATTTGCAACATCTACCAATCCAAACTCAGATTGTCGAGAGCTCGTTTCAGAAACATGTGAGACCATTGGATCAAATTCAGTAAAACCAACTGAATACCCACCGGTGTTAGTAGCTGGATTCGTTCCGCTTACCCAGGTTACAGATGTAGCTGTTGCGCTTGTTTTTTTACCAAACCAAACTTTTTGATTATCAACATCTACAGCTATACAAGCCACTTGATTATTACTTATACCTAAATTTGGTGTAGGTGATTGAGGTACACTACCTAGAGCACATGTGTTACCGTTTGAGTAAAGCGTTATACCGTAATTGCCATCTATTGGGTTTGAAGAAACGTATGGCGGGGTATTATATGTAGTGTTTCCACTTTTTTGAAAAACTGTATATCCGTTGTGACCAGTGGATTGTCTTTGTAATATCTCTATATACCATTTCCCAGACGTTCTTGGGCTTGTATTGTAGTCAGCTTGCCCTTCGGTGTAAGTGTTGAAATCAGCTATAGCATTTGTTATAGTACCTCGATTATTCGCGCAATTGTAAGGTGAATCTACACTATACCACATTTCATTAAAAGTTAATTGAACATCCGGCACTTCATAGGTAATACCATACCATTTAGTTCCATCCCAGTATTCTACTTTATCCGTAGTAGAGTTGAATATCATTTCACCTGTAGATATTGTACCTGTAGGTGTTGATGATGTAAAAGTTATTGTACCCGTGCCTACAGTTGTAAAACTAAGTATAGTGTCTGTACCTACTGTAGTTTCTGTTGGTGTTAAGCCTGTAGCTGTGTAACTTGTAACATCAGCTGTAGTGTATCTAAGTATAACAACTCCAGAACCACCATCTCCGCCTTTTTTCGAATTTTCACCCGTGTACCACGTAGCACCACCTCCTCCGCCTCCAGTATTTGCTGATCCTGGTTGTCCTACAAATCCGTTAGCTAAAACTCCAGCGTCGCCCCCTCCACCAGCGCCACCTGCTATAGGGTCGTTCCAACCAATTGGGCCATAACTTCCACCGGAGCCACCTCCGGCTCTAATAACAGAAGTTTCTGTTATGGAGCTTGATAAGCCATCGCCACCTTTTCCACCTTGAACTGAAGAACCTGCTTGAGAAGCACCTCCTCCTCCACCTCCAAGGTAGCAAGCGTTTGAAGCGCAATTTGAAGTACCGGTTCCACCATTACTTCCTTGACTAGATGTTCCAGTACCACCACTTCCAGGACTAGAACCACCTCCACCGCCACCGGCTGAGCCACCAGAGCCACCAGTACCTTGGTTTTGACCAACACCATAGCCTCCACCTTCGGAAGTTATACTTGCGAAAACAGAATTATCACCTTTTGTTCCTGAAGGAGGAGCTGCAGTAATGGGCGATGCAGCAGGCCCACCCGCTCCACCATCTCCAACTGTAATAGTATGTGAAGGTCCTATAGTTAAATTTAAAGCAGACTCTACTGGGCTATTGCCTCCAGATATATTACCAGTGCCATAAGATGTTCTATAACCTCCTGCACCTCCAGCGCCACCTCCGGCATAACCGCTACTAGCAGAACCACCTCCACCTCCTCCAGCGACCACTAAATAGTTTATATTAAAAGTTGGAGGCGCATTCATAGCAATTCTCTCTGTTGTTGTCATAACAGGTAGCTGCGTAGCTGAGGTTGAATCTCCTAGATTAAATAATTCAGGGTTTGTTATTTTTGTATTTGCCATGTTTTATTTAATTATTAAGCTATTGCGTAGTATATGTACGTCTCTCCTGACCTATTAGTGAAAGCTGCAGTTCCATTAACTGTAAAACCAGTTGCAGTAAAATTGATATCGTAAAAAGCGGTATCTATTTCAGTAGAAGTTGAGTTCGCAGTTAAAACCTTACTTCTAGGGTTTGATGTTGAGCGTTTATTATCATAAATAACCCATCTTTCATCAAAAGATGTAGACTTAATCATTATCCAAGAAGGTTCAAAACCGAAGTTAATTACAGGTCCATTTGTTGTTAACCCATTTCCCGTATAACTCCCTACTTTAGAATAACCAGCAACTGAATGAAAGCAGTAGGCTATATAGTTACTGCCCGAACCATTCACTTCGTTACCTCCAGACAATGAAAAGACAGAACTCGTAGGGCTTGTGTTTGCATAATTACTTGTGGCTGAGGCTTGGTTAACTTCATTTAATAGTAATTTAAAACCTACCCCAACAGATGAGCTATAAACTGACCAATTAACAGCAGATGATAAATTTTTAATTATAAATAATTCTGGAGCAACTCCTAATCCATGTCCAACAGTGCTAGGAGATACTGAATTTCCACTCCAACTAACTATACTAAATCCACCAGCTACATTTGCAGATACTTGAGATGTTATACTTCCATCTGTATTAGCTACCGCTGCACCGCCTGCCTTAAAGCACCAAGCAACGTAGTTTCTTCCGCTTTGGTTAAAATTACTATTAGTATTTCCAGACCCGTCTGAAACGTTAAACCCATCAGAGTCAAAGCTGGTTATTTGGCCATAACTATTTCTCCAAGATGAAGATTGCTCTGCGGCATTTAAAGCAGTGACAAGCACGCTATCAACGCCTCTAACTGAGTCTTGAATTGGATTATAATTACCCCCATATCTATCAACAATCCAAACTAAATCAGGGCTAAAGCCTATATTTGTTTGCGGGTTAGAAGTATTTCCATCTCCAATATATAAAACAGTATTAAAGTTTTGTGAAGCAAGAAATGGATTATCAGGTGACTCTGTAGCTGCAAAATACTGCCAAGCAGTTCCGTTATGATGCTCTATAGCACTAGCTGAACTTCCTGTAGTTTCACCAGTATCATTTCTAATCATACCTTGAACTCCAGATGGTTGATTAGCGTTAGTACCGCTTGGTAGTTTTAATCCTTTTTCAGTAGCTGATTTAAATCCTGTTACAGGGTTAGTTACTCTAGTATTTGCCATATTATGCGAATGTTATTGTTCCTGAGCCAGCTGTTATAGTTGTTACTTTTTCTGACGTAGCTGATAAAGTAGCTGTTGACGAAATAAAACCAACTCCAGTTTGAAAATTTATAGTGTAAGCACTCGGATATCTAAGTATTACAACTCCAGAGCCGCCATCTCCGCCTTTGTAAGAAGTGTATGGAGAGTCTGGTCCACTAGCACCACCTCCACCTCCACCTGTGTTAAGCGTTCCGTCGTATCCAGCACCGTTTCTATTGCCATCACCACCTCCAAACGTAGCTGTACCAGCTACTCCTTGATCTTTATTTACAGAACCACCGCCTCCTCCAGCATAATCAACTGCGGTTCCAGATATTTGATTACTAAAACCAGCTCCTCCATTACCACCTCCTAAAGAAGAGCTTCCACCATTACCACCCACGCTAGAAGCACCACCTCCTCCTCCAGAGCCAAAAGGAGAAGAATACGTGGTATTTCTTCCACCAATAAAGCCTTGAACTGGACTAGTAGTATAACTAACTGCTGCAGTTCCATTACCACCAGAACCAGCGTTAGAACCTCCTCTTAATATTGCGCTATTAGGAGTACCAGTAAATGGTTCGTAACCACCACCACCACCAGTAGAAGTTATAGTGTGAAAAACAGAATTATCACCTTGATCCGCGTATCTAGTTGGGTTTGTTGCAGCATTTGTAGGCGTTGGGTTTACTGGTCCGCCTGCACCACCCGCACCAACAGTTAATTGATAAGGAGTTGCGGCGGTCATAGTTGTTAATGTTGACTCTATAGCCGTATTGCCACCGTTTACATTACCAGTTCCAAATGAAGTTCGATAACCTCCAGCGCCTCCACCGGTTCCTCCTAGACTTGTTACAATTCTTGAATAAGCACCTCCACCACCTCCACCAGCAACTACTAAGTAGTCAACTGTTAAAGGCACAAAAGACGGTCCAGCTTCTTCTAAAAACTGCCAAGCTGGAGTGCCGCCACCAGCAGTACAAACTTCAACTTTGTTTTTATCTGTATTCTCTCGGATAGAACCAAGGTTAGCAGCTGTGCACGTCGGTTGTTGAGCTGTGGTACCTTTGGCTATAATTAAACCTCCGGTATCTTGACTCATATCTACAACGCCAGTTGAAACTTTAGTTAATGCCATGGTTTAATATAAAGTTTGAAGTGAGTAACCAGATTGATAATAATCATTTACTACATTAACATCTTTCGTTTTTATTTCTACTTTTAAAGTTTCATTAAATTTCACACCCCCCATTTGATACAACCACGCAGGTACAAAACAACGATCTGTGTTATTCAAAAAAGTAAAACTACCGTTTTGAAATGCAGCATACTGAACGTCTTCTACGTAAGCATAATAGTTATTAGAAGTGGAAAATGTTTGACTTGGTGTCCCCGAAGTTCCTGGATTTCCAATAGGAAAATTTCCAATTAAAGCTCTAACTCCATTACCTACGTTGTTTAAATTTGTATCTCCCGAAACAATATATTCAGTCCCGTCTATTGTTATTCTAAAATCCATTACAGCTGAGTAAGATGTAGAGGCAGTTTGTGAAGATGGAGATATAGCGCCATGGAAAACACCACCATTAGCGTTAGTTACATTAGTTAACTCAACATACGTGTTGTCTTCTGACGTTTGATAAACGTGATTAGTACATCCAATGCGAGTCATGCCTGATTGAAAAGCAAGACCATTAATTGAAGTTGATACGGTCGCCGAAGATACTTTTAAATTCACGTTGCCGAGCACCCTCCAAGTACATGGCATTTCTCTTGGAGATGCAAAATATAAACCACTTCCGCCTGCAGCAGGAAAAAAATCTGTTAACTTACTCATATTATTTATTTATTATTTTATACATTACCAATTATTATCCATCCTTGAGATCCAGCTGCCCATATTATTTCAAAAGCTGCTGTTACATTATTTATTGTTAAATCTGTAGAAGCGCCCATTATATTATTACCATTAGCTGCTAATACGTTTGTTGCTAAACCTCCTCTATTAGATATTTTAATAGAATCACCAAGAGAGGGTGAACCCGGTAGAGTTATTGTGCGTGCCGTAGTGGTTGAATCAAATATATATAAACTGCCGTTTACTGCAGGGTTTATATTTCCAGCAACATATTGTGGGTTACTAAGAAGAACAGCACCTGTCATTCCGTTTACGCTTTGAACTGCAGCGCCTACATTATAATCTGAAATAGTTTTAGTTTCTACCGTTACTCCTGAAGGTACAGCTGCACCAAAAGTTATATTAGTAGTTCCCGTTACACTATATGTGCTTATTTCTTGATATACACCATCTACAAATACATCTACAAAACTTGTTGAACCTCCATTTGGAGTTGCACCTAAAGCAAACACGGTAGTTATAGCGTCAGCTGTAGTTGTTGATCTAGTTGTTATAGTTGCGCTAGCACCAGTAGGTGTAACCCACTGACCGTCGCCTCTATAAAAAGTACTAGCAGATGGAGTACCACCATTATTTATTAAACCTATTGTTACTTCTCCTGTGTTTATACCGGTATCTGTATATATACCAGACTCATTGGGTATAGAGCCATACGCACCATCACTAGCTAATCTTCCAGTAAATGGTAAATTTGTAGTATCTGTTACTGTTATATTTGTGTTTTGATCTGAGCTAGCCGTCCAAGAAGTATAACCGGCTGGTAAAGTTGACCAACCACCTGTTCCTCCGTCTAAGTATTGGCCACCAGTCCCTCCGGCTGGTACGTGACCAACATTAGACCCACCTGCATAAGCGGTAGATTCTATAGTTACGGTTCCAGTTCCACCGGCAGGTGTAACGACTAATGGGGTTCCAGTAGAGGCTGATGGGTTAACAGGAAGTACACTTGTAACCCCTGCGGCTGCAGAAGGTACAACACTAAACGAACTAATAGTTGAATTTCCTGTTCCTACAGTAGCTAAAGCTATTGCTTCGTCACCAACTTGTAAAGCTGTTGATCCAAAAAAGTTACCAGCTGTATCTGCTATATAATAATCACCTATAGTTATAGCAACACCCCCAGTAGTTCCTGTGTATAACTGACTTCCGGAATTAACACCAGATGTTATAGCACCTGTATTAGCATTAAATGTTCCTTTAAAATTAAGAGATCCTGATACGGCTGTGTTTATAGCTGTTTGTATTTGATCTCCTGTCGCTAAATTATTAGAACCAAGAGCTACCGTAGCTATATTAGCCGCCACCGTAGGAGCTGTAGCTGTTCCACCTATTGTTATAGTATTTGCATCACCGGTCGCTACGCTTGTTACTCCTTGAGCAGATCCTGTTATTGTTATTTCAGTTGCTGAGGTTTGTGTCAATGTTATGCCAGTCCCTTCTGTTAAATTAACAACTGAGTCTGAACCAGTCGCTGCGTCTAAATTTAAAGGTACACTAGATCCTGATTTAGATCCTGCACTTAATGTATAGGTATCTCCAATTGTTGAAGCATTAACCCATAGTATTTCTTTGTCTGTTCCAGATGTTGTGCTGGTTAAAACCTGACCATCTGTTCCGTTGCTTCCAGTTCCATCTGTTAAATATTTATTTACTTCTAAGCCTTGAGTACTAAAGTCTCCATTAACAGATATAACAGTTCCAGCATAACTCATTATAGAATCAGTTACGGAATAAGCTCCATTAGCGATAGGTATAGTACCAGATGTTAAAGGACCACTTATTGCTTGTATAACGTTACCTAGCGGTGATGTCCATGTTAGCTGTGAATTACTACCACCAGCTGTTGTTAATATTTGCCCAGCCGTACCAGTAGTTGTTGGTAACACTAAAGTATACGTAGCTCCTGAAGCATGTGCTGGACTTTGTAATGTTATACCATGAGAGTTTTGAGAACAGTTTAATGTTATCTTACCATCGGTAACCCCGTCAGCACTCATTATCTCTATACCACCAGTTCCAACTCCTTTAAGTTTAAGGTTTGAACTAGGCCCTGTAGTAGCTTGTATAGTGTCTTTTACTTTTAATTCTCCGTTTATAATAACCTCTGTACCTACTTGAGACATTAAAGAGTCGTTGATCGTCGTAGCGTCAGTCCATCTAGCAAACACGCCATCCGTACCAGAACCCGTTAATACAGAAGTATTATCTATTTTTTGCCAAGAAGCAGGTTGACCACCTTCATCTAAAAACATAGCCCAGTCGCCTATATGCCAGTCGTTTAAATTAGGACCTAAGCTAGTTGTTCCTTCTGCATTAACTATGTAAAAATGACCGCTCACTCCTTCGCCTTCAACTAAAGCAGGTGAATTACTAAGGCCGTTTGTTGTATTGTTTGCAGCATCCCATGTTCCTTCATAAGTAAGACCAGCCTCGTAGTTTGTCCATGTTGTATATCCAAATTGGTCTGAAAGTAGTATCTGCTTGTCAGCACCTAAAACATTGGCGCTATCTCTTAAAGATCCTTTTAAATAAGTTTCAGAATTTAATGTTATTAAATTAGTTCCACCTCCTATAGTTACAACACCTGGCGAAGTTAAATCACCTGTAGTCACTAAAGATCCAGCTATGGTTATAGCAGAACCAGCAACACCATTACTAGGTGAAGAATCTTGAGACATTATAGAGCCGGTTATCTTTTTACCTTCTTGATTAAAAACAGGTATTTGAAAGTCACTAGCTACAGGATCTACAAATCCAGCTCCACGGTTGATGAAGTCAGCAATCTGTTGAATACTAAAATTCCTTGTTATGTTTTTTTGTTTACCACCAACTTTTTCAGCGGAAGTACCAATGAGCAAGTCATTAGCGTTTAATGCTCCTTGTTCTGGGTAGCTGTAGATTATTGACATATTTTGTTTTTTTTATTTATTTTATGGACAACTAGTTACTCCACTCACTATTCCCGATGTCACTGTGAATCCTCCAGATGAAGGATTTGTTACGTTGTTTATGTTACCTGTGTAATTTCCATTAGCTAATAAAGTGCTACTACTTGTAGAAGTATAAACAGTATCTCCGTTTTCTACGTAAGAAGCTGAACCTCCAGATGTTTTTTCAACACCACCACTGCTGTTTATAGTGTTTCCACATTTAGAACTTCCAGCGCCGTAACTAAAGCTTTGTCTGCTCGCGTAAACAACTCCAGATAACGTTGCTGTAACTGTAGAGTTGTCACTAAACGTTACGGTTTGACTTGGAGAATAATTTACGTTTTCATTACTTACAAAATAACCAGAATTAGGCACTATGTCAGCTGTAAAAGTAGCTTGACTAGTTCCAGGTTCTGTTAATGTTCCGGTGTATGTTAGTAATGCTCCTGAGTTTATTTGATATTTTTCTGTAACTGAATAATTATTACTACCACTTATTCCACTAGTATTTAAAGCGAGTGTAGCTGTACCTGTAGAAGCGCTCACTGTGGCATCTAAAGTACCGGTTATATTAGTTGCAGACGTGACAGGTCCTTGTAGCGAAAGAGCTGTTGCATTACTCACGGTATATCCTGAACCAGCAACACTGACAACGGTAGCGCCAAAAGTATAACCACTGTTAGTGGTATCGTACTGTCTTGATACTGGTGCAGGAGAATTTTGAGCGTTACCTGAAAATATACCAGTTACTAGTATATCCCAAGTTGTGCCTTTATCAGCTATATTTAATCCGGCTCCAAGAGTAATAGCATACGTTACATCATAACTTCTTATAGCTATAGTTGTTCCTGGAAAACTAGCGTTAGCTATTGAACCTCCACTTGTATAGGTACTTGCGCTTTGAGTAGCTGTTAATGATCCAGCTGTTAGCTCGTATTGAGCTGTATTTGATATGGTAGCTGTAACACCGTAAGATGGAACTGCGGTGCCTAAATCACCAGTAGAACTACCGCTGGTGGGTGACACAGTGTAATCACTAAGATAAGTACCGCCAGATATAGCTGTATTCACATTTAAAGTGTTACTACCTTGAGGAGTAGCTGGTACTGATATGGTTCTAGCTGCTAGTGTTTGTGTTACCGCAACTGGCGTAGGTGTTGCTGGTATAGTTCCAGTTATAGTTTGAGTCGCTGATCCGCCCGATACAACACACCCACTTCCAGTAGGAGTTATCGTGGTGGATACAGTGTATGTACTACCTACTGATCCTGTTATAGCTATTGGATTCACAACAGAACCATTGACGGTAGTTGATTGAGTAAACCCACAAGAACCTGTATAGGTTATAGCCGATGTATCTATAGTAAAGTTTACCGTGTTTTGAGGCTGACCCGTTGCTGTTGTCAGATATAAAGTACCTGCAGCGTAGTTACCAGCTCCTATAGCCGTATACTCGGCATCTGTAAGTGTTATGACGTTTAATACCTTATTAACTGAAGGCAGTAAGTCTGTATTGTTTTTTATATTATCAGCATCTATACTTGTTATAGCTGCTTCTACATTAGTTAAAGCAGACAGTGGTATATCTGCGAAAGTAACTTTACCTACTTTAGTTCCTGACACAGAGTGAAAAGGAACAAAATCAGCATCTACTGGTACTAGTGTTTCTGGTTGTGTTATATAGCTTGTTGCCGTGTTGTATTCTAAGCTTAATATAGGATCTATAGAAGTTGTACCTGTTTCTACTAGTCCAGCTCCAGCTCCTACCGATGTTACTGTACCACTTGTTAAGCCTGTGGCTGATATAGTTGCTTGACCGGTAGTTGTGGTGGATATACTTATGTTACTTCCTTGAATTAAACCGGTTATACCTGTGTTAGACACTATGATATTACCTGTAGATGAGCTTAATCCTATTCCTGTACCCTGAATTAAAGACTCAACAGCGTTAGTAGCACCTGCTATAGTTATAGTTACGTTACCATCTTGGTCAGACGATGTTGAAACACCATCTCCTGTAAAATTAGCTGAAGATAGATCGTTAGTCAATAAGACATTGCTATTGTAAACTCCAATACCAGATGATACCGTAGGTACAACCCATTGATTGTCTCCACGAAGAAAAGTAGTAGCATTTGGAGTACCTGTGGCAGTTAACCCCATTGTAATTGTACCTGCGTCTGTGATCGGACCTCCTGTCGCAGTAAGAAAAGCATCAGTTGCTATCTGAACAGAGGTTACTGTACCTGAACCTGCAGCTGCATTGATCAGTGATACTAAACTTTGAACTGTAAAGCTCTTAGTTGCGTTGTCATCACCGACATCTGTACCTATTAATAGGTCATCTACCGTTGGTTGTATCGTTGGGTAAGAATAAATTATAGACATGTGTTATATTTTGTTATGGATATACCTGTGTTGTACCTATGTACATAGCACTGATGGTCGTAGTACCAACATATGCTGCGGATATTGACGATGTGCCTATTTTAGCTGCCATATTGATTAGTTTTTTGGTTTTCCTATTGTAGAAGTTCCATCAAATTTAACTATTTTTTTTCTGTATGCTTCTTGCTTTGTTTTTTGCTTCTCGTACCTTTTAGTAAGTCTATTAATCTTATTCTCACTAGCTCCTTCTTCTATAGCTGTACTCATTTTTCTACCAGTTTCTATAGCTCTTTTTCCCATTCTAACTTTTCTATTCCACTGGCTTCTTTTAGCAGTACCTCTAACTCCTTCTTCGTTTACGTTAGCCGTATTAACAGTTTTATAAGCCTCTTTATTAGCTTTACGCGCTTGTTTGTATTCTTTAAACTCACTTTTAGTTATCTCACCGGCTCTTTTCATTTGTCTAGCCTGCTTAGGTTTAGTAACGTAAGGGTCTGGTAGCGAATTTTGAGCTCCATCACCTTCTGGCGGGTGACCTGGTACGTGATTAAATAGTGGCGTTTTTGCATTACCTGTTTTATAGAAGGGTGTTTTCATAGTTGTTGCTTTATATTACTGTATACTCTATATACTTACACGTTTTACATGCTATTTACTAATCTTACAAAGCTAATACGGAAAGTGTGACAATAGCCTCTTACTAAGTAACCTTAACAGGCTACTGTCACTGTTTTATGCTATTATAGGGAAGTAAAGTACTATACCCCTATGTCGCTGGTTATCAACACAATACAGAATGGTTTTCATTCAGCCCACGGCCCCTCTTTTTTATGATTTCTGCCAGAGGTTTCGGCTTTTTGCTCCGATACCCCCCTATATATTCAGGGTTTCTCTGCTATAAACTATATCTATACTACTATTTATACTATTACTTTACATTATAGTTATATTAATACACTATATGACACTATGTCACTAGTTATTAACGCTATGACATCTTGTCACTGCGGTATACTATCTATACTTTTTTACACATTAAATTATACTACACCTTTTTACAAACTAAATACGATGCTAGCTGGATAATATATACGTAAGCAAACAACGAAGTTCTTACGCCTAATATCACTAGAATGAAATATAATACTATTACAGATTTAA
>Ga0206131_10004388_pt1 | contig 15489 bp, 11 predicted proteins | sample Helgoland_Spring_FD_148636 | JGI IMG/M metagenome (GOLD analysis project Ga0206131, IMG submission 148636) | Pelagic subsurface seawater microbial communities from Kabeltonne, Helgoland, North Sea - Helgoland_Spring_Bloom_20160517_1 | ecosystem: Environmental > Aquatic > Marine > Epipelagic ...
CGACACGGGCACCTGCAACGCGCTCAAGCGTCAGAACCCGGCGGCCTGTGCGTACCCAATCAATTTCCGGCGTGTCGAAATCATCTGCATCGTGGAAGTTATCGCCGAGCTCACTGGCGGCAGCTGCTTCCAAGCGTAAATCCATTTCGGCGCGGACGGTCTCGGCAAATGCCTCGACGACTTCAATCGGCTTGAGGCGTCGGCCTTTGCGGGAGAGCCGCCAGGCCCAGTGCGCCAACCAGCGCAGCATGGCGATATCGCGCTCGAATTCGTGCTCGACGCCAGGCCGCAGCACTTTGACAGCGACAGCGCGCCCATCTGTTGTTTCCGCCAGGTGCACCTGGGCAATAGAAGCCGCTGCGACGGCTACGGGATCAATTTCTGCAAACAGCTCAGCGACGGGCTTACCAAGCTCAGCCTCAATCGTCTCAAAAGCGATATGGCCAGGGAAGGGCGGCAGGCGATCTTGCAAGAGCGCCAGGTCGTCTGCCACTTGGGCACCAAAAAGGTCTGACCGGGTTGAGAGTGTTTGGCCAAGCTTGATAAAACTTGGGCCGAGCACCGTGAGGGCCATTGCGAGCCGTTCGCCCGGTCTGCCGTCTGCCTGCCTTCGGCGCAGCAGCCATGCCGCAGCGCGCGCTGCACCGCGCACGAATGCGGGTGCCGGCGGGTCATACAATGGGAATAGCGCGTCATGCCGTGCCAGCACGAAGCCGATACGCATTAAGCGCGTCGTATGGCGGATCGCAGATATCATCAATCACGACAATCTGATGGAACGGGACAGCATGGACTTCTAGCCTCTCTTGAATGGTCGTGCTACGCCGCTAAATCAAGACTACAAAGCAACACACCGCCTTGGACTGGGCCTTAAGATGGGATTTTCCGCATGAGCGAGTATGACTATGACCTTTTTGTAATCGGCGCTGGCTCTGGCGGTGTCCGGGCTGCGCGCATGGCATCGGCTGAAGGTATTCGGGTTGGAATCGGCGAAGGGCGGCGGATTGGCGGCACCTGTGTCCTGCGCGGATGTGTACCAAAGAAGCTGCTCGTTTACGCAAGCCACTACCATCACGATTTCGAAGATGCAGCGGGCTATGGCTGGCGCTCCCGCGTGCCCTCACACGATTGGGCGACGCTGATCGCTAAAAAGAATGAGGAAACGGATCGGCTGAACGGCGTTTATATCAGCCTGCTTAAGAACGCGAATGTCTCCATGCATGAAGGCTATTGCTCGTTCATTGATGCCAACACCCTGAAGGTTGGCGAAAAGACGATCACGGCTGAGCGCATTCTGATTGCATCAGGTGCTGCACCCTTTGTGCCGGATATTCCTGGCGCAGAGCATGGCATCACGTCTGATGAAGCGCTTGACCTGATGAGCATGCCAGAACGCATCGTTATTGTTGGCGGCGGCTATATCGCCGTTGAGTTCGCGGGCATTTTCGCCGGCCTCGGTGCAGATGTGACCTTGATGGTGCGCTCCAGCGTGCTGCGGGAGTTCGAAAGCGAAGTTGCAGACGAGCTTACTGAGGCTATGAAGGCTGAGGGCATCAATGTCGTTATTGGCGAAAGCCCAACAGCGGTGAACCCGGTTGATGGCGGTTACGTGCTGACAACGAACGCAGGCAATGAAATCCCGACAGACCTCGTCATGTTTGCGACGGGCCGTGACCCTAACTCCAAAGGCATGGGCCTTGAGGAAGTTGGTATCGAGCTTGGCAAAAAGGGCATGGTCGTTGTCGACGAGTACTCCAAGACGACCGTTGATAATGTGTACGCGATTGGCGATGTCACAGACCGTATGGCGCTGACACCGGTCGCGATCCATGAAGCGATGTGCCTAGTGGACACGCTTTACAAAGGTAAGCCGCGCTCACCAGATTATGAGTTCGTGCCGACCGCAATCTTCAGCCAACCGCCAATTGGCACCGTTGGCCTGGATGAGGCTGCGGCGCGGGAACGGTATGGCGATATTGATGTCTATGCCTCTCGCTTCCGCCCTATGAAGCACACGCTGACCGGGCGTCAGACTTTCAGTTTCATGAAGCTGCTGGTAGACCCGAAGACAGACAAAGTCCTCGGTTGCCACATGCTCGGCGATGACGCGCCGGAAATCGCGCAAGGTCTTGGGATTGCACTTAAATGCGGTGCCACCAAAGCTGATTTTGATGCGACCATTGGCATTCACCCGACAGCGGCAGAAGAATTCGTCACCATGCGCCAGAAGCGTGAGCCGGTGAAGCAGGCGGCGGAGTAACTTTTGCGGCTTTAAGGCCAGGGCAAAAGGGCGTATACCGTGTTTCTTTCTGCTTGTGGATAACCTGCCGCGTGTACGCGCTTGGTGGGCAATGAGGATATTATGGGTGATACCTGGACGCCGCAAAGCTGGCGCGCAAAGCCGATCCGCCAAGTCCCGCACTATGCGGACGAAGGTGCGCTGAATTCTGCTCTTGGCACAATCAAAGGCTATCCGCCCTTGGTTTTTGCAGGGGAGGCCCGGCGGCTGAAGGAACGGCTCGCCCAGGTCGCGCAAGGTAAGGCGTTCCTCCTCCAAGGCGGTGACTGCGCAGAAAGCTTCGCGGAATTCCATGCCGACAACATCCGCGACACGTTCCGTGTGCTGCTTCAAATGGCAGTGGTGCTGACTTATGGCGGCGGATTGCCTGTCGTGAAGGTCGGGCGGATTGCGGGACAGTTCGCCAAGCCACGGTCTTCGGATATGGAAACGGTTGGCGATGTGGCTCTGCCATCCTATCGCGGCGACATCATTAATGGCGCTGACTTCACCGCCGATGATCGGAATCCTGATCCAGCACGGATGGTCACGGCCTATACCCAGGCCTCAGCGACGCTCAACTTGCTTCGGGCGTTCGCCCAGGGCGGTTATGCTGATCTGCATCAGGTGCATCGTTGGAACTTAGATTTCGTCAACGAAAGTCCCCAGGGCGACAAGTACAAAGCGCTTGCGGACAGCTTATCTGAAACGCTGAAGTTCATGGCGGCTTGCGGGCTAACCTCAGAGACGACCCCGCAGATCCGTGAGACAGAATTCTTCACGTCTCATGAAGCGCTGCTGCTGCCGTTCGAAGAAGCCATGACCCGTGTCGATAGCACGTCTGGCGATTGGTATGATGTGTCTGCCCATCTGCTCTGGATCGGTGATCGTACGCGAGATCTGGATGAGGCCCATGTTGAGTTCCTGCGCGGTGTCGAAAACCCGCTTGGCCTCAAATGTGGCCCAAGCACTGATCCCGATACGCTGCTCAAGCTGATTGACATGCTGAACCCGGAAAATGATCCGGGCCGACTCACTTTGATTTGTCGGATGGGCGCGGAGCATGCCGCACAGCACTTGCCGCCGATTGTTCGGGCGGTTGAGGCCGCAGGCAAGTCTGTCGTTTGGTCTTGTGACCCTATGCATGGCAACACAGTCAAGGCGGCGTCCGGATACAAGACTCGTCCGTTCGATTTGATCCGCCGCGAAGTGCAAACCTTCTTTGAAGTCGCACGGGCGGAAGGTGCCCATCCGGGCGGCATCCACCTGGAGATGACGGGCAAGGATGTCACCGAATGCACGGGCGGTGCCCAAGCGATTTCGGACGATAATCTAGGCGACCGATATCACACACATTGCGACCCGCGGCTGAACGCTTCCCAAGCGCTTGAATTGGCGTTTATGGTGGCGGAAGAACTGAAGGCGGAACGCGACTCACAAAGTAGCGCCGCTGCGTAGGTCTGCTTGCGCCCTGCGGGGCCATTTGCCTGGATTTCTGATGTCGAACCACCCTATGCAGCCTAACGTGGAAGAAATTTCACGTTTCACAGACGCTTACTTTCGCAAGACCAAGGAGGCCGTGGGGCGCTTCGGCGACGTCACGGCGACCTATGCCGTCTTCATGCGCCGCCCTGTGCTGTTCACTGGCCAGATGACGATTGATTGGCTGCACAGCGTTGCGAAGTCGCGCGGTGTGGAGTTTGAGATCGAAGCCCCTCATGCTGAGGGTGAGTTCGTCGGTGCTGGTGAACCCATGCTCTACCTCACCGGGTCGCTATACCATTTGGCTGATACAGAGACGCTGTACTTGCAGAAGCTGGGTGCTGCCAGCGTCGCCGCATACAACGCTTATATGATGGCAATGGCGCTGCCAAAGACGGCTTTCCTGGCGATGGATGCGCGTCACTGCGCCGGTGCGGATATGGCGGAATTAATGGCCTATGCCGCCAGCGTTGGCTCCAAGGCGGCGCAAGCGAAGGGAGCTGTTGGCTTTATCGGCAACGCGACGGATGCGACTGCGCATTTCTTCGGCCAGGAGCATGGTCTTGGTACGATGCCGCACGCGTTGATTGGCTATGCTGGATCAACATTGCGCGCGTCTGAAATGCTCCATGAGACCTTCCCAGATGAGAATCTGACCGTGCTGGTGGATTACTATGGGTCTGAGGTCGCAGACTCGCTCGCTGTCGCTAATCGCTTCCCTGATCTGGCAGCCGCTGGGCGTTTGGCTTTCCGCCTTGATACCCATGGCGGTCGCTATCTTGAAGGCATGGATTTGCAGGCCTCATACGCAATCCTCGACAAATATGCGCCCAACGCGATCCGCAATTACCGGACTGAGAATGAGCTGCGGCATCTGGTCGGAACGGGTGTATCTGCCGCCGCGATTTGGCGGTTACGGGAGGCGCTGGATGGGGCAGGGTTCGATAAAGTGAAGGTCGTCGCCAGCTCCGGTTTTAACGTTGAGAAGTGCAAGACCATGGCGATTGCAGATGCGCCGGTCGATCTTGTTGGCACAGGCTCATATCTGCCAGACCGATGGAGCGAGACCTACGCGACCGCAGATATCATTGAATATGACGGCAAACCGAGCGTGAAGGTCGGCCGTGAATTCCTGCTCTCCAAGCGCCGCGCCATGCTCAAGGGCGTCGGCTCCTGAATGAAAGGACGGCCAGTCTCATGACGGACCGTTTGCGCATCGGTATCGCCCAGCTAAATCCAGTTGTTGGCGATATCGCAGGCAATATTGTGAAGCTGAAAGCGGCCCGGGAAGAACTCACGGGCGCTGATCTGATTGTCTATCCAGAGCTATTTCTCTCAGGATATCCGCCGGAAGACCTGGTGATGAAGCCAGTATTCGTCGCGGAATGCCGTCGCGCCATTGAAGCCTTGGCTGCAGAGACTGCTGACGGTTCGGCATTGCTTGTTGGAACACCGTGGGCCGAAGATGGAAAGCTTTACAACGCTGTAGCATTGCTAGCCGATGGTGCCGTTAGCGCCATTCGCTACAAGGCTGACCTGCCGAATTATGACGTGTTCGATGAAAAACGCGTGTTTGATGCTGGCCCCATGCCAGGTCCTGTGAATTTCAAAGACGTGCGCATCGGCGTGCCGATCTGTGAAGATATCTGGTCACCGGATGTGGTTGAGTGCCTGGAAGAAAGCGGCGCTGAATTGCTACTGGTGCCAAACGGATCGCCTTTCCAGATTGGGAAGCCTGAAGTGCGTCTCAATCTTGTTGTCGAGCGTGTCGTGGAGAGCGGGTTGCCGCTAGTCTACGTGAACCAGGTGGGCGGCCAGGATGAATTGGCGTTTGACGGCGCTTCCTTCGTAATTGATGGCGACCGTCGCTTGCGCGCCCAACTTCCAGGCTGGCGCGAAGCCTGCGCCATGACGGACTGGACGCGGGGCGCAGATGGTCGCTGGAGCTGCGCTGAAGGCCCAATTGAGGATGTGCCGGAAGGCCTTCCGGCGATGTATCACGCGGCAATGCTGTGCCTGCGCGATTACGTCAACAAGAACGGGTTCACAGGCGTTGTGCTTGGCCTTTCCGGCGGGATTGATTCCGCGATCTCTGCCGCTATTGCCGTAGATGCGCTTGGCGCAGACCGGGTGCGCTGCGTTATGATGCCGTCGCCCTATACCTCCCAGGAAAGCTTAGAGGATGCCGAAGGTGTCGCTGAGATGCTGGGAGTCTCCTACGAGAGCATCAATATTGGTCCAGCAATGGAAGCATTCTCCGCAATGCTTGGTCCGGCATTTGAAGGCACGGAGACGGGCATCACGGAAGAAAACCTGCAGTCTCGGTCACGCGGGCTGACGCTGATGGCGCTTTCCAACAAATTCGGTCACATGGTGCTTTCAACCGGCAATAAGTCAGAAATGGCCGTGGGCTACGCCACGATCTATGGCGATATGTGTGGTGGCTATAACGCCATCAAGGACATGTACAAGACCGTCGTTTTTGACCTATGCCGCTGGCGAAATGACCACGCGCCCACAGGTGTACTCGGCCCTGCCGGCCCAGTAATGCCAGAACGCGTGATTGCCAAGCCGCCATCTGCCGAACTTCGGCCAGATCAAAAAGACGAAGATTCGCTCCCGCCCTATGAGGTTTTGGACGGCATACTGAATCGGCTGATTGAACAGGAGCAATCCGTCGAAGAGATTGTTGGCGCCGGTTATGAAGAAGAGACAGTGAAGCGCATTTGGCGCCTGCTTGATATTTCTGAATATAAACGCCGGCAAGCGCCGCCGGGCGCCAAGATTACAGCCAAGAATTTCGGCCGTGATCGCCGTTATCCAATTACCAATGGTTTTAGGCGAATGATCTAACGACCTGAAATTAGCTGAGAGGGGCTAGCTATGAACGAATTGCAGATGAACCAGAATGATGGCCATGGTGATGGTCAGCCGCCAAACAAAGTTTTTTGCAGCGAATGCGGTCATGGCATGTCCCCGAAAGCGCCAAATTGTCCGTCCTGCGGCGCGCCGAATAGTGCCGCTATGGAGCCGGTTTCTCAGAAAAGCATGGTTCCGGCAGCTCTCCTGTGCTTTTTCCTCGGCACGTTTGGCATTCACCGGTTTTATGTCGGCAAGATTATTACCGGCATTTTGATGATCCTTACGCTTGGCGGCCTTGGCATTTGGGTGCTGATCGATTTTGTAATGATCATCGTTGGCAGCTTCCGCGACAAAGACGGTCTGCCTTTGCGCCGATAGCGCTGAAGAGTAAGCCCAATGCCATTCTGTGTGAAATGTGGAACCGCGATGGCCGATACGGCCACAGGCTGCGGTCGCTGCGGCTTTCCTGCCCCCATCAACTCTGTTCGCCCTCAGGCTGAGTTCAGCGACAAGAGCTTCGGTGCGGCGGTGGCGCTCTGTGGCATCTTTGGAACGGTCGGACTGCATCACTTTTATCTGGGCAACATTGTGCACGGGGTCTTTGATCTTGGGCTTTTTGTTGGCTCGATCGTCTGCTTTTTCAGCGGTGATCCATCGCTTCAGATGCTTGGTCTCATCCTGATCTTGATGGATGCGTTGCATACCCTCTTCGTTTTCTACAAGCTGATTGTTGGACAACAATTGGATGGAGCAGGTCGACTGGTCACGTATCCAGGACAATTCCGGTCGTGAAGCAGCTTCGGCTTGAACGAAGGTATGGGCGATAAGTCAGAAGGGCGCGTCGCGCTGATCACAGGCTGCGGCAAGCAGAACGGCATTGGCGCAGCGACAGCGCGCCGATTAGCGGCTGATGGCGTGATCGTCGCTGTATCAGATGTCGCCTCAGGTGGCGTCGCGAATGACCAAACGCTTGCGGGCGCGCAACCTGCAGCATGGCAAGGTCTCGACACTCTGACAGCTGAGATTGAGGCGGCCGGTGGCCAGGCCGCAAGCTTTGTCGGCGACGTTTCTGATGAGGCAGACGCTGCACGGTTGGTTGCCCAAACGATTGAGCGTTTCGGGCGCTTGGATATCTTGGTGAACAACGCTGGTGCCCCACACGGGAAAGACCGCGGCCAGATCGAGGATATTCCGGTTGATGCCTGGCAAAAGACCATGAGCATCAATGCGCTCGGCCCATTCTTGATGATCCGTGCCGCCGTTCCGCACATGAAAGCGGCAGGATATGGCCGTATCGTATCGTTATCATCCGTGGCGGGGCTTTATGCTTTGCCCGAGCGTGGGGTTTATTCGGCATCTAAGGCGGCTGTGCTCGGCCTCACAAGGTCGATTGCCCATGATTTGGCACCCCACGGCGTTACCGTAAACGCAGTCTGCCCAGGCTCCATCAAGACGGACCGGGCGATTTCCAGCACTTTGCGTGCCGGGTGGAGCGATGTTGAAGCAGGCTTGAAAGAACGCGCTCAGGCGATTCCCATGCAGCGCCACGGCCTCCCAAAAGAAGTCGCCGCTACAATCGCCCATCTGGCGTCAGAGGATGCGGGATTCATTACGGGACAGGCATTTGTCGTCGACGGCGGTGGCTTGCCGCCAAGCGCGTTCTAGAGCATGACCCGATCTGATCCGGATTTGCTCTAGCTAACGGGACACGCGCCGCCGCAATGCCGCCATACGCGCAACAACGCCGCGGAGGGTGCGGACTTCTTGTTCAGTGATGCGCGAACGGGCGAAGATATTGCGGAGGTTCTGCTGCATTGCAGGCTTTTGGTTCGGGGAACGGTAGAACTTCGCCAATTCAAGCTCTACGTCCAGATGATCCATGAAGGCGTTGACAGAGGCCTGGGTGGCGAAATTACTTTCGCCGAGCGGCAGCTCCTCGGCAGGCGTCTCGTCCCCGGCCTTCAGCCATTCCCACGCGACCAGGAGCACAGACTGACCAAGGTTCAGCGAGCTGTACGCCGGATTCAGCGGTGCGGTGATAATGGCCTGTGCGCGCATAACATCATGGTTCGCCAGGCCAGAGCGCTCGCGGCCAAAAAGGATGCCAGCATTATTCCCGCTGGCAATTTCCGCCCGCATAACCTCCGCCGCACGTGTCGGCGTGAAGATTGGCTTCACCATGTCCCGTCGGCGCGCGGTGGTTGCCAGCACAACCTGCAAATCGGCGATGGCGTCTGCGGTTGTCGGGTAAACGCGGGCGGCATCAATAACAATGTCAGCCCCCGCAGATGAGGACGCGGCTTTCTGGTTAGGCCAACCATCGCGTGGGCGGACCAAGCGAAGGTCTGTTAGCCCGCAATTCAACATCGCGCGCGCGGCCGCCCCGATATTCTCGCCCATTTGCGGTTCAACCAGGATGATTGCAGGGCCTGGATGCAACTCAGCCGTTTTTGACGAATTGGTGCCGGCCATCAGCTTGGCGCGGCAACGCCGTCCGCCATCAGCTTGTAGATCAGCCCGTCGGTCAGCGCTTCGTAGGATGCAGAAATGATGTCGCCGGAAAGACCGACAGTTGTCCAGCGTCGACCTTCGCTATCGGCGCTTTCTAGCATGACGCGCGTAACAGCGGCGGTGCCGTCACCTGAATTCAAGATACGTACGCGGTAATCTGTCAGGCGAACGTCGGCCAAGCCCGGATAGAACGGCGCTAAAGCCTTACGGAGCGCATGGTCGAGCGCGTTGACCGGGCCATTACCCTCCGCCACTTCAAGCACTCGGGTCTCACCGACAGTGACCTTCACAGTGGCTTCCGACAATGCTGGCTGTTGTGAGCCAGCTTCCATTCGGTGTTCATCCAGAACGCGGAACGTATCCATGCTGAAATAGTCTGGCACGCCGGATGTTAGTTTTCTGGCCAAAAGCTCAAAGCTGGCCTCAGCGCCGTCATAGGAATAGCCCTCATATTCGCGCTGCTTCACTTCCTCGACGATCTTAAGAACGCGTGGGTCTTTTCCGTCAATCTCGATGCCAAGATCGCGGAACCGGGAAAGGATATTGGCACGGCCGGCTTGGTCCGAAACAAGGATCAGGCGGCTATTACCGACAATTTCCGGCCTGATGTGCTCGTAAAGGTCCGGGTCTTTCTCGACCGCAGAGACATGCAGGCCAGCTTTATGTGCAAAAGCTGACGCGCCGACATATGCTGCATGGCGGTTTGGCGCTCGGTTAAGGCGCTCATCAAGCATTCGGCTAACTTGAGGCAGGCGCAGCAGCGCTTCATCTGTGATGCCAACGTCAAAGCCCATCTTTAGCTTCAGCGTCGGGATTAATGAGACGAGGTTGGCGTTGCCGCACCGCTCGCCAAGGCCGTTCAAAGTGCCCTGGACCTGCCGTGCACCAGCACGAACGGCTGCGATTGAGTTAGCGACTGCATTTTCAGTGTCATTGTGTGTGTGAATGCCAATCCGTTCGCCGCCAAATTTGGCGACAACCACGCCGACAATTTCTTCGACTTCATGGGGTAGGGCACCGCCATTGGTGTCGCATAGAACAACCCAGCGCGCGTCAGAATCGAGTGCCGCGCCAACAGCCTTCAGCGCGTATTCGGGGTTTGCTTTATAGCCATCAAAGAAATGTTCAGCATCGAATAAGGTCTCGCGGCCCCGGCTGACGCATTCAGCGACGCTATCGCTAATCATGCGGATATTCTCGTCGAGATCGACGCCGAGCGCTGTTGTCGCATGAATATCATGGGTCTTGCCGACGAGGCAGACGGCAGGGGTATTTGCGCCAAGGACAGCTGTCAGGCTCGGGTCGTTGGCAGCACTGCGGCCGGACCGGCGGGTCATGCCGAATGCTGTGAACGTGGCTGATTTCAAGCCCTCTGATTGCGCAAAGAACTCATCATCCCGTGGATTTGCGCCGGGCCATCCACCTTCAACATAGTCAATCCCAAGACCATCCAAAGCGTCCGCAATTGCGGCCTTGTCGGCTGCGCTGAAATCAACGCCATGGGTCTGTGCGCCATCGCGTAGGGTGGTGTCGTAAAGGTAGATGCGGGTGGGTTCGGTCACGGTCAAATGAGCTTTCATTGATGTAGAACGGCAAACGGGGGCAGCTTGAGCCGCCCCCGTTTAGCACGACGCCCTAAGGCGTGTAGCGCTTTTTTGTTGCTTTAGCGTTTATCGACCGGCACGTAATCCCGGGATGGCTCACCGATATAGAGCTGGCGAGGACGGTTGATTTTCTGCTCAGGGTCCTCAATCAGCTCATTCCACTGTGCGATCCAACCGACGGTGCGGCCAATTGCGAACAGTGCAGTGAACATGGAGACCGGGAAGCCCATCGCCTTCAGGATGAAGCCGGAATAGAAATCCACGTTCGGATAGAGGCGACGCTGGATGAAGTATTCATCCTCAAGCGCAATTCGTTCTAGCTCGACCGCGACTTCTAGCAGTGGATCGTGAACGCCGAGAATATCAAGCACTTCATGGGCAGCTTTGCCTATTACAGTCGCGCGCGGATCAAAGTTCTTGTAGACGCGGTGGCCAAAGCCGAACAGGCGGAAGCTATCATTCGGATCTTTAGCGCGGGCGACCATTGCTGGTACTTTATCGACCGTGCCAATCTCCTCAAGCATGTTGAGCACTTGCTCATTGGCACCGCCGTGAGACGGGCCCCAAAGTGCAGCAATGCCAGCAGCAATGCAGGCATAAGGATTGGCACCCGTGGAGCCAGCCAACCGTACCGTTGAAGCAGATGCGTTCTGCTCATGGTCCGCATGGAGGGTGAAGATCAGGTCCAGCGTCTTAGCGACAACGGGATCAACCTTGTATTCCTCAGCCGGTGTTGAGAAGCACATGTGGAGGAAGTTTTCCGCATAACCCATGTCGTTGCGCGGATACACGAACGGCTGGCCAATGGTGTATTTATAAGCCCATGCAGCGATTGTCGGCATCTTTGCGATCAGGCGATATGAGGCGACCTTGCGATGCCATGGATCTTCGATGTCCAGGCTATCGTGATAGAAGGCGGAGAGTGCGCCGACAACGCCACACATTACGGCCATCGGGTGCGCATCCCTGCGGAAACCCCGGAAGAAGTTGGTGATCTGGTCGTGCACCATAGTGTGGTGTGAGATGTCGTAAGAGAATTTGGCTTTTTGTTCTGCAGTCGGCAGTTCGCCATACAGCAGCAAATAGCAGGTTTCCATATAGTCGCTCTGCTCAGACAGCTGCTCAATCGGATAACCGCGATACAGCAGAATGCCTTTATCGCCATCAATGAACGTGATCTTCGACTGGCAACTACCGGTCGCTGTATAGCCTGGGTCATAGGTGAACAGGCCGAATTCCTTATTGAAGCTCCGAATATCGACCACCGGAACACCGGCTGATCCATGCATCACGGGAAATTCAGCTGATTTTCCGGACGCGTTGTCCTTCATGGTAACTGTATGATTTTTGCCAGATGTGCTCATGCGGAATATCCCCCAGCGGCGGTGTTTTGACTGCCGTTCTTGTAACGGTTTAAGCCATGACGATAGCGCCTAGAGGCGATTTTTGCAATCGAAAGCGCTCTGCTCATCCATGCATGTTCGCCCGGCGCAATGTCTCGTCTCGGCCAAGAACTGCAGCGACCTCGAATAGACTAGGCGATGCGTCTGACCCCGTAAGTGCCGCCCTAAGCGGCTGCGCAAGCTTGCCAAGCTTTAGATCAGCGGCCTCCGCACCTGCGCGCAAAGCGGCCTCGATACCTTCCTCATTCCAAGCGTCATCAGGGATTGCGGAAAGAGCGGTTAGGGCGGCGGCTAAGCCCGCAGTGGCGTCTGCGCCAGCGAGGACTTTGGCGGCTTTCGGTGATTGGCTGAATGGAGCGCCATCCATGTAGATTTCGGCGGACACGGCCAGATCCAGCAATGTCTTTGCACGCTGTTGTAGGCTCGCCATGCCAATGTTGAGGCGGGCAGTTTCCGTTACCGATAGGCTGCGGTCAATTTTAGCTTCAATTAGTGGTGAAATAGCTTCGATCAGGGATTTTGGATCGGATTCGCGCATGTAATGTGCGTTGGTATTCTCCAGCTTGGCCATATCGAATCTGGAGGCGGACCGACCAACGCCTTCGAGATCAAACAGTTTGATCGCATCCGCAGTCGAGACGATCTCAAGGTCGCCGTGGCTCCAGCCTAGCCGAAGCAGATAGTTCCGTATCGCAGCTGGCAAAAGCCCCATATCCCGATACGCATCGACGCCAAGGGCACCGTGGCGCTTCGAAAGTTTTGCTCCGTCAGCCCCATGGATAAGCGGAATATGGGCAAAGGCGGGTAAGGCCCAGCCCATAGCGTTGAACACCTGAATTTGGCGGAATGTGTTGTTGAGGTGATCATCGCCGCGGATTACATGGGTGACGCCCATGTCATAGTCATCAACGACGACAGCAAGCATATATGTCGGCGTGCCGTCAGCGCGGAGCAGGACCATGTCGTCCAACTCGGCATTGGCCACCCGGACCTCACCCTGGACGAGGTCCGTAATGACGGTCTCACCGTCTTTTGGGGCTTTCAGGCGGATTGCGGGTTTGACGCCCTCAGGTGCCTCGCTCGGGTCGCGGTCGCGCCAGCGACCATCATAGAGGAAGCGCTTGTTTTCAGCCTGCGCGGCGGCGCGGAGCTCTGCCAGCTCTTCGTTCGTGGCATAGCATTTGTAGGCGTGGCCGCTTGCCAACATCGCCTGTGCAACCTCAACGTGGCGATCAACGCGGGCGAACTGGAATACGGGCTCGTCGTCCCAATCCAATCCCAGCCAGCGCAGACCATCCAGAATCGCTTCAATTGCGGGTTCGGTAGAGCGTTTGCGGTCCGTGTCCTCGACCCGAAGCATGAACTTACCGCCGTGGCGTTTGGCGTAGAGGTAATTAAACAGCGCCGTCCGAGCGCCGCCAATATGGAGAAAGCCGGTAGGCGATGGGGCAAAACGGGTGACGACGGTCATACTGGGCGCTCCTGAAACCGGGCAGGGCGCCCGGTGCTGCTTTTCCGCTGTATAAGGTCTTTCGGGCAGGGAAGGTCAAGGCGGCATGTTGCCAAATTTGCGGGAAAGGCTATCGGGCGCGCCAGCAATGGGCCGTCGCCAGCCCATTCTGTTGGCGCCATTTTTCGCCGGTGGTGCTGCAATCTACATGACATTGCCTTCTGAACCGGGCCTTTGGCCGGTGATAGCCGCCGTTCTGGCATTGCTCGTTCTCGCGATCGTCGGATGGCGTTTGGAGCGCCTGCGCTGGCCCTTGCTCTGGCTCCTTGCTGCGGGTCTTGGGTTTCTCTGGTGTCTGCTCCGGACGGATTGGGTTGAAGCCCCCCGGCTTGAGCGTGAGCAGGCGGGCGAGATTTCTGGCATTGCTGCATGGATCGAAGCGGCAGATTCGCGCCCTCGGTTGGAGCTTAGGAGCGTTCGATTCATGGTGCGCGGCAAGGTTACAAACCTCACGCGCGCTCGTGTCCGATTGGCGAAGGGCGCTCGGCCCAAGATAGGCGATAGAGTACGGGTCCGCGCGATCATGCGACCGCCGCCAAGGCCGGTGGCACCCGGCGGATATGATTTCCAGCGGGGGTCCTATTTCAAGCAGATTGGCGCTGTTGGCTTTGCCATCGGTGTCGCAGATGTAACACCCGCCCGGGATCGTGGCGGCCTCAGGCGTTGGGTCAGCCAAGCGCGGGCAGGGTTCCGGGACCAAGTCTATGTCGCCTTAGCCGATAAGCCGAACATTGCAGGGATTATTGCAGCGCTCACTGTCGGCGACCGCGCGGGTGTCGTGGATGATGACCGGGACGCACTCCGCGCATCTGGCCTAGCGCATTTACTGGCAATCTCTGGGCTGCATCTGGGGCTAGCGGCGGGCGTAATATTCTTTGTTCTGCGGCTTCTACTGGCGTTGCCGCATGGGGCGGCGCTTCGGATGCCGATTCATAAGATTGCGGCGTTGGTCGCGATTCTGGCCGCGGCTGGGTATCTGGCAATGTCTGGCACTGCGCCGCCTGCGCAAAGGGCATTTGTCATGGTGACGGCGGGCATGTTGGCCGTCATGGTGGATAGATTACGATCTGGCCTTTGGTTTATCGCCTGGGCAGCAGCGATTGTTGTCGCAGCATCGCCGGATGTGGTGGTGGGGCCCAGCTTTCAGCTCTCATTTGCGGCGGCGACCGGGATTGTGGCGGCCTATGAGGCCCAAGCGGCGCGCCGACAGCTGGAGACAGAACCAAGGCTTCCTGGCGGCGGGCTTATTCGCTCTATTTGGCGATATGGTAGCGGGATCGCAGGCGCTTCCCTCATCGCGACAGCAGCGACAGCACCGTTAGCGCTTGCGCATTTTCAGCAAGCGCCGGCCTATGGGGTTGTCGCGAATTTGGTGGCGATGCCCTTGATGGTGTTCTGGATCATGCCGACAGCCATCCTTGCGGCAGGCTTATCGCTGATTGGCCAAGGCGATTTTATGTTTCAGGCGATGGGATATGGCGTTGAGCTGGTCTTGGCTGCGGCCTATATGGTGCAAAATTGGGACGGCGGCGTGATCCATGCCGCAGCATCGCCTGGCTGGGTCGTTGGCGCTTTCATGGCGGGCGGTGTTCTCATCTGCGCGCTCAGAGGATGGCCGCGCTGGCTTGGGCTGATCGGAGTCGCTGCCGCTATACACGGATTATCGGTTGCGGCGCCGCCGGATATTTTGGTGGATGAGCAAGGCCGTATCGCAGCCGTTCGGGATGGAAGCACGCTCTATTTCACGTCAACAAGGCGGGGTGCCTTCGAGCAAAAGGCCTGGGCGCGCTATGTTGGCGATGCGGAAGTCAGGGCGCTTGCAGATGCGCCTGCAAGCCT
>Ga0206131_10004394_pt1 | contig 15474 bp, 14 predicted proteins | sample Helgoland_Spring_FD_148636 | JGI IMG/M metagenome (GOLD analysis project Ga0206131, IMG submission 148636) | Pelagic subsurface seawater microbial communities from Kabeltonne, Helgoland, North Sea - Helgoland_Spring_Bloom_20160517_1 | ecosystem: Environmental > Aquatic > Marine > Epipelagic ...
AAACGATACGCCACCATCTTCCGTCATATTTCCAACACCGTTACAAATGAATGTGGCCACACCTTCTGAGCAAGCTATGATCCCAGCCGGACATTCACCTATCCACGAACCGTCTGGGCGCATCGCTGCTGTAAATGTTGCTCGCCCCATAACATCGTGGCCTACTAGTTTTCCACTTCCAACATTGTGTGTTTCCATAGCCGGCAATCCATATCTTCCGGAAGCTATCGGCTTACTGGTTTCCTTTAATGTCAGTGTTCCTGCTTTATCACCAAGCATTTTCATTCTCCTATTTAAATTTATAATCTGTATTATATACCGAACTTCATGCAAAACTAATATAAAAAGTAGAGTGGTTATGAGCAGTCCCACTTGAGTGGTCCATATTGAAAGTTAGTGCATGATTAGTTTTCTTCTCCGCCTGCCATTAATTTATAAATAATCTGAGCCAGAATCGTACAAACTTTTTGTGAGTTTGTGAATTGAAACGACATTGCAAGATGCGGTCTTGCACAATCTAAAGCTGTCCTTGCAACAACACTCTCACAGACTGATCGTCAGGTTTACTTAATCTGATTATTTCAACCTAGAACTCAATTAAGTAATGCCCTCGTCGGTGATAACAGTATCTTCAGGCATTTTAGACCCATTCATAGAGTTCTGCTTATCTCTACTGAACTTAACGGACCCACAGAGCCAAAGTCCCAACTGACGCGCAATAGCTGCTCCGACTATCGCACCAAACCCATTGGCTAAAAAATCTGACCATTCAGCTTGCCTACCGAACAAGTGTTGGGTCAACTCAATTAAACCACCGAAGCAAATAACTCCCAGCAAGACCCAAGTTGCCAGTCTCGGTCGAACAAGCGATAAAGGAAAGGAAAGAGAAAAAAATGCTGCAAAATGATAAACTTTATCAAAACGAATAGGCCCAATAGAACCGCTTACACGCATCGGCACCAGCATTAACACGACAAGGGCCGTAGCCAATACGACCGTTACTGCGCTGCCAATCACTAATTGCTTCCGTTTCCATTGAGTTTTAGTCACAAATAACTCCTACCGACAGATACAGTATGTGGGGTTATTTCTTAAAATTTCAGTTTGGTACACCCTTCAAAGAGAGCTCAAGCTTGCGCAGTAACTAGTTTGTAGTTGATTAGCTTCAACCGCAACTCGTGTTTGACTACCCATGATTTCCATTAAGATCCAGACACGCTGGTCTGGATCTGTCTTTTCGACTTCTGCAACAAAATTCGCTAATGGTCCCTTGGTCACTGTCACCTGGTCACCAGGCTTCAAGAAGTTAGGAGGCAGTAATTTAGACTTAGCGTCGAACCGCAGCATTAGTTGAGAAACCAAATCAAGCGGCACTTTGGCTGGCTTTTTGTCAAAGCTGACCAGCCTAGTGATACCGTGAGTCGAATTGACGGTGCGCCATAGACCACACGTCATATCGAAAGCCACAAAAATGTAACCAGGGAAAAGCGGCAGTGTGACGGTGACAAATTTACCGTTACGTTGACGCGTCTCTTCTACCTGAGGTAAAAAAGTTTGGAAGCCTTGGCGCTTAAGGTTATTATTAGCAACATTCGCACAGTTTGGTTTCAGTTGTGCTAAAAACCAACTTGAGCCATGATCAGGTAGTGTCATCTGACAACCTCATTGAAAAAAGCTGTTTATAATTTGACAACAAACTGACTCTAATCTCAGGTTGCCTCACAAAGAAAAATAGCGAAAGAGTGATATAGGCGAAAATTTTTATAGTCAAAGCCGATGAAAAAAAGCTCCGACCAAGGGTAGCAAAGACCGCAAGTTCACCCGTGTGCGCAGCAGAACATAGATACAGCGCTTTAATAGCCTAATCAGGCTCAAACCTCTAAAGCTCAAAAGTATAGTCCGATGGGCAAAAGAACAGGAGCTCTTTTTTTGTATTCTAAGCATATGCTAGCAAAGATGAATAACAATGCGAGTATTTCTCTTCATCAATTCTACCATAAACGAGGCTACCCGAGGTAGGCCTTGTGCGGCAGCCTGACAAAATTCAACTAATACAGTAACAACATTAAGTTGAAACGAGACATCGCTTTTGCACGCGCAGCATTTTTCAAGAAACTGATGAAACTAGTGTTGAAAAGTCTGAATTTTGTCGTTGGTGAACTTTGGTTTGCATTCCAATATTTTCGGTCGGGCAAGACAACCGAAAAAAAGCGACATATTCGCATAAAACAATGACTGCAATCTCCTATCTCCATTATACAATCGATATGTTAGCTTTGAAATACTCAAGGAATTTCTATTGCTCAAAAAAAAATTAAAGTTTGGTTCAATTAAAAGTCTAGCCCCAATTCCAGAATTATTCGCTTCACATGACAGCACCCAAAAGCTGAAACTAGAAGCGGTCGATTTAATCAGTTTTGATCTGTCGCCACGTCAAATCTGTGACCTCGAATTATTGATGAACGGTGCTTTCAACCCCCTGAAAGGCTTCCTAAGCGAAGCCGATTACAACTGCGTGGTTGATCGCATGCGCCTGGCTGATGGTAGCCTTTGGCCGATGCCAATCACGCTAGATGTTGATGAGAAGTTTGCCGTTGGAATAGAGCTAGGTCAGGATATCGCATTACGCGATCAGGAAGGTGTGATCCTCGGTACCATGACTGTCACCGACCGGTGGACACCCAACAAAACTTATGAAGCAGTTCAAGTATTTGGCACCGATGACATGAAGCATCCTGCCGTGAACTTCCTACATAACCAAGCCGGAAAAACCTACCTTGGCGGACCCATTACTGGCATTCAACCACCGATTCATTACGATTTTCGTAAGAGACGCAATACTCCAAACGAACTCCGGGCCTACTTTCGCAAAGTAGGTTGGCAGCGCGTTGTTGGATTTCAGACACGCAACCCCTTACATCGGGCACATCAAGAACTTACTTTCCGTGCAGCACGCGAAACGCAGGCCAACCTGCTGATCCATCCTGTCGTTGGCTTGACAAAGCCAGGCGACATTGATCATTTTACTCGTGTACGGTGCTATGAGGCCGTTTTGGATCAATATCCAGGTTCAACCACATCCCTGAGCCTGCTCAATCTAGCCATGCGGATGGCTGGCCCTCGCGAGGCTGTGTGGCATGGTCTTATCCGCGCAAATCACGGCTGCACTCACTTTATTGTTGGCCGTGACCATGCCGGGCCAGGAAAAAACTCACAAGGTAAAGATTTCTACGGACCATATTGTGCGCAAGATCTGTTTCACGATTACGAAGCAGAAATGGGCATAAAGATGGTTGATTTCAAACATATGGCCTACGTAAAAGAACGTGCGCAATACGAACCTGCTAATGAAGTTGAAAAAGGCACAACGGTCCTCAATATTTCAGGTACTGAGCTCAGGCGCCGCCTTTTCGAGGGATTGGATATCCCAGAGTGGTTTTCGTTCCCTGCTGTTGTGACAGAACTGCGGCGCACCCGCCCTCCGCGTGCCAAGCAAGGCTTTACTGTATTTTTTACTGGCTTTTCAGGGTCTGGAAAATCCACAATTGCCAACGCTCTCATGATCAAACTTATGGAGTTGGGCGGTCGTCCTGTGACCCTATTAGACGGAGATATTGTGCGTAAAAACCTTAGCTCAGAGCTCGGATTCTCAAAAGAACACCGCGATCTTAATATCCGTCGCATTGGCTATGTCGCAAGTGAAATTACCAAAAATGGTGGTATCGCCATTTGTGCTCCGATCGCACCTTATGAAACAACTAGGCGCGCGGTTCGCGAGGATGTGGAAGCCTATGGTGCCTTTATTGAGGTGTACGTAGCTACCTCTATTGAAGAATGCGAACGGCGCGACCGTAAGGGCCTTTATAAACAAGCACGCGCTGGAAAAATAAAGCATTTTACAGGCATTACTGACCCATATGATATTCCAGAAAACCCTGAACTTAGCTTAGAAACTGAGAACATTAATGTGGATAAATGCGCCCACCAAATCATCCTCAAGCTTGAGAATATGGGGCTAGTAAGAAAGTGAAAAATGCGAGCCCCAAGTATTTGACTGCCTAAATCTGAATGAAATAAATTGACTAACTGAAAAGAAACCCAATGGTCGCCATAAGCCATAATCACAAGTTCATTTTCATAAAAACTATCAAAACTGGAGGGACCAGTGTCGAGATGTTTTTGGAACCACTATGCACGCCACCTAGCCATGTAGTTCAGCATAAAACACCAACCATTGAAACCAGTTATGGGGTTATCGGCCGCCGATCACCGGCCCCGCGCCTAAAGAGGCTAACTCAATATTTTGAGAAATGGTACAACCACATGCCTGCCGAAAAGGTACGCAACCGCTTAGGTTCTGAGAAATTTGACTCCTATCTGAAAATTTCCACAATCAGAGACCCATACGACTACGCTATTTCATTTTTTCACGAATATATGTCCCTTCGGAAAGTGAAAATTTCGGACGATGTACAAACTCGTAGAGCAGAGTTTGTGAAATTCATTAATGGTCGTTGGACAAATCAATTGCATCTTTTGACTATTGGCAATGAGATTGTTGTTCAGCGGTTTGTGCGGCTCGAACACTTTCATCAAGATTTAGAAAATATAGTTACCGAAGTTGGTGCTCAAGCAGAGCAACTGACCTTGCCATTCGTGAAAATAAATAAAAAACGGTCACGTAATCTGACAGACTATTACGATAAACCTACGGCTAAGATCGTGCGTAGTCATATGAATTGGGTGTTTGATCGCTTTGACTATCCAACCAAAATAATTGGGATCTAACCTGATTTACAGTATCTGCCACATGCCAAACTATTATTTTTCCTCAAAAAACCACATTGCGCCTTTCATTCCAATCTGAATCAGGGCTTGCCGAATTTATGCATGCCTCTGCATGGGTGATGGCTGCGCGTTTTTTAACAGTTGTTGCTGGGTTTGCCACGTGGGCACTTGTTGCACGTTGGTACGGCCAGCAAGCACTGGGCCTGGTCGCTTTGATAAACTCTGCAGCAGCGTTGTTCTCAATCATCACAGTTTTTGGGTTGGGGGTCTATCTCATGCGAGAGCTTTCGGCGTCGAATGTTAGGGTAGATACTGAACAAAAATTTGTGTTGTTCAGGCTGTCTACGATCAATGTCCTAGTGCTTGTCACCCTTTTGTCAGGTCCAGCGATTTGGGCTTTGTCAATGCGCTTACCTGAGTTTTCAAAGCAGACAGCAGTGGTAACATATGCAATAATCGGTATAGCGCTGTTGGGGCGCAGTTTGATAGGGCTAAATGTCAACGCAGTTCGGGCACTGGCCAGCGCACAAATATATGCACTATTTCTGCTTCTTCCTAGTTTCGTAAACTTTACGATCGTTGCAATCTGGCTAGTGATTTCCGAGCCAGTCCCGCTGGTCCCAATTATTGCTCTGGCAGTCGGGACATTCAGCACCGGCATAGCAGCCTTCATCTTCACACTGGTACGGTTGTATCCGCGTACCAGTTACAATTATTCGGCTGGGGAACCTAGATCCGCTAAACAGCCGATACCAAAACACAAAAACTTATTTCAGCTTGGACTACCATTCTTTTTTTCTGCAGCCTCAGCAATGTTAATGAGCGAGGGTAACATCGTCGTCGCGGGCTTTTTGTTGCCTATTGATAACCTTGGTGTCTACTCGGTAGCTATCCGTATTTCGATGGTAGCCGCATTTTTCTATTCCTCAACTAACCTCGTTGTTTCCCCACATTTTTCCCGACTTAAAACCTTGGGTGATCATAATATGCTTAAGAACTATGCAAAAAATGCCAGTGCTATTACATTCCTGAGTTCAGTGCCAATTTTGTTATTCTTATTTGTTGGCGGAAAATGGGTGATTATAGCAGCCTTTGGAGACGAATTTGCTGACGCTTGGCCATTATTAGTTATCTTACTGCTAGGTCAGGCTATTAATGTTTATACTGGGTTAACAAATAACTACCTTAGTATGACTGGAGGCCAAGTTATACTTTCATGGATCTTTGGTTTGGCTGCATGTGTCAATATTGCTTTGACTATAGTTTTGACACCCTATTTTGGGATGCTTGGCCCAGCCATTGCCATGTCAGTAAGCATTGCCTTATGTAACGCAATTGCGTTGATTGCCATTAGACAAAGAAATGGCTTTTGGCTGTGCTATCTGCCCTCTATCAGGCGGGCCGGACAATGAATCACTTTCCGGTAAACGCTGCACCGAGCGGGTCCGATTACATGTTTGTTCTCGTCATGGTCAATCTGTCGGGAAACATGGCCTTGATCGGTGGTGCACGTCAGGAGCCTATCTTGTTGTTGTTTCTCACCTTACTTGCCTTGCGCTTCATTATTCTAAGGCAAAAAGTTACAGAAAACTTCCTGAGTGTAACGTACGCTTTCATATTGCTGCTGCTTCTACAGGCAGTTTTTTTACCCTTTTTCAATATAATTACTTCAGCCGGATTTCTTGTAAAAATACTGATTGCGGCACTAACCATCATTTCTGTTCAAGCATTTCGCATCGCCTTCGTACGAGTGATGGTCTGGATAACTATGACTAGCCTGATCTTTCATGTTCCAAACATTCTGGGTTATTTGTCAGAGTTTCAGATCTATGAACTGTTCAGGCCAATTGCACGAATTGTAAATGCGCATCAGCCACATGAAGATATTGAACGGATTAACATTCTTGTACACAATTTCATGACTGCAGAGCTTAGTATCCGCAATTCTAGTGTGTTCTGGGAGCCTGGCGCCTTTTCTGGATATCTGATACTGGCTATCATATTACTGGCGACTATACAAAATGATTTGCCACGCAAATGGATCAATAGATGGTGCGTAATCCTTGTGATCGGGGTATTAAGCACCTTGTCAACCACTGGCTATCTATCCTTACCTTTTGCGCTTTTTGCCTTCCGCATAATCGCTTTAGGTAAAGAGGGAATTTCTTCTAGAAGTACCATTTCAATCATAGCGTTCTTCACTTTTCTTATTCCACTCTCATTATACTCTTGGCAGTTTGACTTCATCGGGAACAAAATTTTGGAGCTGTATGAACGGGCAATCTACCAGGATGCTGGATGGCAGTTGTCACGCTTCGGCGCCCTATTATTTGATTGGGAGTACATTCAAGAAAGACCACTGTTTGGCTGGTCCCAAAGCAATGAATTGCAATACTCACTGCATCCTGACCTTGACAGTTATGCAACCGGTAACGGGCTTACTGGGTTCATTCGGCAGTACGGTATCGCGGGCCTTTCAATATTTATCATAGCGGCTTGGGCAGGGCTGGCATTAAGCCCCTTATCAAGTATCTGGATCATAAGCCTGATTATAATTCAGCTAAATGGTGAATTTTTCCTGAACTACCCTCTATATTTGTGTCTAGCCTTTCTTGGCAGCGAAAAAGGGTTTCGGCATCATCAAGCAGAAATTTTAACGCCGCGGGAGAACACCACTACTCTGGTGCGAGATACTCGTCAGGGAGCTACTTCATGATCCCTTATGATTCTGATCGTCCATTGATATTCATCCACGTGCCAAAATGTGCGGGAACTAGTGTGCGACAGATAGTTGAACAATGGTTTAGCTCTGGCGCACACAGGCACTACCGCCGCCCAGAAACGCGCGACATACCAAAAGTTATTAATTTTGCTAAACAAGAGAAAAGTGTTCCACAATTAATTTTTGGTCATTTCAGTGTAGTGGAGGGACTTGGTATCCAGTCTCAATATCCACAGGTTACCCAATTTGTAACCATTCTACGCGACCCTCTTGAAACAGCAATTTCGGAATACTTCTACTTACTGAAGCGTGCTCAGCCTATTTGGAAGTCCACTTACTGGGAAATCGGCCGATGGGTGAAAAACGGAGGACTTCGCCCAAAGAGTCTTCAAGCGTCGATGGCTCACAGAGCTCAAATCAGAAGCTACACGAATGTCGAAGATTACATCAATTGCAATAGATCAAAAATCCTAGATCATTTTCCAGTCACAGTGACCGAAGATAACTACGTTGAAGTTATTGAGACTATGTTTGTCGAGATCGGGGTGTTGGAGCATCTGGAAATCTCACTTCGTCGGATTGCTGCGGCGCTCGGTCAGAAGGAACAGATCCCAATGATACCTCATCTCAACCAGAGCAATCAAACACACGATCTTTCAGAGCAAGTAAAAGTACGTTTTCGGAAGAAAAACGCACTCGTCTATAAAATTTACGACTATGTTAAATTGCGTTTCGAAGGCGATATCGCTTGACCCGGATTTCAGTTGTGACAGCCTGCAAAAATGCTGCGGAATTTATTGACAACACGCTGCAGTCAGTTCTTAACCAGAATTATCCCGATCTTGAGTATATCGTAGTCGATGGCGGATCAACAGACGGGACACAGCAGATCATCGAACCTTATCTTGATCGCCTTGCTTATTATGTATCCGAACCCGACGGCGGGCAATACGAAGCGATCCAGAGAGGGCTTGCGCGTGCCACAGGAGACGTAATGTGCTGGTTGAACGCAGATGACATTTTTATGCCTTGGACACTTTCAGTGGTTGGAGAAATTTTCAAAGTAAACTCAGATGTGAACTGGATAACTGGGCTGCCCACTTTTATTAACAGAGGTGGTCAAATAACGTCTATCTACGGCAGCATTGGTAGTTATCCTCAGACATTCATCGCCAATGGCTGGTTTAATCGCAACCTAGGTGGGTTTCTCCAGCAAGAAAACATGTTTTGGCGGAGTAATCTTTGGGAGATGGTCGGTGGGTTTAATCCCGATTTATGTCTTGCTGCAGACTATGCACTATGGACAAACTTTGCCCTTCATTCCGAATTGGTCCCTGTTTCTGTACCTCTTTCGGCATTTCGCAAATTGCCTGGAGAGCAGCGTTCAAGCATCGCTGCAAATGAATATGACGCCGAGGTAGCACTGGTGATGACCAATCTCCCTCCACCACCAGTGCTTTGGCGTTGGGTGGCAAATCGAGGGCTTTTAGCTCGTAGCTTGGCAAGGGTACTGATCCGCCGCCGCGCGCCTGCCATTCTATATGACGAGGAAGCCGGCACTTGGCGAAAGATTTTCACTCACCGACCCGTATCACGGATGAACCTTAGAGAACTGGCACAGTTATATGCGATGCGTTGCAAGACAAAAAAGGCTAGTAATGATCTTTGAAGATATCATGTTCGCGCTTCGAAAAGCACTCCGTCCAATATTGAAACGGTTTCAATACGCGCTTATGCGTAACGTAAGAGCTCGTTCTCCAGAAGAGAAGCGGATACTAGCTGAAGGATCTCGCATACTCGCTAATTCGATTCCAAAGGCTGGCACCAATCTGCTTTCACGTACTATAGAAATGATGCCCAATACGGTCGATCGCTGGACATACCACATCGATGAAACTCTACCAGGAATTAAACGGCAGCTAAGCGCTGGAAAGCGGGGGCAAATAGTGACCGCACATTTACCGTGGACGCCAAAGATTGCCTCAACAGTCAGCCAACTTGATTACCGGGTTCTATTGATGATCCGCGATCCACGAGACATAGCGGTATCCGTCGTGAATTATGTCTACTGCATGGATTTATCACACCCTTTGCACCGAGCTTTGACAAAGTTGCCAGACGACGACGCGAGGCTGCTATTTATGATAGAACCACCGGAAGAAGTGACCGCAGAACTACCGGATATTTGGAAGAACAGTGGACTCGCAACATTTATGCCTTGGATCGACGAACCCAGCTGTCTAACCGTCCGCTTCGAGGATTTGGTGGGTGCTCAGGGCGGAGGAAACGAAGAACGGCAGCGCAAAATAATTCAGGCGATAGCCGTTCATATCGGCGCCAATTCGAGCTCCTTACTCGTTGAGAAAATTAGACAAGATCTATTTGGAAATAATAGGTCCAAGACCTTTCACAAGGGTCAGATTGGTGGCTGGAAACAACATTTTAAATCTGCTCACAAGGCGGCGTTCAAACGTCATTATAGTCATGCTCTTGTGCGCCTAGGTTATGAAACCGGATCTGACTGGTAAGACACAGGGATCAATACTGATATGAGTATAGAATTTCTTTCATTTAAATTATTCAACGGCAGTGTCTGCAAATGTGCAGATGAAATTGTTGCAGTAGCGACTAGAACTGAGCGTAATTGCTTTATAATGGCTTGCCTTAATCCCCACTCTTTCATTATCGCCCGTGATGATAAATTGTTTCGTAATGCATTAAAGCGTAGCCATTGGCTTATCGCTGATGGGATCGGAATCGTTTGGGGAGGGAGACTTCTCGGCAAACCCATAAAGGACAGGGTCACCGGGCCAGATGTATTTTTGGCTGTTATGAAGCGCCTTAATAAAAAAGGAGGGTCAGTGTTCTTTCTTGGATCTACGGATACCACTCTCAAAAAAATCCAAACCCGTATGAAAGAAACTTTTCCGAACATTACCCCCGTAGGTTTCCTTTCCCCACCCTACAAACAATTTTTTTCAGATGAAGAGAACGTAGCCATAATCGAAAAGATAAACAAAGCAAAGCCAGACTTGCTTTGGGTTGGCATGACCGCTCCAAAACAGGAAAGATGGCTCGATGACCATCGTTTTAAATTGGATGTGAAAGCAGCCGGGGCAGTTGGTGCAGCATTCGACTTCTTTGCCGAAACCGTCAAACGTTCGCCAGTAGTAATGCAAAAACTGGGATTGGAATGGCTCCACCGCAGTCTGGCTTCTCCCACCCGGTTAGGCAAACGCAACGCAACATCTAATCCTAAATTCGTTTTTGAGGTACTACGCGCAAAATTCCAAAAATTTGTATGGACGAGTAAATAAGTTTTGAGAGTTGTCATTATCACTCAAGATGATCCATTTTATCTACCAAATGCGATTCCAAAACTTTTTGAGATGATCAAAGGGAAGCATGAGATTGTAGGTTGCTTTCTATTGTCTGCATCTCCTTTTGGAAAAAAGGAAAGCCTAATCCTCAAATCCATAAAAACATTTAAGATATTCGGACTTCATTTTTTTCTTCGATATTTATGTCTTTATGTTTGGCGTAAGATTTTCTCACGCCAAACAATGCAAAAGCTGTTTAAAGAACGAGATATACCAATTCTAAAATCAGAAATATCAATCAATGCATCGCAATCACTTGACTGGATTTTAGCGCAAAAACCCGATATCCTTGTATCCATCGCAGGCAACGAAATTTTCAAAAATCAACTTATTAAACTTGCACCAAAAGGGTGCTTGAATCTGCATACCGCGGCACTACCAAAATACCGTGGGCTGATGCCCTCATTCTGGGTACTTCATAACGGTGAAATCCAGACCGGCATATCAGTTTTTTGTGTCGACGAAGGTATAGATTCTGGACCAATCGTAGTTCAAAAATTCATTGAAGTCGGAGATACAACCCTTGAGAGACTGATCCAGAAAACCAAACTCGCTGGAATGGAAGCAATCGCAGAAGCTCTGGACGTTATGATGAGAGCTAATCCAAAATTTATAGAAAATAATAACTCAAAAGCCAGCTATTTCAGTTTTCCGACGGCAAATGATGTCCGCGCTTTCCGCCGCTCTGGAGCACAATTTTTTTAATCGATGAACCAATGAATATTTTGACAGTTGACGTGGAGGATTGGTTTCATATCCTAGATAATGCTGAGACGGCAACCGAAAGTGAATGGGTTAACTTTCCTCATCGTCTGGAAAGTGGTCTTATGCGTATCCTTGACGTATTCGACTGGCACCAACAGAAAGCAACATTCTTTGTCGTGGGCTGGATCGCTCGTAAGTATCCTGACGCAGTCGCTGAGATAACGAGAAGAGGGCACGAAATTGCATGCCATTCTGACCTACATCAACTTGTATATAAACAGAATCCTTTGGAATTTGAGGATGATCTTAAACGATCTCTGGACACTATCGAAGCAGCAACAAATTATCGGCCAACCGCTTACCGGGCACCAGGTTTTTCAATCACCGAGGATAGCACCTGGGCTTTTGACATACTGGCGCGTAATGGTATTGACACCGACTGCTCCGTATTCCCCGCAAGACGTTGCCATGGGGGACTGCCAATGTTTTCATCAGGAAAACCATGCCGCTTGGAAACAATCGAGGGTCGAATGCTGCGAATATTTCCAATCGGATTTCAAAATATCTTTGGATCTCGCATCGTTTTTAGCGGCGGGGGTTACTTTCGGCTTACGCCAAAAATGTTGCTGAAACACTGGTTTGATAAAGCTGACTATGCAATGGCTTATTTTCACCCCCGCGATTTTGATCCATATCAGCCACAAATCCCTGGGCTTTCATCCATACAGCGATTTAAGTCTTATGTCGGGTTGAAAACCGCACTCAATAAACTGGAATCCGTCATGGAAGTCACTCAGTTTATACCATTGCGAGAAGCAGCCGAGAGAGTTGACTGGAACAAAACCCAAAAAGTCACAATCAACTAGATTATAGCTTTTTTTAGGCGGATGTGGGTCTCAGGTTTATTAAAAATTTATACAAAGGAGCAGTATGTTGATTAAACGCGCGCTTATCACGGGCATCACTGGGCAGGACGGATCCTATCTTGCAGAATTTCTCCTCAAAAAAGGCTATGAGGTACACGGCATAAAACGTAGAGCTTCTTCGTTCAACACACAACGCATAGATCATATCTATGAAAATCCGCACATCAATCATAATAAGTTCAAATTACATTATGGTGACCTGACAGATAGCTCAAACCTTACACGTATCATTCAAGAAGTTGAGCCAGACGAGGTTTATAACCTCGGAGCGCAATCTCATGTCGCGGTGAGCTTTGAGGCACCAGAATACACCGCCGATGTCGTTGCTAACGGAACATTACGCCTCCTTGAAGCGATCCGTTTTCTAGGACTTGAAACAAAAACGCGCTTCTATCAGGCGTCAACCTCTGAACTTTATGGTCTCGTCCAGGAAACCCCACAGCATGAAAATACGCCATTTCATCCAAGAAGTCCTTATGCCGTAGCAAAAATGTACGCTTATTGGATCACAGTAAACTACCGAGAGGCTTATGGCATTTTTGCCTGCAATGGTATTCTTTTCAATCATGAGAGCCCGCGCCGTGGTGAGACGTTCGTTACTCGCAAAATCACACAAGGTTTGGCCAATATTACCCAGGGTTTGGAGAGTTGCCTCTACTTGGGTAACATTGACGCGCTTCGCGATTGGGGTCACGCCAAAGATTATGTCCGCATGCAATGGTTAATGTTACAACATGAAGAACCTGAAGATTTTGTTATTGCCACAGGCATGCAAGTTTCGGTACGTCAGTTCATCATCTGGTCTGCAGCTGAACTGGGCATTATTCTAGAATTTTCCGGCAAAGGTATTGACGAAATTGCCACCGTTGCAGAAATTAAAGGTGACGACGCATTAGCACTAAAGGTCGGGGACGTCATAATACGCATTGACCCTCGTTATTTTCGTCCGGCTGAGGTTGAAACTCTTTTAGGTAATCCAGCCAAAGCCAAGGAAAAACTTGGTTGGGAGCCAGAAATAACGGTACAAGAGATGTGCAGCGAAATGATTGCCACAGATCTAAAATATGCTAAACGCAATGCTTTCCTAAAAGAGAAAAATATGGATACTTTAGTATCCTCCAACGGAGAACCAGATGAAGATTTATGTTGCAGGCCATCACGGCATGGTTGGCAGTTCAATCCTTCGCCAACTGAAAAAACGCCAACAGTCCGGAGCTGATTTCACGCTGCTTACCCGCAATAGTGACGCGCTGGATCTGACTGATCAAGCATCTGTGAGAAACTTCATGCAGGCGGAACGCCCTGATCAAGTGATCCTTGCCGCTGCCAAGGTTGGTGGCATTGTAGCAAACAGCACTTATCCGGCGCAGTTCATCTATGAGAACATGATGATTGAATGCAACGTAATACATCAGGCCTATAGGGCTGGCGTTAAGAGCCTTCTACAACTGGGGTCAAGCTGTATTTACCCAAAATTCACTAAACAACCTATGCAAGAGGATGCACTTCTAACCGGTATATTAGAACCCACCAACGAGCCTTATGCCATTGCAAAAATTGCCGGCATTAAGCTATGTGAGAGCTATAATCGACAATATGGAACGGACTATCGCTCAGTCATGCCAACCAATCTTTATGGTCCTGGCGATAACTTTCACCCAGAAAATAGTCACGTTGTGCCTGCTTTGATCTATCGCCTTGATAAAGCTACTAAGAGCAACGCTAAAAAAGTTATAATCTGGGGTACTGGCAAACCGATGCGGGAGTTTCTACATGTGGATGACATGGCGTTAGCAGCACTCTTTGTAATGAGTTTGAACCCAAGGACGTACTTGCAAGAAACTGAACCAATGATCAGCCATATTAACGTCGGCTCAGGGACTGAAGTGACCATCCGCGAATTAGCAGAAACAATAGCTCGCGTGATTGGCTTCAAAGGTGAACTTAGTTTTGATACAACAAAACCCGATGGTCCGCCGCGCAAACTAACAGATGTCAGTCGCCTAAAGCGTTTGGGGTGGAAATACTCTATCTCCTTGCAAGATGGCATTCTTCAGACCTATAATTGGTTTCTCAAACAGCGCGAAAATGACCTGCGCAAAAAATAGATAGCAGCATCAAATGATCACACCTGTTGTTTTGTGCGGTGGCTCTGGCACACGCCTTTGGCCGTTGTCCCGCAAATCCTATCCCAAGCAATTTGTACCATTAACCGGCGAAGTAACATTGTTTCAAGCAACAGCCCAACGCTTATCCAGTAAAGAGTTTAAGGCACCGCTGATACTGACTAATTCTGATTTTCGTTTCATCGTAACAGAACAATTGAGTGAACTGGGTATTGATCCGGGGGCAGTTATCATCGAACCTGAAGGCCGCAATACTGCGCCAGCCATTCTGGCGGCAGCACTTTGGCTTGAGAAAACCGATCCTGAAGGTCTCATGCTAGTTGCGCCATCAGACCATATTGTTTCGGATACACAAGCCTTTCGCAATGCAGTGCAGGCAGGAACTGAAACTGCTAAGGATGGTCAACTTGTAACCTTTGGCGTCAAACCCACCCATACGGAAATTGGCTATGGCTATCTAGAATTAACCGAAGATCCTAACAATATAAAGACTAGACCTATAAAGCTAAAACGCTTTGTCGAAAAACCCGATGCCGAAAGTGCAAAAAATATGGTTGTTGCAGGAAACTTCCTTTGGAACGCTGGTATTTTCTTATTCTCAGTCAGGAGTATTCTGCAAGCCTTCGCAACCCACGCTCCTGACCTAGCAGCACCAGTGCGCGCTGCAGTAGATCAAGGAAAGCCAGATCTCGGATTTCTCAGGCTAGATCCAGAATCTTGGTCAAGCGCAGCTAACATTTCCATCGACTATGCAATCATGGAGCAGGCTGACAACTTGTCTGTAATCCCTCTCACAACAGGGTGGTCTGACCTTGGTGGTTGGGATG
>Ga0206131_10004395_pt1 | contig 15471 bp, 9 predicted proteins | sample Helgoland_Spring_FD_148636 | JGI IMG/M metagenome (GOLD analysis project Ga0206131, IMG submission 148636) | Pelagic subsurface seawater microbial communities from Kabeltonne, Helgoland, North Sea - Helgoland_Spring_Bloom_20160517_1 | ecosystem: Environmental > Aquatic > Marine > Epipelagic ...
ATACATATTTATAACATATAACAATATTTATATAAAAACACAACATGGGATATTTAAATAACGCAGTAATAACAGTTGATGCTATCTTAACAACCAAAGGTAGAGAATTGTTAGCTAGAAACGATGCTTCATTTCAAATTACACAGTTTGCATTAGGAGATGATGAAATTGATTATACATTATACAATCCAAATCACCCTTCGGGTTCAGCTTATTATGGAGAGGCAATTGACAATATGCCTTTATTAGAAGCATTTCCAAGTGAATTGCAAATAATGAAATATAAATTAACTACTTTACCTAGAGGTACAGCTAAACTACCAGTATTAGATTTGGGTTTTGCCGCTATTACTTTAAAACAAGGTGCTCAATTATCTGTAACACCACAAACTTTAAATTATTTAGGTAATGAACAAGTATTCGAAACATCAGGATATAGTGCAACTATTGGAGATGTAAGATTAATGAATACATTTACAGGACAAGGTATCCAAACAGCAGCAGCTACAACAGCAAATGAAACAGCGACACAAACACTTGGTACTAATGTAACTAAAACAATTATAGGTACTCAATTTAATTTAACTTCAACTACTGTTAACACCTTATTTGGTACAAATACTCAATTAAGAACAACATTAACAGTAACAGGATTAGATAGTGGTGCACGTATAACAATTCCAGTAACAATAACCCAACAATCCTTAACATAATATAATATGGCATTTAAAAGATTAGAACCTGAAGATTTTATAGTAAGTTCCGATTCGGTAACTTCGACAGTATGGAGTAATAATTCTCCATCACTCAATACTTATTTTTCATCCTCAGTACAAACAGAAGGAACATCAGGTCCCTACTATTTAAGTGTATACCAAACAGATCCTGATGCAGAAGAAGCTGCTGTACAATTTCAAATAGCATACGCTAATAAAAATGGTAATGGTGGTGTACTTTTTGATTCTGCAGTATCAGGTAAATCTCCTACAACAACTATTTATGGACAATATAGAACATTAGTTTTAGAAGATGAAAATGCTAGCTTTGTTTGGGGTGATTCTTTTACAGGTAGTGCAGATAATGATTTTTATGTTATTAGTATTGAAAGAGCAAGATATAAACAATCTTTATTACCTGGTTCTTTAAATTTAGTATTATCAAGTTCAAATAATAACATCAATAATATTCAATTAACAGATGATTCAAATATGGTAACTCTACCAACTTATTATGGTACAATGAGAGCATACCAATTAATATCAGGATCAGATGGTAAATCATACCAAGCAATTGCTGGTGGAACAGGAACAGGATATACACTTGATAGTGGTTCTTACGGTTTAGTATTACCAGATATTTCTACTATATTATTAAATGCCTCAGCTCTAGATAATAATACATCAGATGGTGGTGGTATAAACATTCAAACAAATACAAGTGAAGATACTTTTGGAAATAACCCAGCTAAATTATTTGCAGCTATAAGTGGTTCATTCGAATTTGCTTCCACACTACCTAATATATTTGAATTAAATTCACAAGAAACATTAACATCAGATTATGTTTTTATTAGAGCAAGAAACTCAGAATATAATTATACAGAGAATCCATCATTTATATCGGGATCAACAGGTGAAGTAATTTATCCTTATTTTATTAATAACCCACAAACATATCCAACTACAGTTGGTTTATATAATGATTCAAATGATTTATTAGCTGTAGCTAAATTGTCAAGACCAATACAAAAAGATTTTACAAAAGAAGCTCTAGTAAGAGTTAAATTAGATTTTTAAAATGAATGGGCGCTTACAAACAATTCAATTCACAAGACTTAATAATATCCCCATTTGAGGTAAATAAATCTTTTTACTATGAAGGAAATGAGGAGTTAATTCTCCCTGATGTTGGGATAGATAGGTTTTTGGGTCTAAGTGGTGATTATTTATTATCAAGTAGTATAATGACTGGTCAAATACCTCCATATGAGCAATCAGCCATATTAGTCTATGATTCAATTCAACAATTATATTACCAAAATTATATATCAGGTAGTGGAGGATTTACTCAAGATGCAATTACTTCTAGTATTGCAGTAGGTGCAACATCCGAAGGAGATAGAAGAATAGGTAATATACAAAATACTAATTATTATGATTATCCCTCTACTAGCTTATGGCCCAGTAGAGGATTTCCAGTTCCAACTCCTGAAACATCTTCAGTTGCAATTGGTGTACTTTCTATTCCCTCAAAATTATGGGGCGACTATATTCAACCACATTCTTTCTATTTAGAAGGAGTTTCGGGTTCTATTAAAGATGATGGTGAAGGCCGATTATTATTTAAAAGAGCTTTACCTAATTCTACTTACAGATATATGTCTGGTAATATAATATACGAACATGGTATAGTTACAATTTTTGATTCTCATATATCAGGATCAGAATGTAGTGAAACTGGGACGGATGTTTATGGTACAGCTATATATGGGACTAGTGTATACGGTGGTTTTACCACTCCTTGTCTTGATACTGAAGAATTTATAAATTCGTGGGTATTAGAGGATAATGTAACTATGTCTTTCTCTAGTTCATATACCCTATATGAAACACAATATAAAGCAACAATTTCAGAAAACGAATTTAATTATACATTAAATCCAAGTTCTATCACAGGTAGTCAAATCCCAACAGTATTCCCAAGTGGTAGTATTGATTGGGAAAACACAGCATCCTCTGGTGTACGTTTAAGTACAATTACAGGATCATACTTTTCACCATATATAACAACTGTAGGTTTATATGATGAAGATTTTCAATTATTAGCAATAGGTAAATTAGCAAAACCAATTCAATCATCTCAAACAACAGATACAACTATTTTGGTGAATATTGATAGATAGGCTATATTTATAATAAACCCATTTTTAATCTATGGCACAAGAATTTACATATAAATCAGAAATAGAAGAAGGTAAGATAGTCCATTCATGGCATGTCTCTCAATCTGTTGATGCCTTTACAGGAGCAGATGCCTATGATATAACAGTATCAGGATCTCATACATTAACAGGTTCAATGTATATTGAACCTAATTTGTTATTAGATACACCACAAACTCATTATTTATCCTATAATAATACTACGGGTCAAGTTTTTAAAACAACTCAAGGATTAAATGGAACTTCAGGTACCTCGGGCACAAATGGAACCTCGGGCACAAATGGAACAGATGGAACAAGTGGAACCAATGGTACAAGTGGAACCAATGGTACAAGTGGAATCGATGGCACAAATGGAACTAATGGTACAAATGGAACAAACGGTACAAGTGGGGCCGATGGTTCAAGTGGTACAAGTGGAACCAATGGTACAAGTGGAACTAATGGTACAAATGGAGCCGATGGTTCAAGTGGTACAAGCGGAACAAATGGAACAAATGGTACTAATGGAACAAATGGTACAAATGGAGCAGATGGTTCAAGTGGTACAAGCGGAACCAATGGAACAAATGGAACCAATGGAACTAATGGAGCAGATGGTTCAAGTGGTACAAGTGGAACTAATGGAACTAATGGAACAAATGGAGCAGATGGTTCAAGCGGTACAAGTGGAACCAATGGAACAGATGGAACTTCGGGCACAAATGGAACTTCGGGCACAAATGGAACCTCGGGCACAAATGGAACCTCGGGCACAAATGGAACAGATGGAACAAGTGGAACCAATGGTACAAGTGGTACAAATGGAACCTCAGGTTTAAGTGGTGATATATATGCCTATTGTACTGATTTAAATATTGACCAAACTATCTTACCAGGTACACTTGGTCCAATAACAATAGGTACAGGTTTGGCTTATACTACGGGACAAACAGTAGTTTTATCAAGTGGTAGTAATATAATTGAAGGAACAGTAGTTAGTTATGATAGTGTAACTGGAGCTATGGTTATTAATGTAACATCTACAACAGGTTCTAATTTAGGATTAGTAGAGTGGTGCATAAATTTATTAGGTGCCGCTGGTGGTGATGGTTCCAGTGGAACATCAGGAACTAATGGTACAAATGGTACAAATGGAACTGACGGAACAAGTGGTACTAATGGTACCAATGGTACAAATGGAGCAGATGGTTCAAGTGGTACAAGTGGAACTAATGGTACAAATGGAGCCGATGGTTCAAGTGGTACAAGTGGAACTAATGGTACAAATGGAGCAGATGGTTCAAGTGGTACAAGTGGAACCAATGGAACAAATGGTACAAATGGAAATGATGGCTCAAGTGGTACAAGCGGAACTAATGGAACAGATGGAACAAGTGGAACCAATGGAACAAGTGGAACTAATGGTACAAATGGAGCCGATGGTTCAAGTGGTACAAGTGGAACCAATGGAACTAATGGTACTAATGGAACAGATGGAACAAGTGGAACCAATGGTACAAGTGGAACCAATGGTACAAGTGGAACAAATGGAACCAATGGAACTAATGGAGCAGATGGTTCAAGCGGTACAAGTGGAACTAATGGAACTAATGGAACAAATGGAGCAGATGGTTCAAGCGGTACAAGTGGAACAAATGGAACCAATGGTACAAATGGAGCCGATGGCTCAAGCGGTACAAGTGGAACTAATGGAACTAATGGAACAGACGGAACAAGTGGTATAAATGGAACAAGTGGAACTAATGGTACAAGTGGAACTAATGGTACAAGTGGAACCAATGGTACAAGTGGAACAAATGGTACAAATGGAAATGATGGCTCAAGTGGTACAAGTGGAACAAATGGTACAAATGGAACTAATGGAGCAGATGGTTCAAGTGGTACAAGTGGAACTAATGGGACAGATGGAACAGGAGCCGATGGTTCAAGTGGAACAAGTGGAACAAGTGGTCCAGCAGGAACAAGTGGTATAAATGGAACAGATGGAACAAGTGGAACCAATGGTACAAGTGGAACTAATGGAGCCGATGGTTCAAGTGGTACAAGTGGAACAAGTGCTAGTGGTGGAGGTGGAATTACTAACATTCCTAATAATTCAATAAGATACGTCACATCCACAGCAAATTCGGGTACTATTGAAGTATTATCAACAGGTAACCTATATGCGGGTCTAACATGGACTAGAACAGGTACAACCGTAACAGTAACATCAACAGCTCATGGTTTAGCTAATGGAGATTATATTGTAGTAAGAGGTGGAGCAGATGATTATTTATATGTAGCAATTTCAAATGTTTCAACAAATCAATTTGATTATACTTCATCAACTTCTGGAGCAGCCAATGGTACAGATGGAGCATACGTTCCAGCAGTTAAATCAATTGATGTAAATGTTAATAACAATGCCTCTGAAATTGTATCACCCAGTAATGGAAATATTCAAATAAATTCAATAAAAATATATACAAATGGTAGTGTTAATGGAGGTACATATACATTAACAATGCCTCAAAGTTTAACTAATGGTGCTGGAGAAAATAATAGTGCATCATCAATGAATATACCTATATGTCAAGGTTATAGATTGGATTCAGGACAAATGGATCCTGATGTAATTATTGTTGCAAATTCACAAAGTCCTCCTTATGATCAATTCCCTATTGAGGGGTTTACACAACTTTACTCTTATATAGTTAAATTAATTTTTTAAAAATTATTAAATGTCATATACATCACAACCCTTTTATGGTAAATTAAGTAATTTTAAACCTACAAATGAAAATTTCGAAATTACAACAGGAGATTTTTCTAATGGGTCTAACCAATTTACCATTACCTTATCTGAGTTAATAAGAGTTGGACAAACTATAACTTATATAAATAATCAATTTACAGGAATAGTAACGGTTACGGGTGTATCAGGTCAAGTAATAACTGTAGATCAAAATGCTAATGCTAATGCTGGAACAGGTCAAACTATAGGTTTAAACACCCCCTCTGGAGCTTATTTTGTAACTACTTCCTCATTAACTACCCCTGCACAAGAAATTAATGTTTTAGATATTACAGGTAGTAATGATGCTAATTTTGATAGTTCTCTTACCCCAGAATATGCCATAATAGGTAAAGCAGCAAAACCTAATGGGACATCAATTGCAGGAAGATTCCATGAATATATTATTACAGATGTAACTTATAGAGATGTAGGAAGTTCTGAAATAGCATTTTTTATAGATTGGAATGAAAATGGAACTGAAGCAGAAAGTGGAGATACAATCTATGGGGCATCTGGTCAAACTATAGCTATTACTTCATTAACTACATCAGAATCTTTAGCCCCTATTTTTAATAATGATTTACCAGGTATGGGTACTACCTTAGGTAGTGATGTAGCTGGTTATCAAATTGCACTAAATAATTTTTTTGACGATTTAACAATTACTGATATATATGAAGATGATGTCTTAGTAAAAAAGAATACTAGAGGTATAAATTTTATAGGTAATGTAGAAGTAACTCTCGATAGTTCAATAGAAGATGCAGTAAAAGTAAATATAATAGAAGGCACATCAGGTACAGGTGGAGCAGGAACTTCAGGTACATCAGGTACATCTGCTGCATCCGCAGGAACAAGTGGAACATCAGGTACAAGTGGAACATCAGGTACTGCAGGTTCTAGTGGTTCATCAGGTACTTCAGGAACATCAGGTTCTTCAGGCACATCAGGAGAAAGTGGCTCTTCAGGTACAAGTGGAACTTCAGGAATAGATGGTACTTCAGGTACAAATGGAACATCAGGTACAAATGGAACATCAGGTTCATCAGGTTCAAGTGGTACATCAGGTTCATCAGGAACATCAGGTTCAAGTGGAGTAGCAGGAAGCCAAGGAGCACCAGGAACAAGTGGAACAAGTGGAATAGACGGAACATCAGGTACAAACGGAACAAGTGGAACAAATGGAACAAGTGGAACAAATGGTACATCAGGTACTTCAGGTTCTAGTGGTTCATCAGGTACTTCAGGTACATCAGGTAATGATGGCTCTTCAGGTACATCAGGTAATGATGGTTCTTCGGGCACATCCGGAATAAATGGAACCAATGGAACATCAGGTTCATCAGGTTCAAGTGGTACATCAGGTTCATCAGGAACATCAGGTTCAAGTGGAACAACAGGTACATCAGGTACATCAGGTACATCAGGAACAAATGGTACCTCAGGTGTAGATGGTTCATCAGGAACTTCAGGAAATGATGGTACAAATGGTTCATCAGGAACTTCAGGCTCATCAGGAACAAGTGGTTCTTCAGGAACTTCAGGTCAAGATGGTACAAATGGTACTTCGGGTTCATCAGGTTCATCAGGAACTTCAGGTAGTTCAGGAACCTCAGGTATTTCAGGTGCTGATGGAACAAATGGTACATCAGGCTCTTCAGGTACATCAGGTAGTTCAGGAACTTCAGGCTCATCAGGAACTTCAGGTCAAGATGGTGCTTCAGGTACTTCAGGAACTTCTGGTATAGATGGTAATGATGGTTCATCAGGAACAAGTGGTTCTTCAGGTACAAGTGGAGAGCAAGGAATACCTGGTACATCCGGTTCTTCTGGAACTTCAGGGAATGATGGTACAAATGGATCATCAGGAACAAGTGGTTCATCAGGAACATCAGGTTCTTCAGGTTCATCAGGAACATCAGGCTCAAGTGGAACAAGTGGTTCATCTGGCTCTTCAGGTACTTCAGGTAGCTCAGGAACATCAGGTTCATCAGGTACAAGTGGAGAACAAGGACTTCCAGGAACTTCAGGTTCATCGGGTACCTCAGGAATAAATGGTACATCAGGCTCTTCAGGTACTTCAGGTAGCTCAGGAACATCAGGTATTTCAGGTACTAATGGAACAAATGGAACATCAGGTAGTTCAGGCTCTTCAGGTACGTCAGGTAGTTCAGGAACTTCAGGATCATCGGGAACTTCAGGTGAAGATGGTAGACCAGGAACTTCAGGTTCTTCAGGTACATCAGGTTCATCAGGAACATCAGGATCTTCAGGTTCATCAGGAACAAGTGGAATAGGTAGACCAGGAGATGATGGTTCATCAGGAACAAGCGGATCATCAGGAACAAGCGGATCATCAGGAACAAGTGGTTCATCAGGAACTTCAGGTGAAGATGGTAGACCAGGAGACGATGGTTCTTCAGGAACAAGTGGTTCTTCAGGTACTTCAGGTTCATCAGGAACATCAGGACAAGTAGGAGCTTCAGGTTCATCAGGAACAAGTGGTTCTTCAGGAACATCAGGTTCTTCAGGAACTTCAGGCCCAGCAGGTCCTTCAGGTACATCAGGTTCTTCGGGAACATCAGGTCTTGTCTCTGTAGTAACTACGTGTGATGGTAGTTCATTACAAGGAGATACTAATGTTTATGCTATAGTTGATACATCATCTGGGGTTTATAGTGGGAGTAATAATGTAAATAGAGCAGCTTTATATCAAGCAATTAGTGAATGGTTTGCAGATTATAAAACAGCTAACCCAACATATACTGGTAAGTTACATATAGGATTACCTACATCAGGTGGTGATACTAATCATAGAGAACAATATATAGCTCAAGTTAATATGTTAAGGTATCCTGTTATTAGTGATAGAACAGGGGCCATTCCAAATAATATAACTAATGGTATAAGTAATACTAATACTTGGGTAGAAACAACTGTAATAATTATTGGGGGAACAGAATATTCATGGACTACGGATGGTATTCCAACTGATTGGGGTAATTCAAATTATGTTCTTCCTACTCGTGCTTTTCTTATTGCTTTTTGTAATGAAGTAAGCCCAGATTATCATAATAACTCACTAAGTTTACAACTTCAACCATCAACAAATTATAATAACGATTTTAGTGAATTTGTAGGAAACTTTAACTCCATGGATTACTTTGGAGGTATATTATATCCCGTTCCCGGAAATAGTCAAGGAAATTTAAATACTGTAGATGCATCTGCCTTATTACAAGCATACGCTGCTATAGAAAATGTTGATGTAGTAAATCAAGCTGGTTTAGAACCTGCTGTTACTTCTACTACATATACAGATATGGTCAATCTTGGTATGTCACTTCCACAAAATAACCCATATTTTTCTAATTCTAAAGGTCTTTCTCCATATAATTGGTATGGTATTTATAATAAAAGAACTAATTCTTCTGGAAATTTAAATTTTACATCGGCAGAATTTGCTAGTGATATTAATGATGTACTAGATGATTCTGGATTATCAGAAGCTAATGTTGTTAGTTCTTACATAGATGGAGTCTTAACTATAAGAGGTTTCCAATCTAATACTATAGACTTTTCAATTACTGATGAAGATTGTATTTTAATGGAAGTAGATGGTAGTGTAGGAACATCTGGAACAAGTGGTACATCTGCAGCATCCGCAGGAACAAGTGGTTCATCAGGGACAAGTGGAACAACAGGTACATCAGGTACAGCAGGTACATCAGGTACATCTGCAGCATCTGCAGGTACAAGTGGAACATCAGGTAGCTCAGGAACATCAGGTTCATCCGGTTCATCAGGAACTTCAGGTTCCTCAGGTAGCTCAGGAACATCAGGTTCATCCGGTTCATCAGGAACTTCAGGTTCCTCAGGAACAAGTGGTTCATCAGGTACTTCAGGAGTAGACGGAGCCCCAGGTTCATCAGGAACAAGTGGTTCTTCAGGAACATCAGGACAAATAGGAGCCTCGGGTTCATCAGGTACAAGTGGATCATCAGGAACTTCGGGCCCAGCAGGAGCTTCAGGTTCCTCGGGTACAAGCGGTTCTTCAGGAACTTCAGGTTCTTCAGGTTCATCAGGAACATCAGGTTCATCAGGAACATCAGGCTCATCAGGTTCATCAGGAACATCAGGTTCATCCGGTTCATCAGGTTCAAGTGGTTCATCAGGAACATCAGGACAAACAGGAGCCTCAGGTTCTTCAGGAACAAGTGGAACATCAGGACAAATAGGAGCTTCAGGTTCCTCAGGAACAAGTGGCTCATCAGGAACAAGTGGCTCATCAGGCTCATCAGGCTCATCAGGTTCATCAGGAACATCAGGTCTTGTTTCTGTAGTAACTACGTGTGATGGTACTAGTTTAACAGGAGATACTGATGTATACGCAATAGTTGACACAACATCAGGTGCATATCGAGCGGTTTCTTCTACTTCACAAGAAAATAGAGCTACATTATATGATGCAATTAGTGGTTGGTTTATACAATATAAAGAAGATAATCCAAGTTATAGTGGTAATCTATATATAGGATTACCAAATTCAGTAATACAAGAAGAATATATAGCTCAAGCTAATTTACTCCAATCTACAAATGCAACCATAAGAGATCAGGAAATGGATGGAACTACTCCATCAAATGCTATAACCGGAAGAAGTTATTGGTTAAGTTCAGGCACATCAGCCATTGGGGGAGGAAGTTATACTTGGACCACTAATGGTATTCCAACTAATTGGGGTAATTCAAATTACGTACCCCCAACCCGTGTATTTTTACTTTCTTTTACCAATGAAGCAAAACAAAGCTACCAATTAAATAATTGTCCTCCTTCTTTTGCCTACACATCTGGAGGTCAAACTGAGGAACCATCAAACACATATATTTCAGATTTTAATGAATTTACCGGTTCTTTAAGTTCAATGGATTATTTCGGAGCCATATTATATCCTGTTGTAGGAACTAATGCTGGAGGATTCGATAGTGAAGCACAAAATATGTTATTACAGTCATATGCTGCTATAAATCCCTTATCAGAAATAATTGGAACTGATTTTGAAACTGCTATAACGACACCTTCATATACCGCAACAGGTTGTGGTAGTTCCTTACAATCTATTTTTTCTGGTGGAAATGTAACTAATCCCTATTATAATAATAATGGAGTTAATAGAACACTTTCTCAATATGGCTGGAATGGTGTTTTTAATAAAAATAATCAACCTTCTGGAGCATTAAACTTTACAGATGTAGAATTTGCTAATGATATTAATGGTATACTAGATGCTTCAGGTGGTTTATCAGAAGCTAATGTAGTTAGTTCTTATACAAATGGAGTCTTAACCATAAGAGGTTTCCAATCTAGTACTATTGACTTTTCAATTACTGATGACGATTGTATCTTAATGGAAACCAATGGGTCAGGTGGAACAGGTGGATCAGGAACTTCGGGTTCATCAGGTTCATCAGGTACAAGTGGAATAGCAGGTTCTTCAGGACCAGCAGGAACTTCAGGAACATCAGGAACTAGTGGAGTAGCAGGTTCTTCGGGACCAGCAGGAACTTCGGGTTCATCAGGTTCATCAGGTACAAGTGGAGTAGCAGGTTCTTCAGGACCAGCAGGAACTTCAGGTTCTTCAGGAACATCAGGAACTAGTGGAGTAGCAGGTTCTTCAGGACCAGCAGGAACTTCAGGTTCTTCAGGAACATCAGGAACTAGTGGAGTAGCAGGTTCAAGTGGTACATCTGGTACTAGTAGTACAGGTGGTACAACAAGTGTTATAGCTTCATCAAGTGGTGGATTGGCAGTTACTACAGCTAATAATCAAGCCGTGATAAGCTTAGATATTTGTAGTAATTTAGATGAAGATGATAATATTCAAAATGGTGATTTTTTAGCTTTTTGTGATATAGATGCAGCACCTTCAAGTCGTGAGAAAAAAGTTAGTCTAGAGAACCTTAGAAGATTAGAAGATTCTTTTTCAGCTACAAATAATTTTTCAGGTACTATAATTACATTAATATCTGATGAGGCAAATGGTATATCCGTAGGTAGTGGCGTTGCTATTTCAAGAGTAACTGCTGGGAGAGTATTATTAGCTAGATCTATTATTAGTAGTACTCAAGTTCCTTGTATAGGTATTGCTGTTACTGCTGCTAATAAAGCAAATGACCCCATAGATATTTTACTAATGGGGGTAGCAGAATATCAATCATATCCATTTACTTCATCAGATATAGGTAAACAAGTTTTTTTAAATACTACCCAAGGAACCTTTTCAGTAATTGCCCCAAGTGTACCTGGTCAGCAAATACAAGTTGTAGGTGTTGTATTGGGTGCAGATAAGATGCTATTTAACCCAAGTTTTGATTATATCACTATTTAAACTTAAAATAATTATATATGTAGGTTGTTGTTAATAATAACTTGATATTTATAATTAAATTAGTTATATTACATTTAAACATTAAATTATGAGTTGGACCTATAAACAGCATGAAATAGGAGATATCACTCAATTCCCAGAAAATACATTTGGTTTTGTCTATATTACAACACATAAGCCTTCGGGTAAATCGTATATTGGGAAGAAAGTATTATTTCATAATCAAAAGAAAAAACTGGGTAAAAAAGAACTAGCAGCCTTAACAGGGGTAGTTGGTAGACGACCTTCATATAAATTAGTAGTTAAAGAATCAGATTGGTTTAAATATTATGGCTCACAATCCGATATTAAACAATTACTATTAGAAGGTAAAAAAGATGAATTTGAACGTACCATATTAAAAATGTGCCCTAGTAAAAAATCATTAACTTATTTTGAAATAAAATATCAAATGATATATCAAGTATTAGAAAAACCAGATGAATTTTTTAATGATAATATTTTAGGTAAATTTTTCACAAAAGACTTAAATGAAATTGAATTTGAAGATTTCGTGGTTGATAAAATATAGTTTCGTATATTACCATTTATGGTAAACCAATTATTAGTTACATTAGTAAATTCAGTATTAGGTTCGGGCAAGGCTACTGCTCGAAATAACTATGCTTACCATTGCCCTTTATGTCATCACCATAAACCTAAATTAGAAGTAAACTTAACAGAAAATCGCGAAGGTAAAAATCCTTGGCACTGTTGGGCTTGTGATGCTAGAGGAACTACAATATATAATTTGTTTAGACAAGTTAAAGCAGCAGCAGATAAATTTACAGAACTTAAATCTTTAGTTAAAACTTCTAGGTCTATTAAAGAAACACAAGTTGTATCTAGTGTTGCACTACCAGATGAATATATTAGCCTAAATAACGTTGATAACAGCGATATAATGGCTAGACACGCTACTACGTACTTAAAAAATAGGTATGTGAGTAAATACGATATAATCAAATACAATATAGGTTATTGTAAAACAGGTTTATATAAAAATATGATTATAATTCCAACGTATGATGCAGATGGTAGATTAAACTATTTTACTGCTCGTTCATTTGAAAAGGAACCATATATTAAATATAGAAACCCATCAGCAAGTAGAGATATAATACCTAATGAACATTTAATTAATTGGAATGTACCAGTAATTTTGTGTGAAGGGTTATTTGATGCTATTGCTATAAAAAGAAACGCAATCCCACTATTAGGAAAAAATATACAGAGTAGTTTAATGAAAAAAATAGTTACATCTGTAGTAGATAAAATTTATATTGCATTAGATAGGGATGCAATCAAACAAGCTTTAAAATTCTGTGAAAGATTAATGGCAGAAGGTAAAGAAGTCTATCTTGTAGATATGCAAGATAAGGATCCGAGTGAAATGGGTTTCGAAAATTTCACTAAACTTATACAAACAACGTTACCATTAACCTACTATGATTTAATGGAACAAAAACTAGCTATATGATCAAAAAATCATACAAAAGACTATTAGAAATTTCAGATGATTATCAACAAGTTACAATGCCTGATTCAAGATATTATAGACGAAATGGTAAATATTATCCATCAGTAACCCATGTTTTAAGTTCTTACCCAAAAGGCAAATATTTTGAAGACTGGCTTAAAAAAGTAGGTTATAGTGCGGAATGGATTGTTAAGAAAGCAGCAGAAGAAGGAACATTAGTACATGAAATGATTGAAGACTGGTTAAACGGTGAAGAAATTACATTTTTATACAAAGATGGTAACCCTAAAATGCCTGCTCATGTATGGCAAATGTTCCTTAGATTTGTGGATTTTTGGGAAACTTACAATCCAACATTAATAGAAGCAGAAGTACATCTATTTTCAGATGAAATTAAAGTAGCAGGTACCTGTGATCTAGTATGTGAAATTGAAATAGATGGTAAAATGGAACGTTGGATTATAGATTTTAAAACATCTAATCATTTACAAACCACTTATGACTTACAAGGGGCAATCTATGCTCAATGTTGGGAAGAATGTTATGGAAAGAAAATAGATAGAGTAGGTGTTTTATGGTTAAAATCTAAATCTAGAGGTGAAGATAAATCAGGTAAACGTTTAAAAGGTAAAAATTGGGAAGTATATGAGTCACCTCGTACTCAGGAAGAAAATATAAAGATATTTAATCATGTTAAAGCATTATTTGATATTGAAAATCCTAAACCAAAACCATACACAAATACATTTAAGACAATATCTAAAAGAAGTATATAATAATATTTTTTTATATATTTATAACAAAATAATCAATTTTAAAAAAATACTATGGCCTATTACTCATCACCCAATAGCCCAGGAGACTGGAGATCATTTTTAAAAAGAAATGATATTAGAAATTTACCTCTTCAAGAGCAAAAGAAAAAATATTTAATTGAACAATTACAATTTGAAGATTTTGTTTCACAACAAGCTATCTCACAACAATTAGCTTTTAATTCTTTATCAGCTCAAAACCGAGTAGCGGGTAATGTAGATAATAAGGTTGTAAGTGCTGCTTTCAATGCAACACCAGCTTTACAATCAATAACTACAAATACTACTTTTATTGATATATTATTTGAGAAAGATGTATTAGTGGATACTTCAGGAGGTACACCTACAATTAGTGTTACTAATGGAAAAGAAGGTGGAGGATCAGTTTCTCCAGTAGTTTATACTTATGTGGTAAATGCAGCACAATCAAAAACAGTAAGATTTTCTCATACTCACCCTGCATCCCCAAATAATGATGGAGGAATTGCAGCTCATGTAATTGCGGTTGGTACGGATTTAGCAGGTAATGCATCAGGAACAATTTCAGGAGGGGCAGCAGCAGTGTATAATGGAGTTCCATTTACAGGATTAGCAGGTGTTTCTGATATAGTTGCAAATTGTATTTTAGATGGAGGAGGAGTATTATCTGAAATTTCATTCCAATCTCAAGCAACACCATCATATGCCTTTAAACCAGGAGATCAATTAACAATTGATGCCGCTGCTTTAGGAAGTGGAGGTACAGGTACTGTTGTAGTAACAATTGCAACAGGAGATTTAACAGGAGATGTTTTAACAATGGTAGGATCTACGATTGCTGAAAATGGAGGTGAAATTTATAGTGCAGCTAATAACCCAGGTGCCCAATTAAACTTATCTTATACTTCTACATCAACAAAAACTGCAGTAGCAAGTTAAGAATAAATTAAAATAAATAAAAGACAATGCGCGTCCCATTTGGAGACGCGCATTATTTTTCGTATATTTACCATGTTGAGCAGTTAAGCACAACAATTAAAACAATTAAGG
>Ga0206131_10004402_pt1 | contig 15458 bp, 11 predicted proteins | sample Helgoland_Spring_FD_148636 | JGI IMG/M metagenome (GOLD analysis project Ga0206131, IMG submission 148636) | Pelagic subsurface seawater microbial communities from Kabeltonne, Helgoland, North Sea - Helgoland_Spring_Bloom_20160517_1 | ecosystem: Environmental > Aquatic > Marine > Epipelagic ...
CGTTTAAAATTTAAAAAAAAATGAAGAATTTTAAAGAAGAAAAAAAGGGCAAAAAGCGGCTCTAATAACACAATTAAATATTTCATCAGATTAAAGAGTTACTCGTTACACACACGACCAGGTACCACCACCACGTAATACTACTACTAATAATAACAATCATAATAATAACAATCGTAAGAAGAAAATGAGCGGAGGAGGAGGAGGAAGACGCGGAGGGGTCGGAAAAGGAGCACGACCACTTTCCGTGTCCGAAGACAACAACACGGACAATTCCAACGAGCTTTTAGAGCAAGCAAGTGAGTTCTTGTTGAATTCACCCGAGAAGAATACGAAGAAGAATAAGAACAACAAAGGGTCGTCTCCTAACGAAAAAGACACTATTAGCGAGAACAGCGAGAAGAACACGAGGAGCTCGGAGTCGGAGTGGACGACGGTAGTGTCAAAGAGAAATCATCTGTATTTGGACACGAGCAAAATGAATACAAAGTCGTTAGGGGAAGACACAGGGCAACAACAAGCCTCCCCAGTCGCTTTATCGCCGATGACGAAAGTCATACGAGAGGCGGAGAAGTTCGTCTCCAGAAATGATGCAGAGAATAATAACGCTACGACGAACAATAACAACAACAACAATGGGAAGGGGAAGAGTAACAGAAACTTGGATTTTGATTCCGCGACTAATAATACTACGGAAGAGGAGTGGCAGCAGCCGAAGAGCAAGAGAAAGAACAGCATCACGTCGCCACCACCGAAAGTGAAAATGCATCAGAAGAAGATTGAACTGCAAGACGACGACTATTTTTCAGAGAGCGGCGGGACGCCATCGCCGAGCGCGGGGCGAAAGAATCAGTATTTTGCCAACAAGAAGGTTGGTTCGACGACGACGACAAAGAAAGCAAACGGTAGTAAAGAGAACGAGCCCAACCGAGAAAAAACGAATAACAACAACGAAAACAACAACAAAACAGTGACCTTCAACACTACGGCAACGACGATTGCGCCTTCATCTTTATCTTCTTCTTCAGCTCCCGGATCAGAACCCGCGTTCGCGACGAGAGGGGACAACAAAGGACGAAGCGCGGTGTCGTTTCAAAATTTATCGAGACAATCTTCAGTAGATCAGATGGAAGCGATGTTCTCACCGAGCGACGCGTCAGATGCGTTCGGTATGCCATCGCCGTCTGGTTCGATGTCGAATCTGTTCGCCGAAAGTGGAGATGAAGGGGACGAGTTATCTCAGAGAGGTAAAAAATTAGGTAAACACGTGAAGATTATGCGTAAAGAAAGCATTTCACAAATCGATTCGATTTTAGAAGGCGAAGAATACGACCCTGCTCGACACGACGACGAGGACGACGATGATAGTGACGAGGACGACGATGATAGAAGTGAGACTAGTTTTGATTCGGACAGGCAAAGACGGAAGACGACGACATCGTCGCGGAGCCAAGGAGCAAAAGGAGGAGGATTCGGCTCTCCATTTAAGACGCGAAATAAAGCGTTCGCGAACGATGTGGACGATTCAGAAGGCGAAAGGAAAGAGGCAGGTATTATAGATAATAAGATGAATAACGACGAGAACTTGGACGAACTCTACGCGTTGAAAGATAAAGTAACGGAGAAGTTTTTTGCGTACAAAAACAAACCCGATTTCACCCTCCAGCAAGCGCAGGAGATGTTGAAGAAAGCAGAGGAGTTACTCGCGGGGGATGCGAAATCGGCGTTAGAAATCGACCAGAGGTTAATGCTTCTGGAGCAAGAGCTACGTGAAATGCGTCAAGATGCGACGATATTCTTTTACGGCGTGGGAGGCATTTTCTTGGCGTGGACCGGCATGAAAGTCGTCGGCTACGTTTGGTCCTTCTTCGGATGATGCTTTAGGTATAGTTAATCTATAATGTACCACTGGTAAAACAGATTATATATCAAAAACACACGAAACGCACAAATTTACGCTCGCGTTCCTGTTCCATCTTTATGCAACCAATTGAGAATTTTCGTCAAGTCGCCATCGCGAAGCGAAGGAACAAGTTTGGCGAGCTCTCTTCTCTCGGTTTCTCTCAACTTTTGCCCGTGTTCAGGATTGACCTCGTCCGCCGAGCGTTTCGCTTTTCTTGCGAGTTTACGCAACAACTCGTAATCCTCGTGCGCGAAATACCTCGTCTCTTCCGCTAAATCTTTTCTGCGCATGTCTCGAGAGATGGTTTCGCCCGAGCGATCGAAAGTCGTCGACGACGAGTAATATTTTTGTATCGTTTTTCTCGTTGTTTCGCTTCCTCGTTTTATTCTACTCGTCGTCGTCGTCGTGCTCTTCAGAAGGAACGAGAGGAGGGACGATGACGACGAGGAAGCGCTTCTCACGAAGACCATTATCAAATAGATGATGACGACGAGAACGCTTAGGCTTCTGCGCTTTTGCTCTTTGTGCACGCGGAAGGAGGGAGTAAAAATATTTTGTGAGGAGGGAATACAACAAAACAAAACAAAGCGGTTGACAAAAATGGTTATTAAATATTTTTACTTTAATCCGAGCGGCTTGACGTCTTCGATCGGCCCGGATCGAATAAAATCGGCCCAATATTCCGGCAACAACAACGCCATGACGTGCGGTTCCGTTTTCCGTTCCAGCGCGACTTCTAACGTCAAGCATTCCTCTAATAACTTCTCTAAACCTTTTCTCGCTTTGTTGAACATGGGAGATAAGGATTGCGCGGCGCGTTCAGACTCGGCGGGAGATAACCAGACGTGTCTTTTCAGTTGCGGGACGCCACCCGCAGTGGCACCAGCTAAATCGTTTAACTGAGAAGTCAAGATTTCCTTCAAACCTTGCGCTTCTTTTAAGAGCTGCGCGGCTTCTTCCTGGTCGTTTTCGTCCGATCGACACGCTCGCCCGAACAAAGCGGCGAGGAGATATTGAACTTGCTTTACACCTCTCTCTTTCGCTAAACGTTCTAAAATCCAATCTTGTACCATGGCAGACTCACCCGGGCGTTGCCACAAAACATGCGCTAAGAGTAAAGTGTCGAAATCGGAAACCACGGAACGACCGTCCGTATACGCCGCCACTCGCAATAAAGTCACCGCTTTCAATAAACGACGATCGGAAACGTAAATGGGTGGTTCGCACTTGTCCTGTAAATGTGAGCGCAAATCTGTCATCAAATTAATCACAGAATCTGGAACCGTAGTTGATTCGCACGCTTTTTCTTTTACACCTTGAAAATCGCTCGGTTTCAACGAAAATTTTTGCTCGTCGTTGATATCAGCTCTCGCTTTCGTCTCAGACGCCTCGGAGAGTTTCAACAAATCTCTCAACGCCGTCGAAGATACTTGTTCTACCGAAGATCTCAGCAAGAAACGATCATACAACGCGTCTAACTCCTCGCTTTCTGGTAACTCGTTCGACGCGCCGACTAAGCACAACAAAGGTACCTCAATGCGCTCGTTACCGTTATCGAACAAGCGCTCGTTCAAGATGGTCAACAAAGAGTTCAAAATCGCCGAGTTCGCTTTGAAAATCTCATCCACGAACGCGACTCGTGCGGTCGGTAAATACCCGTCAATTTTTCTCACGTACATATCTTTCTCTAATCCAACCATACTCAATGGGCCAAACAACTCTTCAGGAACGGAAAATCTCGTCAACAATCTCTCGAAGTATTGTCCTTGCGTAAACGCCGAGAGCCTTCGACCAATCTCAGATTTTGCCGTCCCCGGTGGGCCTAATAGCAGTAAATGTTCCGAGCAAAACGCCGCTAACAAGAGCAATCTCACTTGCGAATCCCTCTCGACGAGACCTTCTTCCAACATTTTTGTCGCCTGTCTAATTTTCTCCGACAACTCCCCTTGCAACTGCAGCTGCGCGGCGTCGTCGCCTTGAGAAGTCACTTTATCTGCGCCTTCTAATATCGGTTTCAACATCTCAACCACTCTGGTTTTCACCGCGGTTTCTTCTTTACCGATTAACGCGTCTTGTTCTCTCTGTTTGACTTTCCAATCTGGTTCCGTCGAGGACGAAGAAGAAGAGGAGGAAGACATCGCTCGTGCGTTATTATTGTTCTTCTTCTTAGTATTACTCTTAGTATCACGATGAGTTTTTGTCGGTGACGACGACGAAGATCGACTTTTGCATCTTCTCAAACTCGAAGATGATGAAGATATAAATAAAGAAGAAGAAGAAGAAAAAAGTAAACTCGCGGACATTTGCGACATGATGATGATACTTTCTATCTTTCGAGACGACGCGCGTTGTCGTCAAAGTGTTCTTGAGGGAGTTTTAAGAGTATTTCGTGCGCCACAGATTAGTTTTATTTGTGGATAAAAAAGAAGACAGACTTGACACGTTTGTTGTCAACGTCAGACGCTTGAAAAAGGCAGCAAAGAGGCTTAAAACAGTAAAAGTGAATGAAAATTTTTTTTTCATCTTTCCCGCACTTTGTCGCTTCCCTTCAAAATTCAAAACAATACTACAAACAACTCTCTCTGCGAATACTACTCTCTCTACTACTATTAAAAACTTTTGCTGAGTTTAAGAAGACAAACACTTTAGCAAATTGCAAAGACAGAGAGAAGGAGAGAGGAGGGCGCGCTCTGAGTTAAGGTTTTATTCCGCACGCGTGGTGGTCTTCTTGACGACCGATGATGATGATGATGATGCAACAAAAACAACAACGAGTAATCCACCACCACCCACGAAACGAAATTTTACATTCGTCGAAACGTCGTCGGTTTCATCACGGTGCGACGACGATTCAGACGACGACGAGAAGGAAAAGTGGAGGTAAATACGGAAGAGGATGCGGTGCGCGAAAAGCAGTAACTTCTTTCTCTTCTGTGTCTGCGAATAAAGTCGACGACGAGTCTAAAGATATCGATGTAGTCACGCTCGGAAATATGTGCGTGGATGTGTTTCATTCCGTGGAGTCTCTCCCTGAAGACAAGAACGAGTTGAAAACGATGGAAACTCTGAACGATTTGTTAACGAGAACGGAGAAAATGAAAGCGATGGGATGCGAGGAGTTGGAGGTTGGTGGCAACACGAACTTCTTAATCGCCGCGAGGAGGCTCGGGCTGAAAGCAGTCTCGTTAGGGCAGATTGGAAATGATTTCTACGGGACGTTTATGAAAGACGTCTTGCGCGAAGAACGCGTCGGGTTTCGCAGTTACGAGGAAAAGCAAAATTCTTCCACATCCTCCTCTGCTCCCAGTACTTCGGAAAGTCGAACGTTGGTTTGTTTCGTGTTGGTGGATGGATCTGGTTCGCACGCGTTTTGTTCTTCCTACGATCTCGGCCCGTGGCCGTTACTGGCGGAAAAATACAAGCTCGGCGCGGATGTGAAAGCGGCGTTGAGGAAATCAAAAGCTATGTTTGTAAACGGATTTGCGTTCGATGAGCTCGCACCGAACGATGTCGTCGACGCGGCGGATATTATTCACAAACACGACGGCACGGTGTTTTTCGACCCCGGTCCACGCGCGTTCACCTTTCACGAAACCGAGTTGCGCAAGAAAGCTTTGATTTCACTCATAAAGCGAACGGATGTCGTTTTAGCGACCGCAGAAGAGTTAGCGGCTTTAGTCGAACACCCAAATCCGAACGAGGAGTTGTTACAAAATCCTCGCACGTTGGCGTATAGCTTGTTCAACCATCCTCAATTTGAAGGATCGGGCAATTTAGAATGGATCGTCGTAAAACTCGGCCCGGATGGAGCGATTTTGTTTTCAAAGAACGATATGGATATCGATAGCACTAAAGTAGGCTCTCCCACGATTGACGTCGGCGATACGGTCGGGTGCGGCGACTCTGCGGCGAGTGCCATCGTCATGGGATTTCTCGAATACAAAAAATTGATGTCGACCAAGAGCGATAGTGGGAAAGATAGTAGTAACGGTAGTGGCAGTGATAATAACGGCAGCAGAAGCAGTAGTAATAGTAATAGCACGACGATGACGACGACAAAGGAAGCCAAACAACTTTCTGCGAAAGCGACTTTGGCTTTAGCCACCGCAGTCGGCGCGGCTACCGCGTCGAGAACCGGCGCGGGAAGAAACGTCGCCACGAAACAGTTAGCTCAAGATTTGTTAATCGCGCAAGGCGGAGAAGAACGTAAAGGCGCGTGTGAATACAGCGAGGCCTTGAGAATGTTGAAGAGATACGTCGATTGAGAATGTCATTAGTCGTGTATTATGTGTAAATAGAACGTGCGTGTTCAAAAATTCCTCTTCACGTTCTTGTTGTGTTTTCTTTTCTGCTTCAACACTTTACTCAATAAATTTACACAAAAAACACAGTCACACGCGCCTCAAAATGCTTCAAAAAATGATGCCGCTGCTTTACAACAACAACAACAACAAGGATGATTACGATTCGACGCCACTCTTAGCGACGACGACGACGAGAAAGAGCGATAACGAAGAAGCAGCATCGAAGAAGAAAAGTTCCTTTCTCTTTCTCGCGTTACTGCTTCTAATGCTGCTCGCGTGTTTTGGAATCGCGTCTTCGTCGTCTCCAATTTTTGCCGCCGGTGATGATGATGGAAACGATGATTTTGGAGCGTCCTCCTCCTCGTTGGCGTCTTTGGGAGAAGAAAACAAAAGAAGCACGAAAGAGCGAGCGCTGTTACGGAACGAATTTAATAACGGAGAAGAAACAGCGACAAAAGCAAAAACGACGCAACAACAACAACAACAACAACAACAACAAAAGCGACTCAAATTCTCCTCTTCAAACGTGTTCAACTTTTACCGAAAGAACGTGGCACCGAAACTGGGAGATTTCGGGAGTTTCGCGAGAGATATGATGCACGACAAACCACCCGTGGTGACGAACGAGAACGAGGAGAGAGAGGTGGATTACGACGACATTCGCTCGAGCGGAGATAACGTGAGAGGAAGCTGGTAGGAGGAACTCTTTCTTTCTTCGTTCGGTATACTCTTCTTAGGAGCGAGAATGAAAGAGATGAAAAGTAGTTGTGTTTTGTGTAGTATAATAGATTTTAGCGCGTATAGAACTACCAGTAGGTACCAAAAACTCCATGTATAATTCCACTTTCGCGAATCATAGTGTTCTTATTATTATTTACAAAAATCGATGCGATGAGTTTACTTTAATCCTAAGCTACCGAAATCTAACGCATCGAGCGGGTCAAGTTTCTTGTTTCTGTTGTTGCTATTGTTGTTACTAGAAAAGTTGATTTTCGAAGGCGTCGACGCCGCGAAATCGGAAAACGGATCCACGTGTTGCTGCTTCGGCATCACAGCCGGTTGTGCTATCGGTGCCGTAGCCGTCGTCTCCATTCCAAAGAACAGATCGTCGATCGCGGCAGCTGGTGCCGGAGTTAGTGGTGCGCGCGTTGTTGGTTGTTGCGGCGTAGGTTTCGATACGTTTGCTTCGAAACCAAACAAATCTTCGGCGCTTTGGTATGGAGTTCCCGTAGACGAGGACTGATTGGTGTTGGTTGCTCCTCCTCCTCCTCCTCCTCCACTTCCTCCCCCCAAGAGTTCGTCGAGAGAGATTGTCGGAGAAGCCGTCGTGGGCTTCTGGGTATTACCCGCCGGTCGACTTTCAAAGAACAAGTTCGTATTGTTGGCGTTCACGAAGGCGTTGCCTCCTCGCGGAGGCGGCTTCAGCGTTGCACTAAATCCAGCCGAATTCGGAGGACGTTGAATAGGAGTGTCTCGGATGACAACTTTAGGAACGAAAGTTGGGGGTCCTTTGCTTCGTTGGTTCCCGCCTCCAGTCATGAACTCATCATTATCCCCATCGTCGTCGTCCTCGTCGTCGTCCTTGTCGTCCTCGAAAGCGTTGAGCACATTGCTCATAGCGCTCGTTCCAGAATGAGCACCGTCGTTTTTTGATTTCGGTGCTGGTGTTGTTGCTGATGGTGATGCTATTGCTGATGTCGTCGTCGGTGTCGCCACTCTAGTGGCGCTATCGTTATTATTATAAGTCGCTCTATTATTATAAGTATCGTTCGCAGAGTTCCTGTTGCGACTCGACGCCTTCAAATCCGCGTTGCTCATTCCACTATACTTCCCTCTGTTCATCCTCGCCTTCTCTCTAACTTCTCTCACTCGTTCCGGGTCTTCCAACAAAGCGATCATATTCGTCACTTTCTGTCTGATGTTAATCCCTTCGTCTCTCCCTTTCTCTGGATCTCGATGTTCAAACGTCTTCAACGGTTGCAAGTCTCTCCCTATTCTTCTCTGAATCTCTCTCACAATCGTTTCGCTTCCGTTGGCGATTAAATAGTCAATCACGGTCAACGCTTTATAGCACAAGCGCCACTCCAGGTCTCTCTTCTTCAATCTGTTTTCGAATAAAACTCTCAGAATGATTCTCGTGTCCGACTCTTCGTTGTTGTTGTTGTTGTTGTTGTTGTTGCCTCCTCTCCCTCTCACTCCTTCCTCCTCGGCGACGGTTTTCTCGGCGAGAGATTTCAATTGTTCGCCGTGTGGACCCCACTTCTCTTTATCCGTGCTCTCTAAGACGAGTTGTTCGCACTCCGAGAGGCCTTTTAAAGCGTAGACGCCTTTCCGGACTTTTTGTTGCAACGCGTGCGGGAGGAAATCCATTCTTCTTCTTCTTCTTCTTCTTCTTTCGTTGTCGTTGTCGAAAGAGTCTGACGACAAAATTTTTGAAGACTTTTTGACTGAAAATCCATTTTTTCATAAAAAAGATTCTCCATTCCCTTTGTTAAATATATATAGTAATAGGCAAACCACCTCTGTCCTCTCTCTCGTTTTCGAATTGAGTATTATTCGAACAAAAAGAGCACATTTTGTCACTCAGCGCGAGTGTTCGCGTCGTCGCGTTGCTTTTGGTGGAGAGAGAATACTTGTGTTATTGTTGTGGTTGTTTTTGTTGTATTATTGTCCCTCTGGATTTGATTTTTAACACGATGATGAACAACAACAAATACTCTCATCATCAAGCGCGAAGACAGCAGTTGTCCAAGTGCATTCGCGCGACGGGGTTAATTATATTTGGGATGCTTGTTTTGAGCGTCCAAGAGAGTTGGTATTATTCCTCCTCCTCCTCCTCCTCCTCGAATTATACTCCCTCTAATGAGGTGCGAAAGAGAGCGAACGAGGAGTGGGCGAACGCGAAAGCATACGGAGCAGGAGGAGGAGAAGAGAGCGGAGAACACCACTCGTCCTTTCGGTATCAGTTTATGCATAATCATCATCAAAACAGTAATCATCACTCGCACAGCAGCGATAGTGAAGATCCGTTGGATCTGCGAAAACGATTGAAGCGAGCCTTAACGGCGCGTCCACCGGCGTTTGAGAGAGCGTTGATGGAATACGTTGAGAAACACAAGAGCGCGACGGAGGTATCGAAGAAAGACAGTGAGAATCACAAGTACATTGTATACGTATCTGGAGGGAACGACGGGTACGGGAATAGGTTACCAGGCGTGGCGATGGCGTTTTTGTGGGCGTTGTTGACGGATAGAGTGTTGTTGGTGCATTGGAGAGATACGTTTCCGAACCCGGCGAGTTGGGGGAAGTTGTTTCAACCGGGCGTGGAGATGGACGTGGATAAATTGAGAGATAGTTTGAGCGATAAGATTCTGCAGTACGTCCCATTTGGATCTTCCGCGTCGTGTGGAAATAGTAACAAAAAAGGAAGTAGCAGTAATAGCGGATGCGCGATGGTTGTTCGAGACGATTACGCGAAAATCGCATCGAAAGATTTAAATCAGCAGTACCCGGAGAAAGTGTTGTTGTTCAAATCGGACGATTACGCCATGCCTTTGCTGGTAAACAACGAAAATTACAAAGATCAAGTGAAGTCATTATTCAACAACAAGCATGCGAACGTGTTCGGGCACATCGCGAGATGGTTATTGACTCCGTCGCCAAAGATTCAAAAAACCGTCGATCGAACGTTTGAGAGTTTAGGAAAATATAATTTTGGCATGCACTTACGCATGCAAAAACCAATGCCGGCGGGTGGTGATAAAGGAGTGAAAGTGCCCGATCCGGAGGTTTTTTTCAAGTTTGCGCGAATGCGTGCCGAAGCGTTGGGATTTCCAGCCTCTGATACTGTGTTTTACTTAGCCTCCGACGATTCGCGCGCTCGCGATCGAGCGACGGAGTATTTTAGCAAAAGAGGATTAACCGTGCGCTTTATGGAAGGTATTAAATTTGGTAACGACGGCGACCGGGGGTCGGTGGAATCGTTACAAAATGCCATCGCAGAAATGCGCGTTTTGAGCATGTGCGATGAGATTGTCGGTTCGTACGGATCCTCGTTTTCCGCCGTGGCTGCGAGCTGGGGTGCGATTACAAAGTACGATATTCGAGCGGACGGTTCGTATTGGAACACCGCGTGGAACGAACCGTGTTGGCGATTCGCGAGCAGAGGACATAACGCGGCGATTAGCGATGCTGCGTCGCTTCCTTACCACGAAGGATGTCACGAAGGTATGTCCACGTTTAAAGATTGGCAAAAATCAAACTGGAATAAAGGCAAAGGACTTTAGAAGAGGTTGTGAATAAACAAAACTAAGTTTAGCAACTGGGTTTATCGCACGCGACTACACGTTACTTTAAAACGTTCAAAGATTTCTTTCCTAAAACTTTCTATCCTTTGTGCTCCCAAAGTTTATCATAAAACTTCTCAAAGTCAAAGTCTTCGCTACGCATTCTATCGCAATCTCTATTCTGGCTCACGCCTTTTGGCTTTGTGAATCCAATTTCGCATATTCGTCCAGTCGAACCGCCATGTTTGCAAAAATGACTTTCGGCTTCTAATCCGGTTTGCATTTTAGAATCGAACGCCTTCGATTTGCTTTCATCTTTGAACGTACAAAATGATTTACTCGCGGTTTCGAGCACTAGAACTCTCTTATCAGTTTTCCTGCCTAATTGATCTCGAATCTCTTCGTCAGTTGGGAACTGTCGAGACAGGGAAACCGTTTCGACGCTCTGCTTGATTTTGTCGCTCGTTTGCTCGTTAGTTAAGAACGAGTACTCGCGAAAATTTAAACCGGCGCGTTCCAAATTTGGTAAGTTCGTCACGTGGTCCATTGGACACTTATTATACGGAGGATGAATGTCCGCACCTGGAATGTAACATTGTGGAAGGACGTTACCCCAGTATCGATCGCACAAGCACGAGAATTCAGGAAGGATGGGAATGCGGTTCAAAATTTCCGCATATGCGAACAGATTCCTCAATACCAATCGATACCACGAGGCAAGTTTTAAATGATTTTCGATGCCAATCGATAACAACTCCTGCGGTGGTTTCTCTGAAGTCGTTATGAAGTTGCCTTCGTCGTGGTACTCCTGCGCATCGATCAACCATAACTGATGTTCGCGCAAGCGCTGTCGTTTGCCTCTCGCTTGCGAAAACTGATACGTCGTGTGTACCACAAAAGGTTCGACGTTTAAGTGCAAGTGCGTTTGCTGAATGAAGAAAACGTGACCTGAAGTAAACAAGGTGAGCGGTAAAGCGCCCAACTTCAAATCCTTCGACGCTAACGCGACGTGCAATTCGTGCCGCTCAGCGCCTTCCTTCCTGTTCTCGACGTCTATTTCGTCCAACCGTTGTGGTGGCCGCAAACCGGCGCCTTCGCGTAGTAATCTGTTGAATATGTCCTGATCGTGTTCAAACTTGTGTGTGGTTGTTTCTAACGCCACTTGCCAGTCTTTCAAGAACCCTTTCGTCTTTTCCGTTGGATTTAAGAACAAAATCCCGGTGTTGAATTGATCGTGCCAACATCCCCTAACTTTCTCTTCGTTCTTATAGGACAAGCAGTCCGTACTGACTGCCATGTCCACGTATTTCGCCATCTCGTTTGTCGCGAACCACTCTCTCGGGTCTCTCATCCACGCCGTATCGCAATCGGATACTAAAACTCTAAATCCTTTCTGCATCAATCGCAACAAAAAAGACGCCTTTAAAGCGCCGATTTGTTGAAACGCTTTTCCAACCATGGTCACTTTCGCGTTTTGATCGTGCAGCGGCTGCCCACCCGTCGCAACGACGCCGTGCGTGTACCTCAACTCTTCGTCTCCTAAATACGGAATGTTGTTCTCTTTACACACTTTTTCTGTCTCCGCATCAAACGCGGCGACGATGACGTTCCCGATGTTCAGCTTTTGCGTGTGCGCGTACCAGTTCAGCATAAACTCGTGAAACCCGGCGGAAGCGAACGCGGCAAAGACTATGCTGCTTTTATTTAACGAGTCCACGTGTTCTACTCTTAGTTTCTCATGTTCTTGATGATTTGGTTGACTCTTATCATTGCTTTCGCGAACGTCTTTCCCTCCCGCCATCCGCTCCTCCATTCTTTGCTTTCTCAACTGTTCCTCTTCTTCATAGGACAATTCTTTCTTCGGTTCAGATACTCTTCTTCTTCTTCTTCTTGCATCTCTGTTATTGTTGTTTCTCGCGTAGTCTTCGTGATCAGTGTCTTGAACTCTTCTCGCCGCATCATCTCTTCTTCGAAACGCTCCGTCGTCGTCTGCTGCTCCTGCTGCTCCTGCTCCTGCTCCAAGATGAAGAGCAACACGATTGTTGACAGGACTCGGAGTCCACTTCTTTTCCTTTTCCAAAAATCTCAACTCAAACAGGCCCGCGCAGGCGAGGAATAAAACGAAGCAAAAGACAAATTTCCGTCGACGAGAGTAGGAATTTGATGATAAAGCTTTCGAGTGAGGATTCGCGCGTTGATGGTGCAAATTCGTCGTCGTCGTCGTCGTCATCGTACTCTTCTTAATACGAATAAAAAGTAGTACTCGTAGTAGTCATGGTTGGTTAGTCTCTCTTCGCAAAAATTTTTTGTGGTGAAGTTCGTTTCGAAAAAAATTCCCCTAAAATTATTAGAAACACACACAGAGGTGTAAGTAAGTACTCCTGTTGTTTCAGAAGAAAAGAGAGACGAGCAGTAGGGTAACAATATATACATCAGAGGGGGTGAGCGAGCGCGCGTGTTCTTCTTCTTCTTCTTTGTCTTCTTCTCTTTCTCTTTCTTTTTCCAAGATTATAATCCTAAGAAGACAAATGCATATTAAACCACATTTGATTGCTTCTCTTGAAAGACTTGGTACATCAAACCTTTTCTCTCTGTCTTAACGCGGTAATTTCTCGATGTGGCGTCGAGGAGCTCTCGATACCTCTTTATTATGAGCATCATAGGTATTGAGTTGCGTTTTGGATGAGTCGAACATTCGTACTTCCTATCTTTTCTTATTATATCACATGGACGAGAGAGTGTTGTTTAGAACGAGGTGTTTCGTTCCTTTTCTTTCTGTGTCTTCTTTTGGTGGTATTAAGTGTAATTGACATACTAACGAGGTCTTTTCTTGCTCCGCAGGTACAGAACAGCACACAAAAAGGAGCGCGTCCCTTTCTCCTTCTTTCTTGAAATGACGACGAAGTCAACTTCATCCGTCTTTGTCGCGCCCGTCTTGGAGACGCCGGCGAGAGAAGAAGATGAGAAAGAATACGAAGAAGAATATGAAGAAGAATCAGACTATGAACAAGACGAGAAGATTGACCCTTCCTTGCGTTCGCAGTGTTTGCCGTTAGATGCGATACTTCCTGACTTCGAAACGGAGGAACCGGTGGATGGATTTGAGTATTTACGAAGGGTGCGATACGAGGCGGCGACAATTCCACACGTCGTCGTCTCCGACGTAAATCCCCGCGATTACGACAACAAAAGAACGCCAAAAATATTAGAGAAACATGGATTTGTATCAACGAGCGCGAAAGCGTTGGGTAGAGAGAAAACCATGCGCATTCTCGAGCACGCGAGAGCGAACGCGGAGTGGACGAAACAGTTTTTAGAGTCGTTTTCTAATTTACGCGTCTCGATGCGACGCGCTTTAGACGACATAGAGGAAAAGATGAAGGCAGGCGCGAAGAACATTAATAGAAAATACATAACACCTGAGAAACTCGAAGCTGTGCCAATGATGAGCGATGTTGTGGCGTTGGATGACGTGACTGTGAGCTCGTTGTTTCGGAAATATTGTTACTCGTTTACCGAGAAGGAAGATGAAAGTGAAAAAGAAAAGTTGAAGCACGCGTGGTTTTTCGCTCTCGCCGTTCGCGTAAGCATGCCACTCGATAGTGAAACGCAAGCGGCAGTGAGACGAGTCTCGAGAGTGTTTGCCAAACAACTTTCGTCGTCGTTTAAAGAAAAGGAGGAAGAGGAGGACGAAGAAGAAGAAGAAGAGGAAAATGCTGGTCGCAACGCCGCGTTGAACATTGGGTTGAGCATCGCATGGAAATACTTCAATCAACCACCATTCGACGACAACGAAGAGGAAGAAGAGGAAGAGGAAGATGAGGAAATAGATTACGTACATAGAAAATTAGAGCGCATATTGTAATAACAGAATAGTTGTGAAGTTCATTTTATTGCTTTTTCTCAAACTGCACCTTCTTCTCTCAACACCCGGGCGGCCAACTTAACTGCTGTCCTCCAATCACGTGCAAATGTAAGTGATACACCGATTGGCATCCATCCACGCCGTCGTTAATGACCACCCGAAATCCCTTCTCCAACTTTTCTTGTTTTGCCACCATCTGCGCGACGTACATGCAATGCCCTAACAACATCTTGTGGTCCTCGTTCGCTTTGCTCAGCTGCGACAGTCCGGCTTTGATTTTCGGAATGACCAAAAAGTGCGTCTTAGCGACTGGATTGACGTCTTTAAACGCCATGGCGAGATTATCTTCGTATAAAACCGTCGCTGGTATTTCTTTGCTGACGATTTTATCGAAAATGGTCGGCTCCGTTGAGTCTTGCATGCCTTTTAAAATCGCTTCTTGCGCGTTTAACTGTTCGTCGTTTTTCGGGGTTGACGCCATCGTTCTCGTTTTTGGTGTTTTAGTTTGTTGTGTTTGAGTGCGAGCACGTCCTCGTTTTAACAAAGATGAAGTCGACGACGAGGATGATGTTGTTGATGATGATGCTATTCGTTGCAAAGTTTTAGGAGAAACAGATGATGATGATTTTAGGAATAAAACGCGCGCGATGGCCGACATATATATTCTTTGAACTTCCTTTGGTGCAACAAATTTTGCCGTCGTCGTCTCTGCTCGTTTGAGCTTCGAAAAAGAGAGAAGAGAGGGAAAATGCACCCCAAACACTTCTTCTTTACTCTTCTCTGCTGCTTTTGCAAAAGTCTTTCGTACGATTATTATTATATTTAACAATCATCATCGATCGATTGATTGAGAATAAGGTATTGCGCATAAATTCGGTGGTGGCCGTCGTGATAGCATCTCAATCATCAACACTTTGCGGTTAGGACGACGAGAGCAAAAAGAAGAAGAAGAAGAAGAAGAATTTTCCATTGGAGTGTAATAGGTAAATTGCAATCGAATTTGAAGAGAAGAAGAAAAAGAAGAACTCCTACGCAGCCGTAGAGAGTGAGAGAAGTCACGTCTCGCCGCCATGGAGGATAATTACGACGACGAGGAGGAG
>Ga0206131_10004403_pt1 | contig 15455 bp, 11 predicted proteins | sample Helgoland_Spring_FD_148636 | JGI IMG/M metagenome (GOLD analysis project Ga0206131, IMG submission 148636) | Pelagic subsurface seawater microbial communities from Kabeltonne, Helgoland, North Sea - Helgoland_Spring_Bloom_20160517_1 | ecosystem: Environmental > Aquatic > Marine > Epipelagic ...
GGAGCCAATCCTCTTGAAGTTATCAATAACGTCAAAACAAAAATTGATAATTTATCTGCTGGACTGCCTTCAAAAGTTCTGGCCGATGGCCGCACCTCCCAATTGACTATTGTTCCCTTTTACGACAGAACAGAGTTGATCCAGGACACATTAGAAACACTCAATGATGCGCTGACTTTAGAAATACTCATCACCATTTTCGTTATCGTTATTATGGTGTTTAACCTTCGGGCATCGGTACTCATTTCAGGCCTTTTGCCTGTAGCTGTTTTGATGGTATTTGTAGCTATGAAATTTTTTAATGTAGACGCTAATATTGTTGCGCTATCTGGTATTGCCATTGCCATAGGCACCATGGTTGATGTTGGGGTTATCTTGTCAGAAAATATCATCCGCCATCTGGAAGAACAAGACGGCAAACAAAGTACTAATTCTATAGTATACAATGCCACATCTGAAGTATCTGGAGCTATCGTGACGGCTGTCATGACAACCATCATTAGTTTTATTCCAGTATTTACAATGATCGGTGCAGAGGGTAAGTTATTTCGTCCATTAGCTTTTACAAAAACTATGGCCTTGAGTGCTTCTCTAGTCGTTGCCCTATTTTTGATTCCACCTTTCGCAGCTTACATATTTAAGAAGAGAAACTTAAAATGGAACTTGAGGCTTGAAGCTCAAATTGTATTAATTGTTATTGGCGTGTCGGCGCTGCTTTTAGGCCATTTCTTGGGATTAACACTCATTGCTTTTGGTCTTTCAGGATTCTTTAAGATTAAAGAAAAAATAACGCCTTCAAAAGCCAATTTGGTTAACATATGGATTGTAGCATCAACAATAATCATACTATTAGCCATCTATTGGAGACCGCTCGGATTCGATCGCTCGGTTGCATCTAATCTCATTTTTGTCGGCATTATTTGTTTTGGTCTGTTGGGAGTGTTTACACTATTCCGAAAAAACTATGTGCGCATTTTAACATGGGCATTAGACCATAAGCTAGCATTTCTTTCCATTCCAGCGGTTATAGTGGTTTTAGGCGTGGTCATTATGCGAAATACTGGTAAAGAATTCATGCCCTCCCTCAATGAAGGGTCTTTTTTGTTGATGCCTACATCCTTGCCTCATGCTGGCGTAGAGGAAAACAAACGAGTATTACAACAGCTAGACATGGCCGTGACCAGTATTCCAGAAATTGCCACCGTGGTTGGGAAATCTGGTCGTATTGAATCTGCTTTAGACCCTGCGCCTTTATCGATGTATGAAAATATCATTATTTATAAACCCGAATACGCTCCTAACGCTGAGGGAAAACCACAGCGATTTAAAGTGAATGAAGACGGTGTGTTTATATTAAAAGATGGCAGCCTTGTAATCAATCCAAATCTTGAGGTCGATCATCATACTGACTATGTCGGAAAGGTTAAGTCCAATCCATTCGAAGTTGAGCCGAATCACTTGATTGAAGATAAAGACGGTGAATACTTCAGAAATTGGCGTCCTGAGATTCAATCATCAGATGATATTTGGGCAGAAATTGTCAACGTCAGCAAGTTGCCAGGGGTCACTTCGGCACCGAAATTACAACCTATAGAAACACGTCTGGTCATGCTGCAAACTGGCATGCGTGCGCCAATGGGCATCAAAGTCAAAGGGCAAAATTTGAATGATATTGAGAAATTTGGACTTGAACTTGAGCATATTTTAAAACAAGCTGAAGGTGTCAAATCAGAAGCTGTTTTTGCAGATAGAATTGTTGGTAAACCCTACCTTATCATAGACATTGATCGTGAAAAATTGGTTCGATATGGGTTATCAGTAAATCAGGTACAACAAGTGCTTCAAGTTGCGGTAGGCGGCATGGTACTTTCTCAAACCGTAGAAGGCCGTGAACGCTATGGTATCCGAGTCCGATATCCGCGTGAAGCGCGAGCCACGCCCGAGGACTTAAGTAAAATTTATGTCCCAGTAAGTAATGGCGAGCCAGTTCCTTTGAGCGAACTTGCTAGCATTTCTTTTGAAAAAGGTCCTCAAGTGATCAAAAGTGAAGACACCTTTTTGGTGGGATATGTGTTGTTTGATAAGACGGAAGGCTATGCAGAAGTTAGTGTTGTTGAGAATGCACAGGCACTGATTAAATCTAAAATCGAAAGTGGCGTATTAAACGTTCCAATTGGAGTTAGTTACGAATTTACAGGCACCTATGAAAACCAGTTACGAGCAGAAAAAACGCTCAGCATTGTGGTTCCATTAGCCCTCTTGCTGATATTCTTGATTCTGTATTTTCAATTTAGATCAGTGAGCACCTCGCTCATGGTGTTTTCTGGAATTACTGTAGCCTTCGCTGGTGGCTTTATCATGATATGGCTTTACGGTCAAAGTTGGTTTTTGAACTTTAATTTTTTAGGAGAAAACTTGAGGAGTCTACTACAAATGCATCCTATAAATCTTAGTGTTGCCGTTTGGGTTGGTTTTATCGCCTTGTTCGGTATCGCTACTGACGATGGTGTTGTTATGGCGACCTATTTAAAACAAACCTTTGCACGCCTGGCTCCTAAATCAAAACAGGATGTTCGCACCGCCGTTATTGAAGCTGGACAAAAAAGAATTAGGCCTTGTTTAATGACTACAGCCACAACCCTATTAGCCTTGCTGCCTATTTTAACATCAACGGGTCGAGGTAGTGACATCATGATCCCTATGGCTATTCCAAGTTTTGGCGGTATGCTCGTAGCGCTTATAACCCTTTTCGTTGTTCCGGTGCTGTACAGTTGGAATGCCGAATTTCAATTAAAACGTTTGAAAAAATGAAAAAATCCCTTTTTCTTATTTTTATAATATTAGGCTTGAGCATGGCTCATAGTCAGGATCTGATGTCTTATATTCAAGAGGCTGAAGCCAATAATTTGGAGATTCAAGCTTATTCATTTCGTTATGATGTCGCTACCGAAAAAACCAACGAAGTCAATTCACTTCCTAATACCGAATTGGGTTTTGGTGTTTTTACAAGTGAACCCGAAACACGAACCGGTGCGCAAAAAATGCGTTTTTCTATCAAGCAAATGATGCCATGGTTTGGCACCATTACGGCTAGGCAAAATTACACAAGCTCGATAGCCAACGCACTATACGAGGATTTGGTGGTCGCGCAACGCCAATTAAGAATGGCCGTAAGTCAATCTTATTACAAACTATATGCAATTAGCGCCAAACGTGAGGTACTGCAAGAAAACGCCATGCTTTTAGCAACCTATGAAACTATTATTTTAAAATCTGTTGAAGTTGGAAACGCCTCCTTATTGGATGTCCTTAAGTTGCAAATGAGGAAGAATGATATAGACCGTCAAATAAAACTCATGGATCAACAGTATTTAAGCGAACAAACCGTTTTTAATCATTTGCTCAATCGGGACGTTACACTTGACGTCATAGTAGTATCGAATCTGACATTGCCTGACCACGACAGGATCACAAGCGAATTAGAACTCGACTTACATCCAGAATTGATTAAGTTTGATCGATTGTACGAATCTGTGGTACAATCGGAATTGGTCAATAAAAAAGAAGCAGCACCAAGTATTGGCATTGGAATTGACTATATCCCTGTTGAGGCAAGACATGCTTTATCTTTTAGTGATAATGGAAAAGATATTATGATGCCAATGGTATCTTTGTCCGTACCTGTTTTTAGTCATAAAAAGAAATCGATAACGGCTCAAAATAACCTCAAACAAAAAGCTTTAACCGCAGAAAAAAACAATAGAAAAAATATTTTAACTGACCTTCTTGTTGCGGCTATTTCGGAACAGCAATCAGCGAAAATTAGTTTTGACACTTTCGCCTCTAATATTGAAAAAGTCAGTAACGGACTTGATTTATTATTAAAAAACTATGAAAATCAAATTGTAAATTTTAAGGATATTTTAGAACTTCAAGAACTTCAAATGAAGCTAAAAGTCTCTAAAATTGAAGCCGTAAAAAGCTATTTTGTGCAGTCATCAATGATAAACTATTTAAGTAACAATTAAATCAATATATTAAAATCAAACATTATGAACACTATCAACACGCTTTCACGATTCGCTCTAATAACAACCTTGGTCATGTCAATGACATCTTGTAAGGAGACCAAAAAAGAAGTGGTATCAACTGATGCAACAGCGCCGTCAACAACACTCTCCTATATTGAAAACTACCTCAAAATGAAGGATGCCTTGGTGGCAGATGATGGAGCTACGGCTAGTACTTTTGCAGCCTCCTTTTACACTTCATTGAAGGAATTTGATATCTCATCATTTAGCGATGAAAATCAAAATGAAATAACAAAAACCATTTCGATGATTGCCAAACACAGCTCACAAATTAACAATACTGATATTGCAACACAACGGGAACATTTTGAAGTACTAAGCGTTTTAATGGTAGATCTTGTAAAAATTACTGGTACTGGATCAAAATTATATGTTCAGTATTGTCCAATGTATAAATCAGGTCAAGGAGGTTCGTGGTTGAGTGCTAACAAAGAAGTTAAAAACCCTCTTTTTGGCAGTATGATGCTCAACTGCGGTATGGTTACCGACGAAATCAACTAATTCAAAACCCTATTACATAAGGTTTTGGCCTTAACTGAGTTAATTCGAAACTTAAATTGTTATGAAACAAAAAATCATTGTTATTACGATTGCAGCAGTGCTAGGTCTTGCAGGCGGTTATTTCATTTTTAGCGGTAATGCGCCAGAGATGACCGAAACCCACAATCATAGCGAGACTACTACGCAAAATCAAATGTGGACCTGTTCGATGCATCCTCAGGTGATGCAGAACGAGTCAGGCTCTTGCCCTCTCTGCGGGATGGATCTCATTCCTGCCGAGTCAGATGGCGCTGGTCTCGATGCCAATCAGTTTAAAATGAGTGCTAATGCGATGGCTTTGGCTAATATTCAAACGACAAAAATTGGATCGAATCATTCAAACTTAAACAGCCTTCAGCTTTCTGGGAAAATCGTTGAAAACGAATCGATGAACGCCGTTCAGTCCAGTTATTTCAATGGTCGTATAGAAGACCTTTTCATCAACACAACTGGCGAAAAAGTTACAAAAGGTCAAAAATTAGCCACAATTTATTCGCCTGAATTGGTTGCTGCGCAGCAAGAACTGCTCACTTCAGCGAGTTTTAAATCGACTCAGCCAGCATTGTATCAGGCTGTCCGCAATAAATTGAAACTATGGAAACTGTCTGAAGGTCAAATCAACAGCATTGAACAGTCGGGAAAGGTGACAGAATTTGTCCCCATATATGCCAACACCTCTGGAACGGTAACGCATAAAATGGTAGAAAATGGCGATTATGTAAAAGCTGGTCAGCCGTTGTATAAAATTGCCAACCTAAGTTCTATTTGGGCAGAATTTGACGCCTATGAAGCCCAAATTTCTCTATTAAAAATAGGACAAGGGATTACCATAACCAATAACGCCTATAAGAATCAATCCGTCGAAACCAAAATTTCCTTTATTGATCCGACGCTGAATGCGCAAACCAGAACTGTTGTGGTAAGGGCAGATTTAGCAAACCCTGATGGATTGCTCAAGCCTGGAATGTTTGTTGAGGGGTTTGTAAAAGAGGCAAGTACGTATAATAAGAGCCAAATCATCATTCCATCGAGTGCTGTTTTGTGGACAGGTAAGCGCTCTGTAGTCTATGTGAAAACAGATGTTAACAGTCCCGTATTTGAAATGCGTGAAGTGACATTAGGCTTGTCAATAAATGACATGTATTTCGTTACATCGGGTTTAAGCGAAGGCGAAACCATTGTTACCAATGGCGCATTTACTGTGGATGCAGCGGCTCAGCTCAATGGAAAAAAATCCATGATGAATCAAAGCGTAAATAATGACAACGTTACGAAAGTTCCTAAAGTTGATGTTACTGAATCATTTCAAACCAGCTTGCAACTTATTTTCAAAAGCTATATTGACCTTAAAAACGCATTGGTCAATGACGATCCTGCGAAAGTTCAGAATGCCGCAAAAACACTTTCCAGTCGTTTGAATTCAGTATCAGATGATACGGTTTCGCAAACCAAAAAGGAATGGTTCAAACTGAAAATAGCAATCCAACAAGCCAGCAAAAAGATTTATAACACTGAACAATTATCTGACCAGAGAGAAGTGTTTATCGTTTTATCTGTAAATATGACGACTGTTGTAGAGCGATATGGCGTCGGACAGACGGTTTACAGTCAATATTGTCCCATGGCCGATAACAATCGAGGGGCAAGTTGGTTGAGCTTGGAAGAAAGCATAAGAAACCCTTATTTCGGTCAAAGCATGCTTAAGTGTGGCAGTGTCATGTCCATTTTAAATTAAAATTTAAGACTGTAATTAAAACTTTAATAATTATGAAAAGATATAACATCTGTCAGAGTTGCAGTATGCCGATGAAAAAAGACCCACAAAGTGGCGGAACCAATGCCGACGGGACGAAAAGCAACATGTACTGTTCATTGTGTTATGGCAATGGTGCCTTTTGGAATACTGACATAGACACGCCAGAAAAAATGCGTGAATTGGTAAAGGGGAAACTAATAGAAATGGGATTCCCTAGTTTCTTAACCGGTTTTTTTACAAAGGGCATTCACAAATTAGAACGCTGGAAGAAATAAGTGTCAAACACATGAATTGAAAACTTAAAAAGGGGCATGATGCCCCTTTTTAAGATTCTAATCAATTTGAAACTAGAAGTTATAGCCTACAGAAACTGAAAAAGTATTATTTCTCACTTTCAAATCGCCTTCACCCGTATAAGAGTTTGACAATTGTGGGAAATATCTCAATTGGCCATATACATTGTCTGTAAGCATATACGACGCACCTACAACAGCAGATAAAGCAAAATTTGAAAAATCGTCAACCGATTCCTCTAAAGAAAATCCGAAAGCCGGACCAATTTGTAAACTAAAAGCATCGCTTAAAGCATACATTACTGGAACAGGAATCAATAATCCATTAGCAGACTCACCTTCATCACTCACAGAGACGAAATGTAGTTCTGGACGCATCATCAGAGTCCCATTTAAATCTAGAGTATAAGTCAACCCAATATTAAATCCACTAATAGCATCACTAGTGATTGACCCACCGTCACCTGATAATTTAGTAGTACTACTCAAGTATCCTGCATTCAAACCAAATTGTGCAAATCCAGTTGATGAGACTGCAATCAATAATAAAAAAAGTAAATAATTTTTCATTTGTTTAATTTTTAGTTAATCAAAGTTACTAAAAAAAATATCCAAAATAAAAATTAAAAAAATTAAATATTTCGAAATCCGATAGGTACTAGTGATCAAATTTGTCTTTTTTCAATATTTCGTACATTTGAGTTGAATAGGCCCCAAAATCTATTCCCTTAAACAGTGTCTTTAGATCAATTAAATGTGTTGCTAAAGACTGTTTCTAATTCTTAACCTTTTAGTATATGGGAGATCATTTAGTACATTCAAAATTTGGCAGAAAAGAACGCCTCGATTTCGCCAGCCACCTTCTTTCTGATATTGCGGCCTTAGATCGTATGCTTGAGGAAGGGCTTATAGAAAAAGATATTGTTCGTATTGGGGCCGAGCAAGAATTTTGTTTGGTTGGTAACGATTGGCGTCCATCAAAAAATGCTGAGGCCATTCTGAATAACATAGACGACCCTCACTTTACCACCGAAATCGCTAAATTCAATCTAGAAATCAATCTTGATCCCATTAAACTTGAGGGTCGTGCCTTTTCAAAAATAGAAACACAACTTACCCATCTGCTTACTAAAGCCAGTAAAATTGCCAATGATCAAAACTCAAAAATCATCCTAACTGGAATTTTACCCACCATTTCTTACGGTGATTTGAAATTAGCGTCTATGACCAACGCTACAAGGTATTTTTTATTAAATGACCGTTTAAAATACCTCAAGGGAGGCGATTTCCTGATTCACCTATCAGGAGTAGATGAACTCACTATAAATCACGATTCTGTAATGTTTGAAGCCTGTAATACCAGTTTTCAGACACATCTTCAAATAGACCCTAACGATTTTATTTCGAGTTATAATTGGGCTCAAGCGATTTCAGGACCTGTATTAGGAATATGCGTCAACTCACCACTCTTGTTTGGTCGAGAACTATGGAGCGAATCGCGAATTGGTCTTTTTCAACAAAGTGTAGACATCAGACCTTTTTCACACAGCCTACTCAACCAACAATCTCGAGTTTCATTTGGCAATTCTTGGTTGAAGGGCAGTATTGTAGATTATTTTAAACACGAAATTTCGCGACACAAAATAATCATGTCGAAAGATATTTCGAAAACCTCACTCGAGGAATTAAATGATAGGCAAATACCAAAACTGCATGCCTTAAATCTTCACAACGGTAACATATACCGCTGGAATCGGGCATGTTTCGGAGTTGGAAACGGCAAGGCTCATATTCGAATTGAAAACCGCTACATTCCATCAGGACCTACAATTATTGATGAAATGGCCAATTTTGCCTTTTGGGTTGGCTTGATGCAAGGGCGGCCTTCTTATTTTGATGACCTTCAAAAACTAATGGATTTTGAAGATGCACAATCTAATTTTATAAAAGCTTCAAGAACTGGATCAGATTCTATCATGAGCTAGATGGGTCAAAAAATAGCACTAAACGATCTTGTAAGAAATGTACTGCTGCCCCTATCCAGAAATGGATTGGAGAAAATGGCTGTCGATCATCAGGATATTGATAGACTTCTTAGTGTAATTGAAGGACGAACGTTAGGACAAACACCTGCGCAATGGTCAGTAGCAAGTTTTAGAGCACTAAAAAACACCATGAAGCCCGACGCCGCGCTGGTTAAATTAACTGAACAAATGTATAACAACAAAGAACAAAACACACCTGCTCATTTGTGGCCAACAATAGATCTTAATCAAGAACAAATCTGCCCTGCTCACCAAGTGGAGCATGCCATGACAACACAATTATTTACCGTTCAAAAAGATGATAGTGCTTCGCTCATTTTACATATCATGCGTTGGAAAAATATCCATCATTTACCTGTAGTCGATCGCAATGAAAAATTGGTCGGACTCCTCACTTGGTCCCAAACGCAAAGTTTTTTTGAACATCATAAGCAGAGTGAAGTCAATTTATTGGTGTCTGATATAATGCTTAGGAATGTTTGCAGTGTTAGTCCAGAAACCGGATTGGCCGAAGCAAAGCAAATGATAGACACTAAAAAAATTGGTTGTCTGCCTGTGGTTCAAAATAACCAATTGATAGGTATCATTACCAGAAACGATTTGTATAACGATAGCAATGGTTAATATTTACAGTAGTGCTCTCAATCAGAGCATCCAAATCGATCGTATCATAGGTGCGGTTAAAGGCAATCAGCCAGGTCCTTGTTTGATTTTTATTGGGGGTATTCACGGCAATGAACCAGCAGGGGTTTTTGCACTTTACCAAGTGATTAAATCATTGAAGTCACAACGCACAAAAATCAGTGGTGCTGTCTATGCTTTGGCAGGAAACCTAAAAGCCCTTGAGCAGTCTAAACGATTTATTCGAGAAGACCTCAATCGGATGTGGGATGAAGACAAAATCAAAGGCTTAAAGAACGGTGCCTTTGATGCAAGTCACAACGATCAAGTCGAGCAAAAAGAGCTGTTTGATCTCATAAGCGATATTCAAAAAACCGAAAATGGTCCGTTTTATTTTTTTGACCTTCATACCACTTCGAGCAGATCTATTCCTTTTTTAACAGTAAATGACACATTACTTAATCGAGCGTTCACCAGATCGTACCCCGTTCCAAAAATACTGGGTGTTGAGGAGTTTTTGGAGGGTCCACTGTTGAGTTACCTTAATGAAAAAGGATTTGTGTCGTTCGGGTTTGAATCTGGTCAGCATGATACATTGGAAGCCATAGAAAATCATGTCGCTTTTATTTATTTATCACTTTTTTTTACAGCCTCTTTAAAGAATAATCTCATTTCCTTAGACCTATTCTATAGCAAACTTGAAGCCGCTTCGGCGTTCAAAACCTCGTTTTTTGAAATTTACCACAGACACGAAATTAAAATCGACGACACATTTATTATGATCCCAGGATACTCCAACTTCCAAGCGATTAGAAAAGGCGACGTTTTGGCTATATCTAACAAGTGTGATATTAAAGCCTCACGATCTTCACTTATGTTTATGCCGCTATATCAGGATCAAGGTGATGATGGTTTTTTTTTCATTAGAAAAATTCCATATCTATTTATGTGGCTTTCGGCTCTATTCCGCAAATGGCATTTCGATTGGATTTTACGATTTCTGCCTGGCGTAAGCTGGCATAAAACAGATAAAGACACCCTTATCGTCAATAAAAAGATTGCATTTCTAATGGTGCGTCAATTACTCCATTTGATGGGCTATCGGAATAAAAGGCTTGACAAATACCACCTAATCATTAAAAGCCGAGAAACCGCATCAAAACGCAACGCTTACAAAAATGAAATTTGGTATTAAAGCTATTGGCAAACCAAATAGAAAAAAAGGGGGCTTACGCCCCCCTTAAAAATTTAACATACAGAAGATTAGAATTCGTAACCAACAGAAAATGATAACATATTTGACTTCAATTTAAAATCTCCAGGACCTGTGTAAGTATTTGTGATTTGAGGCATATATCTGGCCTGCACATAAACATTATCGGTAAATGAGTAGGCCGCACCAATTAGTGCACTGATTCCCAAATTTGGATACCCGTCCGTAGATTCTTCCAATGAGTAAGTCAACGAGGGTCCGAACTGTAAATTAAATGAGTCAGCAACTTCATACAATGCTGGAATTGGAAGCATCAAGGATGAAGTGCTCTCACCATCTTTACTTAAAGAAGCAAAATGCAACTCTGGTCTCAATAAAAACGTATCAGAAATCGAGGTTGTGTAAGTTACGCCCAAGCTAAATCCTGAAAACGAAAACAAGGTAATTGCAATTGCTAAGAATGATTTTCTCATAATAAGTAGGTTTAAGGGTTTGTCAAATTTAATAAAAAATGGGATTGTTTTTATTTTATGTGAAAAAAATTTAGTGTTTTTATGTTAACCCGAGCTACTTTACCTTATCTGTAACTACTTTATAAGTAGGGTCTTCAAAAACGTTGATATCGATAATTTCTGAGGCATTTTCTAACAAACGTAAACAATCCACACTCAAGTGTTTCAAATGAATTTTTTTGCCTTCTTTTAGATAGCGTTCCGTTAATTTATTTAAGGCTTCAATGGCAGACATATCCACTACACGGCTGTCGGCAAAATCTATAATAATCTCTTTAGGGTCATTTTGAACGTCAAATTTTTCATTAAAGGCACTCACCGAACCGAAAAATAGTGGTCCGTAGATTTCATAGTGTTTAATCCCATTGTCATCCGTATGTTTTCGGGCTCGAATTCGTTTAGCATTATCCCATGCGAAAACTAAAGCAGCAATAATCACCCCAATAATCACAGCCAAAGCCAAGTTATGAAGTAATACGGTTACTAAGGTCACCATCACCATGACAAAAACATCTGATTTCGGCATTTTATTGAAGGTTCTAAGACTAGCCCATTCAAAAGTACCTATCGATACCATAATCATTAAACCTGTTAGAGCGGCCATCGGAACTTTCTCAATCAATCCTGAGCCAAACATCACAAAAATCAAAAGCATGACTGAAGCTACAATTCCTGATAATCGAGCACGTGCTCCATTTGACACATTAATTAAACTCTGACCAATCATAGCGCATCCACCCATACCTGAAAAAAGGCCTGACAGAATATTGGCAAGCCCTTGAGCCAAAGATTCTCTGTTTCCTTTGCCTCGTGTTTGAGTCATTTCATCTACAATATTGAGGGTTAACAAACTTTCAATGAGACCAACACCAGCCACAATGGCCGCGTAAGGAAAGATAATGATCAAGGTATTCAAGGTAAAAGGCACCTCTGGAAAATGAAATGGTGGAAAACCACCACTTATAGAAGCTAAATCGCCCACGGTTTTAGTATCAATGCCTAAAACTGAAACCAATCCAAAAATAACCAATATGGCAGTCAGAGACGCTGGAATCACTTTAGTCAATTTTGGCAATATATAAATAATGAACATCGTAAGCAATACCAGTCCCAATAATATCATCAAAGGAGTTCCAATAAGCCATTTACCGCTAGCATCTTTAAACTCATTTAATTGAGACATAAAAATGATTATTGCTAAGCCATTTACAAAACCAAAAATTACTGGTTGTGGAACAAGTCTGATAAACTTTCCTAATTTAAGAACACCTGCCAATAACTGAATTGATCCTGCCAGAATTACCGTTGCAAAAATATACTCCACGCCATGAGATTTTGCTAGAGTTACCAAAACAACAGCCACAGCTCCAGTGGCACCCGATATCATGCCTGGACGACCTCCAAACAAAGAGGTCACCAAACCCATAACAAATGCCGCGTAAAGTCCGGTTAAAGGTGACAAGCCGGCAATTAACGCGAAAGCAACAGCCTCTGGAACCAAAGCTAAGGCAACGGTAAGACCAGAGAGGACTTCTGTTCTATAATTTACTGTTTGAGAAAAATCAAATAAATTTAAATATTTTTTCATGATGTATATATCGGACGAATGGCTTCGTTTTTATCTAAATAAAAAGGAATTTCAGTTTGATAGCGCTTTAAAAGATCATAATTAAAAGCCAAGCTATCTTTAATAAAGTGAATCATGTGCTTATTGATTCGTGCAAAAATAATAGAACTGCCTTAGCCGAGCTAAGTAATTCGTATTTAGATCATAGAAAAATAACTGGACGGCTCAATTTTCGACCTGTTTTTAGTCAATCGAGGCTTTGTATGATTGAATTGAAGGTCGAAATGTAAAAATAGATTTACTTTTGACTTAAAATCATCACTATTGAAGACAACACAATTTCTCATCATACTTATTTACACATCGAGGCTTTCATATGGTCAGATCAATCCAGCACAAATTGAAATTATTCGGGACACTTATGGTGTACCTCACATTTATGCCCCGACCGATGCAGAAGTGGCTTACGGCTTAGCCTGGGCACAAGCAGAAGATGATTTTACCACCATCCAAACAGCCTACTTGGCAGGAAATGCTCTATTGAGCAAAAAATTGGGATTAAAAGGGGCCTCTGCCGATTTCCTTACCCAATTCATTAGAGCTGAAGAAACTGTTAATCGTTTATATCACACACTTAGTCCTGATTTTGTCAAAATTTTAAATGGTTTCAGTGAAGGCCTTAACGCTTATGCAACCAATCATAAAGACGAAGTCTTGTTGCAAGATTTATTCCCCCTTGGACCTAAAGAAATTTTAGCCTATACCCAATTACAACTTTTTATTTCAAACGGTGCAGACCAATTGGTTAGTAATATTGTAAATGATGTATTACCCGAATTTAAGCCTCAAATCGAAAATGACACAAGGGGTTCGAATTTAATAGCAATCAGCCAAAAGCGCAGTGGATCGGATGAGACGTTTTTAGCGATCAATACCCATCAACCCCTCGAAGGTCCAATGTCATGGCTTGAAGCACATCTGATCAGTGAAGAAGGGACAAATATCATTGGGGCCACATTTCCTGGTGCACCTTGTATTTTTACTGGTGCCAATGAGTATCTCGGCTGGACCCATACCGTTAATTACCCTGACAAAGCAGACGTCTATGCTTTGCAGATGAATCCTGAGAAGAAAAATACATATATCGTTGATGGCGAGATCTATCAATTAGAAAAACATAGGGCTAAAATTTACATTAAACTGCTTGGGATGAATATCCCTATTCATAAAAAGTACTTCACTAGTATATATGGTCCCACCCTTAAAAACAAAACCGGAACTTATGCTATTAGAACACCAAGCACAACTAATATTAACGCCGTTGAGCAATGGTGGCGTATGAATAAAGCACGGTCCTTTTCCGAGTTTTATGAGGCGTTAGAAATGAAAGCCATTCCTGGATATAATATTGGCTATGCCGATAAGAATGATACCATATTTTATATTTCAAATGGTAAAATTCCCATTCGAAGCGAAGCTTATGACTGGAGAGGTGTTGTACCAGGAAATACTAAATCGACCTTATGGGACACCTACTATGACATTAAAGACTTACCTCAAGTGATCAGTCCTGAGGCCGGCTTTGTTTATAACGCAAATCACAGCCCTTTCAAATCGACTGGGCAAATGGAAAATCCTAATCCTGAAGATTATTCTAATACTATGAACTTTGAAACATACGATAACAACAGGTCGACACGTCTGTTAACCTTATTAGAAGCTGAAGATTTGATTGATTACGAGCGTTTTAAAGCCATTAAATATGACCGACAATTGCCAACACCACTGCAATATAATTTTATGAATCTCAACCCGTTGTTTGACATGCTTCCTAGTGATTATCCAGATGTGGCCGCACTTCTGCTAAGTATCCAAAATTGGGATCGGATGGCTGACGCCTCCTCTTATGGTGCTGGATCCTATGCGGCTTTGTATTATCAATTGGCCAATTATTATTCTCAATTGGGAGAAGATCGTAAGTTTACTCCGAGCCTATTGCACAAAGCATTAATTCAAACCCAATCCTATTTAATGAAACACTTTGGAAGAATCAATATTCAATTGGGAGAACTTCAGTTGCTGGTTCGTGGAAATAAAATGTTACCCATTTTTGGGCTTCCTGATGTAGTTACTGCAATGCGCGGTGAGCCATATCAAAATGGCAGATTAAAAATTACCCACGGCGAGTCTTATATTGGTTTAGTACGTTTTACTCCTAATAAAACTTACTATGAATCGGTGTTGTCATATGGAAACAGCCGACGTCCAAATAGTCCTCATTATGCTGATCAAATGGAATTATATGCAAGCTTTAAAACTAAAAGCATGTCATTTGACAGAGCCGATGTGCTTAAATCGGCCAAGCAAACTTATCACCCTCAATAAAACATTGAGACAATAATGACAACTTCTAAGTTCCTTTTAAAAGAAATCTAAGGCAATCGTCAAAACTATCGAATACCCTAATGTCTGGCACCAAATTAGGAATCACTTCAATTTTCTCTAACAACACCGCAGGTTGTTCGTTAAGACCTACAAACGAAACGGAAATATCCTTCTGATTCAAATCTAAGATAATATCCTCAAGAGTGTATAAGCCTGTCTGGTCAATGTAGGGTACTTTGTCCATACGAATGATAACGTTCTCAGCTTCTTTTGGAATCTGAACTGTCATTTGTTTGAGTTCGGAAGTAGCGCCAAAAAATATTGGTCCATTGAGGTGCTTGACAAATATTTTATCCTTCAAACCCTTCATTAAAATTTTTTCGTCGGGCCACATCTTGTCATTGGAGTCATCTAAGGGCTCAATCACGGTTT
>Ga0206131_10004404_pt1 | contig 15452 bp, 12 predicted proteins | sample Helgoland_Spring_FD_148636 | JGI IMG/M metagenome (GOLD analysis project Ga0206131, IMG submission 148636) | Pelagic subsurface seawater microbial communities from Kabeltonne, Helgoland, North Sea - Helgoland_Spring_Bloom_20160517_1 | ecosystem: Environmental > Aquatic > Marine > Epipelagic ...
AAATTCCAAACAGAAATATTCCCAGTACAATTGCAAAAGTATAAGTACTACTGTTCAATAAATAATTTAAACAACGTATCCAAAGTACTTCATAAGCAATACTTATAAAACCAGTTGTAAATGCTGCTGCCAGAAAAAATTTAGCTCCTTTTACATCCGTTGCAATTGTAGATTCAGATGGTTGGTTTTCTATTATATCTTGATATGATTCAGAGGTACTTTTTTCTCTAGAAATAATTAAGACCGTTAAGCCAATTAAGATATTCAGTACAATAGCAAATCCTAAAGAAATGTTTACTCCGAAAGTTTTAATAAAGAAAAATCCTGCAAAAATTGCAGCAACCGCACCTCCTAAGGCATTGATGGAATAAAACTGTGCAGTAACTTTTCTAAAAGCATCAGACTCTTTAGAAAAATAACTTACCAATAAAGGTAATGTGGCACCCATTGCAGCAGTTGGAATAACCAATAAAAAACCAGTAAGAATAACGTTATAAATCAGACGAATTACATTGAATTGAAGCGAAGGCAAACCAACTAAAGCAAATAATGGTTTTGTAAAGGGTAATAAAACCAATAATAATAAACCACAGAAACCAATTAGTAATTCCAATTGACCATAGAGTCTAAGCTCATCGGCCACCTTTTTTTGGGAAAGCCTTTTACCAATCCACCACGAACCTATGAGTAGCCCAAACATAAAAACAGCGACAATTATACTTACCGACACTATGCTGCTGCCTAGTAGATATTTAAATTGGCGCATCCATAAAATCTGATAAATCAAACCAGAAAACCCAGAAATAAAAAATAGAACTAATACCGACCAATTTTTAATGCGAGGCATGGATTATTTTAAAATTAAAAGTCTAATTATTATTCATTTATAAAACAACCAAACTTAACTTATAATTCTTTGTTGGTCATACTGGATTCGAAACGGCCATCTCTGACCTGTCAAGGCAGCGCTCTAGACCAACTGAGCAAATGACCCTTTATTTTAAGTTGTGCAAATCTAGTTTTTCTAATCAATTGTAGGTTCTGCTGCTAATGTAGTTATCCTAATTAAACAAAGAAAACCTTATTGAACTTCAAGGTAAAAAATTGTATTCATGGCTAGGTACAACTGGCTGATTTGAATGATTAGTTTTTTGTTATTTATAAACTTGATTTAAAACAAAAACACTAATTGATGAGTACAAATAATAACCTTATAGGTGTGCAATTACAGTCAATTTTAATACAAACAATGCATTATAGGTTTTACTCATTAAAAAATGATTTATATAAAATAAAAAGAGCCGCAAATGCAGCTCTTTTTATTTTATATATGTAACCAACTATTATTGAATAATCAGTTTTTGAGTGCTTATTTTTCCAACTAAATTAGTAGCTCTAACCAAGTAAGTTCCTTGGTTAAAACCAATAGTACTTATCACATTGTTATTTTCTTTTTTAAGTACTCTTCCACTTAAGTCTAATAACTCAATATGAGAAATTTCTTCGATAAATCTTACCTCCGCACCAGCAACGACTGGGTTAGGGTATAGTTGATTTATTCCTTTTGAATAAGATTCATTTATAAAGTTTGGTTCTTCAACTATAGTAGCTTTTTTGTAGAAATATAAATTATCCATAAAAATATCTCCGTTTCCATCAAACTTTAATTGAATAATATCATTAAGATCAACAGAAGTAAAATCTGCTAATAAAATATCTACACTTAACCATCCTGCAGTAGGAGTTGCAATAGAAGAAGGTGTTTCAACCGGACCAGTGCTAATCAAAAATACATTTAAAGCTGTTGAATTAGCTGACCAAATATCAACGTGCAAATATTCCATTTCTGAAATACTATTACTGCCATTTAATTCAATTCCTTGGTAATCTAAACCAGTATATTTATACGTGTTATTTCCTTGAATCTGCATATTAGTGACAACAGTGCTTTGTCCCCAACCAGGATTAAAATCTACTCCTGCTATGTCAGTATACGTATCGCTAAATACGGAAATAACATTTGAATCAATTCGAGTAGGAACTGGAGCGGCAACAGTTGGCTCAGCAAGATTGCCGCCTCCGCCACCAGAACCACCAGTGATAGAGTTAAAAGATATATTATCGAAATAAACAATATTATCCTTAGTTCTAGCGACATAATCTGGGAAAACAACTATTTGATCATACATTCCCTCACTAGCTGGTGGATTAGCAAATGATGAAAAATCGAACGTTAACTCTTCCCATTTATTAATAAGTGTATTTGCTACCTTTAATTCTGGTAAAGCCCATCCTTTAGCTGATATAAGTTTCATACCAACATCACTAATAGATGTTTTCCAAACCATTATTTTAATAATTGAGTTAGAGGTATCTAATACAAATTGTCCAACATCTGTGTTTCCATGAGATGTTTCACATCCCGCATAAGGATTTCCAGCTTGAAGAGCAGTAAATTTTGCCACCGTTGCTGAAGTATTATCGCCAGACATGTCCGGGTTTGTAATAAATGTTAGTGCTGGATTTGTAGAATTTTCAAACACTGTCCATGTCCAGTTAGCTCCTTGGCCTCCCGTTTCAAAATCAATAGGACCTTTTTGCGAAAATCCTATTGCTGTAGTAATTACTGTAATAACCAATAAAGTAGTTTTTTTCATTATTCGTTTTTTATAGTTGTTATATATGTAACGAATATAATAAAACTTATAGTAATAAATACTATAAGTAAAATACAGAGAAATTAGGAGCCTTCATATTAGTATTTACTTATCATTATTAATTTGTAATGTCATGTTGGTTTGGTTTATAGTCCAATTTTTCATGAATTATAAAAAGTAAATATTAATTATTTGTACCTAAAGTAGGTTAGGGTATAATATAAATATTCACTTTTTGAAAGGTTTTTAAAAACTTTGTGAGTCATACTGGATTCGAACCAGTGACCTCTGCCCTGTCAAGGCAGCGCTCTAAACCAACTGAGCTAATGACCCTTTATTATAGGTTGTACAAATCTAATTTTTCTAATCAATGGTGGGTTTAACTTTAGCACCATCAATTTTAATTTCTTTACCGTCTCTAAAATAAATTTTTACTAAAACGCTTCCATCGCGATTATATCGTGTCCATGTATTATTTTTTAGGCCATATTCATACTTTCCTTCAAGCATTTTTTTAGCATTATCGTAATAATAAACATGTTTACCTTCAGGTGATCCAGAATCGTATTTTCCTTTAAAGCGGATTGTTTCCTCGTAATAAAAATGTTCCCACTCTCCATCTCTTTGACCGTTTCTATAGTCTCCTATTTCTTTATGATCGTTTAAATGATATAACCAGGGTCCATCTTCTAGGCCTTCAATAAATTCTCCTTCAGATATTACTGTGCTAGAATCAGAATATTCAACAAAAGGACCATTTTCTAACCCATAATAATACACTTCACTTCGCCAGATATTTCCATTATTGTGATACCATGTCCATTGTCCATCGTACAATTCATCTTTTGTAAAAGATCCTTTTTGTTCTATTTTTCCATCGCGATAATAGAAAATCCACTCTCCAAACTTTTGTCCTTTTTCATAATCTCCTTCAGCCCTCAGAACGCCATCATCATAGTATTCTTTCCAATGGCCTGTCTTTATTCCATCTTTATCAGCCATGCCGGTACCCAATAGCTTTCCATTTCTATAAACCGATGCACTCGTAACTGCTCCTGTAGTATCGTATTCGCGACAAATACCTTCTTTATTACCTTGGCCATTATAATTACAAATACTTGCAACTTGGCCTCCTTTATGGAAGGTTTTTCGAATATCTAAAAAATCTACTTCTCCAGCATTTTTTGATAGCTTACCACTTTCATATTTCACGGTGCTAATCAATAACCCTTTCTCATCATAAGATTTCCAATAACCATCTTTCAAATTATTGAAATAATCTCCTTCATTTTTGATTTGTTCATTAGGATAAAAATCCTTCCAGGGTCCTTGTTTTAATCCTTTATTATCTTTTCGATTTATGTATTGCCGATTATAAATAAAATCATTTTTGTACTCAATCAATGCTATAATATCACCCGTCTCATTGTATTCTGTGGATACTCCTTCTTTTTTACCTTTTTCATAAGGTACTTTTTCTTTTACTCTTCCATCAGTAAAAAAAGTCATAACGGTACCGTGCAGCGTATCTCTTAAATAGGGTTCTTTTCGCAATAAAAAACCTTCAGTTGTATAGGTTTTTTGAATCCCATATTTTTTTCCTTCACTGTATATTATTTCCTTCTGATTTACGTTGTTTTTGTCGTAAAACTTCCAAGGCCCTTCAAGTAGATGGTTTTCTCTTAATCCTTCACTTTTTAGGTTTCCGTTTGGATAATAATTTTTCCAATTGCCCTCTGGTTTTCCATTTAGTAAAACCCCCTCGCTGGATACTGTTCCATTTTCATACTTAAACTGTGTAAACTTTCCATTGGGAATTGAATCTATCTTTTGAGCAAATAACCCGACCAGACCAAAGTAGAGCAAACAAGAAAGAAGACTGAAAAAGGTTTTGAACACGATAAATAACTCTAAAAAATATTTTAATTATAAGTTTTACTACTATTACTATGCTGTTAATAGTGTTTGTAATTACTTTCCAAAATTATTGCTTTTTGGAGTTGTAAATAGTTAATAACACTCAATGAACAAGTTTGTACATTCAATAGTATTATTTTGATTGATTTCTGAATGGTTTTAAACAAACTGTCCATTTTCTTCGCTAACCGATTTGTACTCATAAGTATTTTCATTTTTCGATGTTTATTAGATGAATTTCGATGCTCGTAAATAAAGTTTGTTAGCGATAAATAATCCTTGACTTTTCCAAAAAAAACATCATCCAAAATAGGTTTGGATTGACATTATTTATTCCGTCATCTTTTATGAACCCTTATTAACATCGTTATGAGCGTCTAAATGGGAATAATGTTCATAACCGTAGATATTTTTTTTAAATTATTATTAATCAAGTATTTATAAACTATTTACACTTATTTTTTAATGATTATCTAATGTTTAAATTTCCTGAAACGCAATTTGATATCTGTATTTTTGTAAAAAATTAGTGAGTATGAAATTAGCTATTGGGGGTGATCATGCGGGGTATGATCTTAAAGAAGTTTTAAAAAAGTATTTAACCGAAAAAGGTTTTAAAGTCTTAGATAAAGGACCTATGAGTGATGAGCGATGCGATTATGCCGACTTTGCCCATCTGGTAGCTAATAGCGTTGAAAATAATGAAGTTGATTTCGGCCTATTGATGTGTGGCAGTGGTAACGGTATTAACATGGCTGCAAACAAACACCAAGGCATAAGAGCGGCATTATGTTGGAAACCCGAAATAGCTACGTTGGCTAAACAGCACAACAAAGCAAATATTTGCACGATTCCTGCTCGTTTTGTTTCAGAAGAAGAAGCAATGGCAATTCTTGATGCTTATTTGGGTGCGGAATATGAAGGAGGAAGACATCAGGCAAGGATTGATAAAATACCTGTCTAGTATATAGTAATCAGTAAATAGTTAGAAGTTAAGGTGTGAAAATATTGAGACATTTAGTATTAATAGTTTTATTTACTGTTTTTGTTCAAGCAGCATTCAGTCAAGACAATTTCACGGATGAATTTCGAGGAGAAAAAGGAATTCGAATTGCTTTTTATAACGTAGAAAATCTTTTCGATACAGAAAACGACCCTGTAAAGCGCGATGATGAATTTACCGAAAAGGGTGATAAACACTGGGATATTAGAAAATATAAAACGAAGCTTCAACAAATAAGTAAGGTAGCAGCTTCCGTTGGGGGTTGGGAGGCATTGGAACTTGTTGCTTTTTGTGAGTTGGAAAATCGCATTGTTTTAGAGGAACTAATAAGTACTACCTCCCTTAAGGAAACGGATTATAAAATTGTACATTTTGAAAGCCCCGATCGCAGAGGAATTGATGTTGGGTTTATTTATAGGCCTGATAAAATAGAGCTTATCCGAACAGAAGCAATACCAATCGTATTTCCTTGGGATAAGGATTATAAAACAAGGGATATTTTATATGCGCGTTTGGTCATACTTAAATTGGATACCATAGATTTCTATGTAAACCATTGGCCAAGCCGTTGGGGCGGGCAGTTAGAAACTGAAGATGCAAGAATGCACGTAGCAAAAACCTTAATTAAGCACAGATCGAGTTTAAAAGACCCTAAAAAAATGATAGCCGTTGGTGACTTTAATGATGCTCCAACTGACAAGAGTATAAAGGATGTTTTTAAAGCGGAATTAGATACCAATAAAAAGGCAGATTATTACAACCTTATGTACCCGCACTTGGATAAGCAAGGAACCAATAAATACCGAGGTAGCTGGAGTATTATTGACCAGTTTATCGTTTCGGAGTCACTCTTTCATTCCAAAAATGGATTACAGATAAAGAACAAATCTGCTAATATATTTAACGCTGATTACCTCTTAGAACCAGATCCTAAATACGAAGGAATGCAGCTGTATAGAACCTATTTAGGAATGCGTTACAAAGGCGGTTATTCTGACCATTTGCCGATTTATTTGGATTTGGTGAAATAAAAAAGGGAGCCAAATTGACTCCCTTTTCTTGAGGTTCCGAGCGGATTCGAACCGCTGTAGATGGTTTTGCAGACCACTGCCTAGCCGCTCGGCCACGGAACCATTATGGCGGCAAATGTAGTAAAACGATGTTTTAAAATAGGTTAAGCTTCAAACTATCTTCTAATCGTTACTTCAACTGCTTTTAAATCAAAATGTAAGGGCGGTTTTTGCTTCTTTACAGTTACCTCAATAGCTGTAACAGCTGCATGAGTTTTCTTAATTATGGTCGCAATTCGCTCTGCTACATGCTCAATTAAGTCTGAGGGAGTTTCCATTACTTGGGTAACTAACTCCATTATTGAAACATAATCAACAGTATCCTTTAAGTCGTCAGACTTACCCGAAATACTTAAATCGGTTTCAATTTGTAGGTCCACAACAAATGTGTTTCCTGTAATTCTTTCAGCAGGAAGATGACCGTGATAAGCGTGAAACCGCAAATCTTTTATGGAAATAAAATCAGGCATTTTTTAAAGCCTCAACTTTACTCAAACCATTATCAATTCTAGAAAGTACTTCGTCTTTTCCTAAAATCGCACATATTGCAGACATGCTTGGTCCCATTCCTAACCCCGTAACTAGCAAACGAAAACCAGGCATTACTTTACCAAACCCGTATTCATTGTCTTCGAGGTATTTTTTAAAATTAACCTCAATATTTTCCTCTGTAAAATCAGCTATTCCAACTAAAATTTCACGCAAACCAGCAATAATTGAAGGTGTATCTTCCTTCCATTTTTTCTGGATGGTTTTTTCGTCGTACTCTGTTGGTGCTTCAAAGTAGAACTTATCCGTCATCATATCTTCGACAAAACCAGCGCGTTCCTTCATCAAACCACAAACTTGAGTGACGAAACTTTTTTCAGCTGTTATTCCAGCCTCAATAAGTTTTGGCATTAATAAATCGGCCAATTCTTCATCCGACTTCATTCGTAGGTATTGCTGATTGAACCATTTCGTTTTATCAGCATCGAATTTTGCACCAGCTTTTCCAACTCTTTCAATTGAGAATGCTTCAACCAATTCTTCTAAAGAAAATAATTCTCTTTCATCTCCAGGGTTCCACCCTAAGAAAGCAAGCATATTTAAAAAAGCCTCTGGAAAGTATCCTTTCTCTCTATATCCACTTGATTTTTCGTTAGTTGTTGGATCTACCCATTCTAATGGAAAAACAGGAAAACCCAATCTATCTCCATCTCGTTTGCTTAGCTTTCCGTTTCCGTCTGGTTTTAAAATCAAAGGAAGGTGTGCAAATTGCGGCATAGTATCTTCCCAACCAAATGCTTTGTACAACAAGAAGTGAGTTGGAGCACTTGGCAACCATTCCTCTCCCCGAATAACGTGCGTAATTTCCATCAAATGGTCGTCCACCACATTTGCCAAATGATATGTTGGCATTCCGTCTCCTTTCAAAAGAACTTTATCATCAATATTATTGGTGTTTACGACAACCCAACCGCGAATCATATCATTCATTCGCATTTCTTCATTTCTGGGTGCTTTCAAACGAATCACATACGGTTCGCCAGCATCAATTTTCGCCTTAACCTCTTCTGCAGATAAGGTCAACGAGTTTTTCATGCTCGTTCTAGTAATGCTGTTGTATTGAAAATTGGGCATTTTCATTTGTTTCGCACTTTCGCGAATTGCGTCTAGCTCTTCTGAAGTGTCAAATGCATAATAGGCTTCGCCCCTGTCAATAAGATCGTAAGCGTATTTAGCATAACCCTCTTTTCGTTCACTTTGTCGGTAAGGACCACAACTTCCAGGATTATCAGGACCCTCGTCTGGGTTAAGTCCACACCACTTTAAGGCATCTTTTACATATTGTTCCGCACCCGGCACATATCTAGTTTGATCGGTATCCTCAACTCTAAGTATAAAATCGCCCTTGTGTTTTTTGGCAAACAAGTAGTTGTAAAGTGCTGTTCTAACACCACCCATATGCAATGGGCCTGTTGGGCTTGGTGCAAATCGTACGCGAACTTTTCTAGACATAAAAATGCTTTTAAATTTTGGGCGGCAAAGATAGGTTTATCAAGATACAGCGCAGCAATTATGTAGTTAATTGATTAATTCTACAGATTTATTTAAGTATCCGTTTTGATTCTAATTTTAGAGAGATTCTCAGTCAAGCTGAGAATGACGATGTACAAACAACCCGTTAATTTGTACTAAATCAAAACAGTTGAAGTTTAAGACTCTAAAATGTCGCTATCTTCGCTAATTGCCAATAAAATAAGTGGAAAACACAAACAACATATTAAAAGAAAAGTTAGCGCAGTTTATTCGCAAGTATTACGTGAATCAACTACTAAAAGGTGGATTAATCTTTCTTTCTTTTTCGGTGGCCTTTTTTGTCTTTGTTTCTGTTTTTGAGCATTTTGGTCGTTTTTCTACTTCAGTTAGAACGGTTCTTTTTGTTTCATTGATAGTTGTTAGTGGATTTACTTTTTGGAAGTACATCGCTGTTTCACTTTTTAAGTTGTTGGATTTCGGAAAACGAATTTCGAACGAACAAGCAGCTGTAATAATTGGAAAACACTTTCCAAACATTAAGGATAAGTTGTTAAATACGCTGGAGCTTCAAAACCAGAGTTCGGTTTCGGCCAACGCACTGGTAATTGCAAGTATTGACCAAAGAGAGAAAGAACTTTCTCCTGTTCCTTTTTCGGTTGCGATTGATTTTAAGAAGAACTCGAGATATGCGCGATATACAGCAATTCCAGTTTTTATTTTGTTGTTAATCCTAATTATTAGCCCATCAATAATTACAGATAGCACAAGTAGAATTGTTCAATACAACACTCACTTCGAAGCCCCAGCACCATTTGATTTTAATGTTCAGAAAATTCAAGAAAGCGCAATTCAGTTTAGCGATGTGGAATTGGTAGTTGAGCTTTCGGGAAGTAAGATTCCTAATGTGTGTTACGTTCGGCTAAACGATGGTGCTAGTTTGAAAATGGTTAAGGATGGAAATAATCGTTTTGCATTTACGATTCGAAATATTGAAAAAACGCATGAAGTAGTTTTTGAAGCTGGCGGTTTTTTAAGTCGATCTTATATTATTGAAGTAACACCTAAACCAGTTGTTGAGTCCATTGCTGCGCAAGCGAGCTTCCCAAAATATATCGAACGAGAAAATGAGCTATTCGAAAACCGGTCTTCTTTCTTAATTCCAGAAGGAACCAATTTAGAGTGGAATATTGAAACTAAAAACACAAATGATTTTTCAGCTGCTTTTAATGGTGAAAATATTGATGTAAATCAAAAAAACGAAAAGAAGTTTACTGCTCAAAACAGAATCTTAAACGCGGGTGAAATGGTGTTTTATTCAAAAAACAGTGATGGAAGTCTGGTAGATAGTTCAACAGTTAGAGTACAAATTATTAAGGATCAAATGCCATTAATTACAAATCAACAATTTATCGATACGCTTTCTTCGAAGTTGCTGTATTTCAGAGGAACGATAAACGATGATTATGGTTTTACCGCACTAAACTTTGTTTACCAAGACAATGAGAATAAGCTAAAGAAGACGAAAATCACTATTCCCGGTAATGCAAAGGATTTTGAATACTTCTTTACTTGGAACCTCGCTCAAATGCCCGATTCGTTGCTAAAACCTGGGGTTAGTTTTAACTACTATTTCGAGGTTTGGGATAATGATGGTGTGAACGGAGCAAAAGCATCGCGAACCGCAACAAGAGAGTTTAAGGTGCCCTCTAAAAAGGAGATTCAAGAAAAGTCCAGTGAAAAAGACAAGAAGATTAAAAATGACCTTGAGGCAAGTATTGAAGAAGCTAAGAAACTGCAAGAAAATATAGATAAGTTGAACAAGAAGTTAATGGAGAAAAAAGCCATTAGCTGGGAGGAGAAAAAAGAAGTAGAGAACTTGTTGAATCAGCAGAAAAACCTTCAAAATAGATTTGAAAAAATAAAACGAGAAAACGAAATTAACAACTTCAAAAAATCAGAATTTACCAAAGCAGATGAGCGCATAATGGAAAAGCAGAAGCAGTTAGAAGAGCTGATGGAAAAAGTTATGGATGAAGAAACGAAGAAGCTGTTAGAGGATCTGAAAAAGCTCATGGAGAAAAATGATAAGAAGAACCTCCAAGAAAAATTGGACGAATTGAAGTTGAAATCAGAGGATGTTGAGAAAGAGCTTGACCGTTCTCTGGAGCTGTTCAAACAACTGGAATTTGACCGTAAGATGCAAGAAACGATTGATGAAATCAAGGAGTTAAAGGAAGAACAGCAAAAGCTAAAAGAGAAAACAGAAGAAAAGCAAAATAAAAAAGCGGATGAACAGAAGGCAAATGAAGAAAACCTAAAAAAGCAAGAAGAGCTTAATAAAAAAATGACTGACCTTGAAAAGAAGTTGGATGATTTAGAAAAAACCAACAAGGAATTAGAAAAGCCAAACGACATGCCTGACCTTAATCAGGAGAAAAAAGAAGCTAAAGAAAATATGGAAAAAGCCAAAGAAGAGCTTTCTCAAGGAAAGAAAAAAGATGCCGCGCAATCACAAGACAAAGCGAAAGAGCAATTGGAAAAAATGGAGCAGAAAATGAAGGCTGCTCAAGAGAAAATGGAGCAAGAGCAGCAGCAAGAGGACTTAGAAGCATTAAGGCGCTTAAGACAAAACCTTATGCAACTCTCATTTGACCAGGAAGGTTTAATAGAGAAAATACGAAATACGAACCCAAGAGACCCAATGTATGTAGAGCACACTAAGGAGCAAATGCGTTTGTCTGATAATTCAAAAATGATTGAGGATAGTTTATTTGCGTTATCTAAGCGAAACATGAACATTCAGGCTACGGTAAATAAAGAGATATCCGCCATTAATAATAATATGGAAAAAGCGATTCGTGCAATGGAAAGCAGGAAATCAAGCGAGGTTATGAATCGCCAGCAATACGTTATGACGTCCATAAATAACTTAGCATTAATGTTGGATGAAAGCATACAAAGAGCTCAAAAGCAAAAGTCAAGTAAAAAGTTTGGCAAAAAAAGTTGCTCTAAACCGGGTAGTGGAATGGGTAAAAGTATGAGTGAAATTAAGAAACTTCAAAAACAACTTTCAGATCAGATTAAAGATATGCAGAGTAAAAAGCCTGGCTCTAAACCTGGTGACAAACCTGGTCAGGGAAAAAAACCGGGTGAAAAGGGCTCTGGAAGAGGTTCCAAAGCTGGGGAAGCAATGGCAAAGATGGCGGCTCAGCAAGCAGCGATTCGAGAGGAATTGAGGCGTCTAAGCGATGAAATGGGGAAACCCGGACAACAAGGTGGCGCGGGAAAAGAAATGAAGCGCTTGCAGGACTTAATGGAAAAAAATGAAGAGGACTTAGTTAATATGAAGCTCGATCAAGAAACCATTAATCGTCAAGAGGAAATTATGACTCGTATGTTAGAGTCGGAAAAAGCAGAAAGAGAAAGGGAATACGACAATAAAAGAGAGTCCAAAACAGCGCAGGATATCAGTAGCCCTTCAACCGACTTTCTTAAATACCAAGAAGAAAAAAGGAAGCAGGTTGAGTTATTAGAAACTATTCCTCCAAATTTGAAACCTTTCTATCGTAATTTAGTAAATGAATACTTCAACAATCTATAGCATTGAATTCCTATGAAGAAGGAGCTCCGGTTTTCAGCCGATTTAAATAACCTAGACAGGGTAGAAAAATTTGTTAACTCAATTCTCGAGTTCGAAGAAGTAGACGAGCGTTTATATGGCAATATAATTATTGCCGTCACGGAAGGGGTGACCAATGCCGTGGTGCATGGAAACAGAAGCGATGCTTTGAAAGAAGTTCAGCTTCAGTACAATAGTTCTGACACAGCCATCGAGTTTAGAATTAAAGACCAGGGAAAGGGTTTTAATCATAAAGATATTCCTGATCCAACCTTACCAGAAAACGTAAAGAAGTTAGACGGTCGTGGTGTTTTTCTTATCTCAAGCCTAGCCGATCAAATCAAGTTTCACGAGAATGGTTCGCTTTTAGAAATGCAGTTTAATTTAGCGATTTAGTCTCCAAGATGATCAATTTTTTTTCAGAAGATATTGATTTCTCGCTAGAAAATCAAGCACATATTACTTCTTGGATAAACAAACAGTCACCCCTTTATAATGCTGAAATTCAGCTAATTAACTACGTTTTTTGTTCTGATGAGTTTCTTTTAAATATTAATAATGAGCACTTGGGTCACGACTATTTTACCGATATCATTACCTTCGATATGAGAGATGCAAAAGGTCAACCTATTGAGGCTGACATTTTTATTAGCATCGATCGGGTAAAAGAAAATTCGATCAGTGAGGGTGTTGCTTTTTTAAATGAGCTGCATAGAGTGCTAATTCACGGCTTTTTGCACTTGGTTGGATACCCAGATAAGACAGTGCAAGAGGCCGCCGAAATGAGGGCCCAGGAAGAGAAATGCTTATCTTTGCTGGAGCTGTAGTTCTACAGATGTTTCACGTGAAACTTTCCATATAAACAATGTTAGATAAATACGATGTAATTGTAGTTGGTGCTGGACATGCTGGATCGGAAGCGGCGGCAGCGGCAGCTAATCTTGGTTCTAAAACACTATTGATTACAATGGATATGGGGCGAATTGCTCAAATGTCTTGTAATCCAGCCATGGGTGGTGTGGCTAAAGGTCAAATAGTTCGTGAAATTGATGCGTTAGGTGGCCTTTCTGGAATTGTATCGGATAAATCCGCAATTCAATTTAGAATGCTAAACCTGTCGAAAGGACCCGCTATGTGGAGTCCTAGAACTCAAAACGACAGACTACTGTTTAATATTGAATGGAGAAACCAACTCGAAAAGATTAATAATTTAGATTTTTGGCAGGATACTGCTACTCGAATTCTTACCGAAGGCGATAAGGTAATTGGTGTAGAAACGGGAATGGGAATTAAGGTATATTCGAAAACAGTAATCCTTACAAGTGGTACTTTTCTAAATGGGTTAATCCACATAGGAGATAAAAACTTTGGTGGAGGGCGTGCAGGAGAAAAAGCATCATACGGAATAACGGAATGTTTAAATGAATTGGGGTTTGAGTCTGGCAGAATGAAGACGGGAACTCCCCCTAGGGTTGATGGACGCAGTTTAGATTATTCAAAAATGGAAGAGCAATTTGGCGATGAAGATGTCGTGAGTTTTTCCTATCTGAAACCACATAAACTTATAAAACAACGCAGTTGTTTTATTACATATACTAACCCTAAAGTTCACGAATTATTAAAAGAAGGGTTTGATAGAAGTCCAATGTTCAATGGAAAAATTGACTCAATCGGTCCACGTTATTGTCCTTCTGTAGAAGAAAAAATAAATCGTTTTGCAGATAAAGATAGGCATCAAATTTTTGTAGAACCCGAAGGTTGGGATACGGTAGAGATCTACGTCAATGGGTTTAGCACCTCTTTACCAGAAGAAGTTCAACTGAAGGCTCTGAAAGCAGTACCTGGATTCGAAAACGTAAAAATGTTTCGTCCGGGATATGCTATTGAATACGATTACTTTCCACCTACCCAGTTGACGCATACGCTTGAAACAAAAACGGTAAAAGGTTTGTTTTTTGCTGGTCAAATTAATGGCACGACGGGTTATGAGGAAGCAGCTTGCCAAGGATTGATGGCGGGTATAAATGCTGATGCTGTAGCTCAGGGTAAGGATAAGTTTACGTTATCTAGAGATGAAGCGTATATTGGGGTTTTAATCGATGATTTAATAACCAAAGGCACTGATGAGCCATATCGGATGTTTACTTCTAGGGCAGAATATAGAATTTTGTTACGTCAAGATAACGCTGATATAAGGCTTACTCCTATTGGACATAAATTAGGTCTTGCTGGGGATGAAAGAATGGCGTTATTAAATGAAAAATTAAAAGGTACAAAGGAGGTGCTGGATTACCTGAAAAAGACTTCTGCGGAACCTAGTATCTATAATGATTATTTATTAGAAGTCGGCACTGATGAGTTAAAGCAAAAGGTAAAATTAATCACTTTATTGTCTCGTCCTCAAATGAATTTACAGCCAATCATCGACAGAGATAATGGTTTAAAGGAGCTTATTACCAAATATAATGACTTACAAAGAGACATTCAAACGCAAGCCGAAATCACAATAAAATACGAGGGCTACATATCTAAAGAAAAAGAAATGGCGGATAAAATGAATAAGCTAGATCAGTATAAGGTGCCGGGTGACATTGATTACTTGAAGTTTTCTTCTCTATCGATGGAAGCACGCTTGAAATTAACGGACATTAAACCAATAAACTTGGGTCAAGCCAACAGAATTAGTGGCGTGAGTCCTGCCGACATTTCTGTGCTAATGGTTTACCTGAATAAGTAGTGCTAAATGGTTGATTTGTTTCACGTGAAACAGCCCTAACAATCTGTTTACAAGATAGTTATATGCTTTTATTTAGTTTTTGATATTCTTTAAATCGTGATGCAGCCTCTCGACTTCTTACGGTAAGCCATTGATTATCTGTGGTTTTGGAACGATAACCAAGCAGGTGAAGAAATGGTTTCGTGAAAAATCTTGCGATTTTCAGATTAACCCGCATTACAGATTTAGATTCATCGGTCCAGGAAACGCCTGGTAAAATTGGCAATATGTGATCGAATTTTATTCGTCTAAGCACACCCGATAACGATTACTTGATATTTCATTTTAATTAGCCATAAACGCTATTGCAAATTAGTTGAATTTGATAATCAGTAACATTTTCTGGCGCACCGTTAGGAAAGTTTGTGAATGAGGCCTAACCCTTAGC
>Ga0206131_10004411_pt1 | contig 15439 bp, 16 predicted proteins | sample Helgoland_Spring_FD_148636 | JGI IMG/M metagenome (GOLD analysis project Ga0206131, IMG submission 148636) | Pelagic subsurface seawater microbial communities from Kabeltonne, Helgoland, North Sea - Helgoland_Spring_Bloom_20160517_1 | ecosystem: Environmental > Aquatic > Marine > Epipelagic ...
TATTGCTTGAAGGAAAGTACGATGCTGTTATTAATTGTATAGGAGTTTTAAATAAAGATGCAGAGAATAATCCTTCTAAGGCAGTGTATTTGAATAGTTACTTGCCGCATTTAATTGCGGACACTTTAAAAGCCACACCTACAAAGTTAATACACATGAGTACAGACTGTGTTTTCAAAGGGAATTCTGGTCCATATTATGAAAATAGTTTGTGTGACGGGGAAACTTTTTATGACCGTACAAAAGCATTGGGAGAAGTGAATGATAAAAAGAATCTTACTTTTCGTAATTCTATTATTGGCCCAGACATTAATAAAAATGGAATTGGATTATTTAATTGGTTTATGAAGCAAAAAGGTACCATAAATGGATATACTGGCGCAATATGGACAGGAGTTACAACACTTACTCTTGCAAAAGCTATGGAAAAAGCTATTGAAGAAGATCTTTGTGGGCTTTATAATTTAGTTAACAATGAGACTATTTCTAAATTTGATCTGCTGGAATTATTCAATAAAAACTTTCGGAATAAAAAAATTATTATTAATGTAGATAAAGGACTTCAATTAGATAAATCACTTAGAAATACAAGGGATGATTTTAAATTCAAAGTACCTTCATATAGACAAATGATTTTAGAAATTAATGAATGGGTTGAGATTCATCGGCATATTTATCCCCATTACAACTCTTAAGTATTAATTAACTTATTTTTTAAATAAAACACGCTATGAAAGTATTAACTATTGTCGGAACACGTCCTGAAATTATAAAACTAAGTAGAGTAATTTCTGAACTCGACAAATTTACAACTCATATCCTTGTTCACACAGGTCAAAATTATGATTATGAGCTCAATGAGATTTTTTTTGATGAACTTCAAATTCGTAAACCAAACTATTTTTTAGAAGCAGTTGGCTCAAATCTTGCGAATACTATTGGGAATATTATTTCTAAAACTGATGAAGTCCTTGAAAAAGAAAACCCGGATGCTATTTTAATATTGGGAGATACAAACTCATGTCTTGGTGTTATTTCCGCTAAAAGACGCAAGATACCAATATTTCATATGGAAGCAGGTAATAGATGTTTTGATTTGAGGGTTCCTGAAGAAATAAATAGAAAAATTGTAGATCATTTAAGTGATATAAATTTAACTTATACAGAACATGCTAGAAAATATCTATTAGCTGAAGGTATTTCTGCAGAAATGATAGTAAAAACCGGATCACCGATGCTTGAAGTTATTAATTTTTACAAAGACAAAATTAATTCTTCGACTGTAATTAAAAGATTAGGGTTAGAAAAACATAAATATTTTGTTTTTAGCGCTCATAGAGAAGAAAATGTTGATAATAGTGAGAATTTAATAGAGTTAGTATCTACTATTAACTCAATTGCGGAAAAATATAATCTTCCAATTATTGTAAGTACACATCCAAGAACAAGAAAAAGACTTGACGAATTAAAAAGTGTAGTTTATCACCCAAAAATTGTATTTATAAACCCTTTAGGGTTTCTTGATTATATTCAACTTCAGAAAAATGCTAAAGCTGTTGTTTCTGATAGCGGTACCATTACAGAAGAGGCTTCAATTTTAAAAATTCCTGCCGTCACTATTAGACAGCAACATGAAAGACCAGAAGGTATGGATGAAGGAACTCTTATTATGTGTGGTTTGAAGAGTAAATCAGTTTTGTCAGCAATTGATGTTGTAGTTAAACAAAATTCAGAGGATAATAATTGTTTTCAAATTGTGGAGGATTATGATACAAGTAATGTTTCTAAAAAAGTGCTTAGAATTATTATGAGTTATACGGGATATGTAAATAGAAAAGTATGGAAGAAAAATTAAGATTTTTGTTCAACTAACTCTTCCATTTTAAAATAAATGAAACTAATCAAATTAATTTGAAAAGAGCTCTTGTTTTTGGGGTCAGTGGTCAAGACGGCGGATATTTATCTAAGCTGTTAATCTCAAAAGAATATATTGTTTATGGTGTATCAAGAGATGCGGAGGACTCTAATTTTGAAAATTTAAGAAAGCTTAATGTTTTGGATAAGATTAAACTTATCTCTGCCACTATTAGTGATTCAAAGAGTGTGCTTCAAGTTATAATGAAAGTGAAACCGGATGAAATTTATAATTTAGCAGGCCAAACTTCAGTAGGATTATCTTTTAAAGAACCTATGGAAACGATGAAAAGTATTAGTTTAGGAGTTCTTAATATTTTAGAAGCTATTCGTTTTTCTGAATTCAATATTAAATTTTATAATGCAGGATCTAGCGAGTCTTTTGGTAAAAATTATAATGTACTTGATGAAAACACGTCTTTCAATCCAAGAAGTCCATATGGTGTTGCAAAATCAACAGCTTTTTGGAATGTAGCCATTTATAGAGAAGCGTATAATATTTATGCATGTACAGGTATCTTATTTAATCACGAGTCTCCATTTAGAAAAGAAGGGTTTGTAACAAAGAAGATAATATCAACTGTTTGCAGAATAGCTAACGGTAGTAATGAAAAATTAGCTTTAGGTAATATAAATATATTTAGAGATTGGGGATGGGCACCAGAGTATGTTGAAACTATGTGGTTGATGTTACAACAAGATAATCCTGATGATTTTGTCATAGCTACTGGGGAGACAATAAGTTTAAAAGATTTTATAGATATCGCTTTTAAATATTTTGATTTGAACATGAAGGATCATGTAATTATAGATAATAATTTATTAAGACCCATAGAAATCGAAAAAGTTATTGCAAATCCAACAAAAGCTAAACTAAAATTAAATTGGAAAGCCAAAACTAAAGCAAAAAGCCTTGTTGAACGAATGATTGATTGTGAGTTGAATAATACTTTTTATTAGAATAAAAATTAATTTATTATTCAATAAATAAAGCAAGAAGTATGAATAGATGTAAAAATATAATAAGTTACTATACACCTACATAAACTTAGCCCCAGAAGGAGATAATTAGGATATTGCTAAAAATGCAGCATTTAATTGAAAATTTCTAAAAGTCAAAAAAAAATTATTATAAGAATATAACTAATAGATAAATAATGAGTAAAATTGGAATAAATCTCCTGTTTATTAAACCAAAATTGTCAGGTGGGTCAGAAACATACGCTTTAAAACTATTAAAAGAGATTTCACAATTAGATAAGGACAACGAGTATATTCTTTACATAAATAAAGATTGTGAAAATATAAAATTTCACGTAGGTGAAAATTTCACTAAACGTGTATTAAACTTTAAACCTTCTAGTGTTTATTTACGGTATTTCTGGGAACAATTTGTTTTGCCTTTTTATGTTTTTATTGATAAAATTGATTTATTACATTCTTTAGGTTATGTAACACCATTACTTACAACCTCTAAAAAAGTTGTTTCAATTTTAGATATAAATTATAAAGGACATGGAAATAATATGGGTTCTAGTAAACGCATATTATTAGGTACAATGGTTAATTTATCAGCTTTTTTTTCTAATAAAATAATTACAATATCTGAATTTTCAAAACAGCAAATTACCAAGTATACCAAAACTAGAGCTAATAAAATTAGTGTTACTCTATTGTCAGGTTCTTCAGATGTTATTCAAATTAATACTATTAAAAAAGAATTAATTTTAAAAAAATATAATATAAATACTGAATACATTATAGCCTTTGGTAGTCCAAGTCCACATAAAAATATTGTACGGTTAGTTGAATCGGTTGAGGGAATTATAAAAAATAGACCAGATTTAAAGTTAGTTTTAGTTGGTCATCAACAAAGAGATGAAGACTTATTAAACTGTATTCAAAAACTTCAATTAGCTGATGAAATTTTGTTCACAGGTTTTGTGCCAGATGAGGATATTCAACCTTTACTCACTTGTGCTAAAGTATTCGTTTTCCCTTCCTTATATGAGGGTTTTGGTATACCTTTACTAGATGCTCAAGCATGTGGAGTACCTGTAATATCTTCTAACGCAGGTTCTTTGCCTGAGGTTGGAGGAAGTGATGTTTTTTATTTTAATCCTGAGGATGTAATAGAGATTTCAGAAGTTATTTCTAGGGCATTAGAACTATCTGATACTGGAGAGATTAGTGATAATGTAAAAAATGGTTTAACTAACAGAGAAAAATTTTCTTGGGCAAAGACAGCTGAGCAAACGTTAAAAGTTTATTCAGAATTATTAAATTAAACTTTAATGAAATCTATATCGAATTTATTTTGGAATAGTATAAATAGTGTAATCTTAGCGGTTTTATCTTTTATATTTACCCCTTTATTTTCTTCTCTTGTAGGAATTGAAAAATATGGTTTAATAAATATTTGGATGGTTTCTCTTGTTGTTGTGAGTGTATTTGATTTTGGTATAAATCTTACTATTAACAATGTTATTTCTGATAATTCCATTGATATTCAAGAGAAGAATAAAAGATTTATTTATCTAGAAAAAAAAATAACATTAAGAATTATTTCTTTTTTTGGAGTCACAGTAACTGTAATGGGTTTATTGCATCTTTTAAATCTCCTTGCTGTTGATTTTTTTATATTAAGTGTATTTATAGCTTTTTCTGCTTATATGCAGCTAGCATTTCAGTTTTATGTTAATGTTTTCTTAGGTTTACAATTGCATAAAAAAGTTAATATTTTAAATATATCAATTAATTGCATAAAGTATTTGGGCGGGTATATATTACTTTATTTTTTTAATAGTCTACTTGTATTTTTTGTTTTTCAATCAATACTTTCCTTGTTTCAATTTTTATTATTAAGGTTTCTTGTTAGGAAACAATTAAATATATCTAAAGATCTTACTCAAAAACCTCTAAATTATTCACTAAGTGATGATTTAAAAAAGTACACGAAAAACCTAACTATATTATCTTTTGCATCTATAATTCTTGCTCATTTAGATAGAATTTGGGCATTAGTAGTTGATGATTTGCAGTATTATGGATATTATGCAATTGCTTTTACAGGCGCTAGTATGATACAGCTAATTATTCAACCATTTTATAAAACTTATTTTTCTAAATATTCTAGCTATGCAAAATCTAATTATGATGAACTCTTGCTGTTATTTCATTCTTCATCAATTATTTGTAATGGAGTTCTAACAATAATTTCTGTTAATCTTTTTATTTATGGTGAATTTTTATTAAAGATTTGGCTAGGAGGTTTATTTACTGAAGGAATTTTATCTAACTTCTTGGTAATTATTATCGGCCTTACATTATCTGGATTTTTTTGGTTGCCAGCTGCATTTATGCAAGCACAAAGAAACCCAGAGTTTCATAATAAGATGATTTTATACTCTATTCTTTCTGCTTTTATTACTTTATTAATTGGTAAAATCTCTGGTTTATTTGAATCACCAGCTAGTGTTTGGATAGTACATGGAATCATATTACTTATATTTGAGAGTATTCATTTACACAAAAAATATCGAGGTTTTAAATTTGTAAATTGGATACTTAATGGAGTTGTTGTTCCCTTTACATTTGCAGTTATTATTGGCTATTCGGTTTCCTTAATTGAAGTTAAATCAATTACAATAGGTATTGTTCAAATAGTTATATCGCTTATACTCCCAATTACTTTTTTCTTATGTTTATCAATCAAAAATAACAACCTTAAAAATGCTTTTTAATAAGATTACAATTATTATACCTACAAAGGACAGAGAACATTTTCTATACTATACATTAAAAACGTGTATAAATCAAGAATATAAAAATTTCGAGGTTATTGTTTTAGATGACGGTAGTACAGATAATTCGATAGAGATGGTAAAAGGGTTAATGAAATCCCACTCAAAAATTAAGTTATTTGAGAACTCTAATAACTTAGGGATGATGGAGAATTTTGAAAAAGGATTGAATCAAGTTGAAGAAGGATATGTAATTGTTCTTGGTGGAGATGACGGGCTTATGCCTAACTCTTTAACAGTGATGAATAACTTAATTAATGATTCAAATTCCCCTGTTATAACATGGCCTACCAGTATTTACATTTACCCCGGAACTAAGATGGAAACTGGTCAGTTAATTTATAATATTCAAAAACTTGGTAAGAGGAATCAGTGGAAATGGATTGAAAGTAAGGATTTTATGAAGAGGCAATGCGTTAACTTATTCTATGTGACTGATATTGAAACCCCTATGATTTATGTTAAAGGTATTGCTTCAATTGAAACTATTAGAGAAATTAAAGAGAAATCTCCAAATAATTTGTTTTATCAATGTTCAACACCAGATGGTTATTCTGGGATTGTATTAGCGGGCCATCTTGAAAAATTTGCGTTCTATAATACACCATTAACCCTTCATGGATTATCAAAAAACTCAACAGGAACTTCTTATCTTAATGCAGACAAAGCATCAAAAGAAGTTTCAAAAGAATTTTTTAAAAAAGTAAATGATTTGAAGATGCATGAAAAATTAGGTTCTGTTAATTATTCTCCGTTAATTTCGTTAATGACTGCAGACTTTATTTTAATGGCTAATGATATAAATAAAACAACATTTACAATTGATTTACAAAACCTAATTACAAAAGCTTTTTCTGAACTTGAAGATGGTTTATTTGCTGAAGATAATTTATCAAGAGAATTGAAAATTATTCATGAGATTGCTTTGAAAACTAATAATCTATCATTATTTAATAAATTATTAGCAACAAAGAAGAGAAACAAAAGGTATATATTTGAAGGAGATGGGATTAGTCCAAGACAGATTTATTTAAATGCAGATAAGCATCAAGTATTTAACATCTATGAAGCAAGCTACTTTTTGTATAATGTCTTTAATTCAAGAGGTAGGTTTAAGTTAGGGGTCTTTTTTCGGGCACTGTTAAGTTCTGTGAAATACTCATTTGCATCTAAGAGAAAAATCAATAAACTTTCTGATTATCATGTATTGGGCGATTAGTTTTACTTTACTTTTTACTCTTTTTTTTAATTTTAAACTAAAAAAAAGATTTAAAGGATATAGATTTTTAGAGATAGGGTTTTATTTAAACTTTTTTTTATCGCTTTATATTATATTACCTACAGTTGTGTTTATAACATCTTCATTCACTGTCGGAGATCCAATATCTTATGTTTTTAATGGTTTTGCTTTTTCAAATGAAAGCTTATTCATAAATCATTTAATAAGGATGCTAGTTTTTCAACTAGTTTTTATAATATCTTATCTTAAAATTAGAGGAGCAAAAATAATTCGATACAATACTCTAGATTTTAAGTTTAAAAAAGCTTTTGTCATTACGTTTTTATTTTTTTTAATAGTATGCTATATTCTATTATTTGGTCTATCAAGTGATTTTGATGGTTATATTGAGTCATATCAGAGATATGATCATCTTAGTAGACCACTTAGATTGTTTGTATCATTAATGGTTAGATTTAAGTTTGCATTTAGTGTGCTTTTTTTAATTCACTTTTTCATTTATTTCAAAAAGAAAAAAATAATCACTGTTACAGTTTTTTTATGTTTACTTGTAGCAGAAGGTTATTATAGTTCTGGAGCAAGAATATCAATTTTATTTTTATTGCTCCAAGGTTTTGGATTGTATGTTATAATAAATGGATTACCTAAAATGAGAAATATATTATTGGGTTCTTTGACCTGTTTAGTAATATTTACAATAATTGAAAAAACAAGGCTTAATAGTACAAATGATAAAGTTACTAATGAATTAGCGGCACTAATACCAGGGGAGTTCGGAGCTGTGTTTTTTACTTCTTACCATCTATATCAAAAAAGAGAAGATAATCAATTACCGAGTAAGAGTTATAAGATGTTCTTTTTTGACTTTATCTCTCCTCTTATGCCGAATGCAGATATTGATGAAATAGATCCTATTTTTTGGTACCAAAAAAATTATTTCCCTGATACTGAGGTACCACCATTTACGCTTGGTCCAATTGCTAATACAGCAATATGGGAAGGAGAAATTGGTCTAATATTAAGGGCATGGCTTTGCGCACTTTTATTTGCTAAATTTTCAAACTACATAACGAGAAAAAAAATCTCTCCTTTTAATTTATTCGTTTATCTATCAATATTTTCAACTTCTGTAATGGTTGTTAAATACTCTATTTTCTACCATATAACTCCTTTTGTTAAAAATTTAATTTTACCATTTACTTTATATTTAATACTTAGATATATATTTAGTTTTTTTTCAAAAAAAACTTTACCATTTGTAAAATGAAATTAATTGTTGATAATATAATTTACTCTATTCATGAATGGAAAGGAGTTTCGGATAATAGGTCAGAACTTAGAAATGGTCTACTAAATGATAACTCTATTGATTTTTCAGAGCTAGAAGTTATAACCAAAACTGTTTCAAAGAACTTCAAAGCGGCACTTAATAATAAAAAAGTAAAAATCATAAAATTCTCAATCACTTATTTAGATGGGTGCCAAAACTCACTAAGATTTAGTTTGGATGAGATAAGAAAAATACAATTGAACTTTACAAAGATATCTACCAATGGAAATTAAAAAATTAAAGAACATTGAACCATCTATTATTAATCATGGTGACGGTAAGAAATTTGTTTTTGAATCATTAGGATTCAAAAGTGATACATTTACTCAGTCTGCATATGGTTCATTTAAAAAAGGTGAATATTGTGATGAACATTTTCACGAGTCTATGATTGAAATATTTTTCTTTTTAAAAGGTAATGGTACTTATTGGATTAATGGTCTAGCACATAAGATACAACCTGGAACTTATTTAAGGATCGATCCTTTAGAAAAACATTACTTTAAATGTGAAGAGAGTGATCTTGAATTTTTTTATATAGGAATCCCAGTAAAATAATAACTTAGAATATGAATATATCAATAATAACTGTTTCTTATAACAGTTCAAAAACAATAAGAGAGTCAATTGAATCTGTTAATAATTTAGATTACCAAAATCTAGAGCATGTCTTTATAGATGGTAAATCAAGTGATAATACACTAGAAATTATAAATGAGTTTTCTACAAGAAAGAAAACTGTAATATGTGAAAAAGACAAAGGTATTTATGATGCTTTTAATAAAGGAGTTAATAACACAAAAGGCGATATTGTTGGATTCTTACATTCTGATGATACTTTTGCAGCAAATGATATTTTAGATCAGGTTATTTCTGTTTTTAGCAAATATCAAGATGTTGATGGTGTTTATGGAGATTTAATGTATGTTGATAAATTAAATACCAATAAAGTAATTCGCTATTGGAAATCAAAGGTGTTTAATCAAAATTTGCTAAAAAAAGGTTGGATGCCTGCTCACCCAACATTATTTCTTAAAAAAGAAATTTATGATAAACATGGTTCATTTGATTTAAATTATAAAGTTTCAGCAGATTATGATTTTATGGTACGAATATTAAAAGATTCAGAGTTAAATTTTAAATACCTGCCTCAAGTAGTAACCAAAATGAAAGTTGGAGGTAATAGTAATAGAAGTTTGCGTAACATCATTAAAAAAAGCAGAGAAGATTTTGAAATTATAAAAAAGAATAAAATTGGAGGTTTTGTTACTTTATTACAGAAGAATTTAAGTAAAATAAGTCAATTTAAAATGTACAATAAGTAAACAACATGTATCAAGAAATAAAAAAAGAGATAGAATCTTTTGGATTCTACGTAGTTTCTCATGATTTTGAGAGACCTTGGGGAGGTTTTTTAGTAATAGACGAAGAGCAGTCACAAGATTTTTCTAATAAATTCTTTGAAGGCTTAGACGTGAATACTCTGAAAATTGGAGGGAAATTAAGTCCTAAAATTCTCATCGTAAAACCCAAATCACGCTTGTCTTGGCATTTCCATAATAGACGTACAGAAATTTAGCAAGTATTTAAAGGATCTGCTGAAATTTGGCAGCATACGATAAAAATAATCCTTCAGATGAAGATGATATTATAGGATTACAAGATGATTTTGGTAGATAAAATAGAAATAAAATGAGTAAGAAAAAAGGAATGATTGTATCAGGTTATTTTAACCCAATACACAAAGGACATATCGAGTATTTTAACAATGCCAAAGCCCTAGCTGATGAATTATTTGTAATCGTTAACAACGATCACCAAAGAGTATTGAAGGGATCTAAAGAATTTCAAAAAGAAGAAGAACGTGTTTTTATCGTCTCCAATATAAAATCTGTAGATCATTGTGTGTTGTCTATAGACCAAGACAGAACCGTCTGTAAAACTATAGAAAAAATTGCCTTAGACTTTGGTGATGAATATGATTTGAGTTTTGCCAATGGCGGAGACCAAAATAACAACACTATTCCAGAAAGACCAATCTGCGATCAGATGGGAATTAACTTAGTAGATGGTCTAGGAGATAAAATACAGTCGAGTAGTTGGTTGCTGAAAAAGTAATTTTTTAATAAACTTAAATTCGCAGCTATTAATAGATGCTAATTTTCAATATAGTTTAATACTTTATATTTGTAAAATGAGAGGAATAATTTTAGCGGGTGGTTCTGGATCTAGGCTCTATCCCATAACAAAAGGTACATCTAAACAGCTTTTATCAATTTATGATAAGCCAATGATTTATTACCCTCTATCAGTTTTAATGCTCTCTGGAATAAAGGAAATTCTAATTATTTCTAATCCAGAAAATCTTCCAAACTTCAGAAATCTTTTTAAAGATGGTAGTGACTTAGGATTAAAAATTAATTATAAAGAACAAAAAAGTCCTGATGGAATAGCTCAAGCTTTTATAATTGGCAAAGATTTTATTGGAGATAATGATGTTTGTTTAGTTTTAGGTGATAATATTTTTTATGGAAAAGGATTTACAGGATTATTAAATTCTGCAAAAAGTAATTTAAAAAATAATAAAGCAACTGTATTTGGATATAATGTAAATAATCCTCTTGATTTTGGCATCGCTAGTTTTGACAATGATAAAAACTTGATAGATATTGAAGAAAAGCCCAAATTCCCTAAAAGTAATACCGCAGTTGTTGGATTATACTTTTATCCCAACAGTGTAGTTAAAATATCAACTAAAATTCAGCCATCCAAAAGAGGAGAATTTGAAATAAGTTCAGTTAATCAATATTATTTAGATAATAAGGATTTGAAAATTGAAATTTTAGGAAGAGGATTTACTTGGCTTGATACAGGAACTCACGATTCTTTACTTGAAGCTTCAAACTTTATTAAAACTGTCGAAAAACATTCAGGATATAAAGTAGCATGTCTTGAAGAAATTGCCTTTAAAAAGAAGTTTATTGATTTAAAAAAACTCAAAAAATTAACTAAGCCTTTTGGGGATTCATCTTATGGTAAATATTTAACATCATTAGCTAATGAAAATTAATAAAACCTTCATTGAAGACTTGCTAATTATCGAACCTCCATTGTTTAAAGATGATAGAGGTTTTTTTTATGAATCTTATAATAAAAAGAATTTTGATAAAATTATTAATACTGCTTTTGTTCAGGACAATGAGTCAAAATCTAATAAGGGAGTAGTTAGAGGGCTGCATTTTCAGTTACCTCCTTTTGAACAGACTAAACTAATTAGATGTGTTTGTGGAAAGATTTTAGATGTTGTAGTAGATCTGCGTATAAACTCAAAAACTTACGGGAAATTTTTTTCTATTGAGTTGTCTTCAGAAAATAATTATCAATTATTTGTACCCAAGGGATTCGCTCATGGTTTTCAGATTTTAAGTGAATCGGCTATTGTTAATTATAAAGTAGATGAATATTATAATCCAGACTCAGATTCTGGAATAATTTGGAATGACAAGGATTTGTCAATAGATTGGAATCTTGATATCAAACCAATTCTCTCTGAAAAAGATTTAAAACTGGGTTTATTTAAAAATTTAAAATCGCCTTTTTAGTGAAAGTTTTAGTAATTGGTTCTGATGGTCAGCTGGGGTCTGAATTAAAAAAGATTTCAAATAATTACAATAATGTCTCATGGTTTTTTTCAAGTGTCAAAGTCTTAGACTTGTCAGATTTAAATTCAATTAATAATTATTTAAGCAATATTGATCCAACTGTTATTATTAATTGTGCAGCATACACAAATGTTGATAAAGCAGAGGTTGAATCTAAATTAGCAAATACAATAAATTATAAGGCTGTTGATATTATCTCTAGATGGACAAGTTACAATAATAAAAATCTGATTCATGTCTCAACTGATTATGTTTTTGACGGGCTAAGTAATATCCCATATTCTGAGAATTCAAAAACTAAACCTGTAAATGAATATGGAAGTTCAAAATTAAAAGGAGAAATAGTTTGTTTAAAAAACGATTCTAATTCAATAGTAATTAGAACATCCTGGCTTTATTCAAGTTTTGGAAAAAATTTTGTAAAAACCATGATTGATTTAATGAAAAAAAATAATTCAGTTAAGGTCATAAATGATCAAATTGGTTCACCAACTTATGCTTATGATCTTGCTAAAGTTATTATAGAAATCATTATGAACAGTGAAAATAAATCGGGATTATTTCATTATTCAAATGAGGGTGAAACATCTTGGTTTGAATTTGCAAAATCAATTAGAGAGCTTTACAATTTAGATTGTGAAATAATTGGAGTTTCATCTAAAGAATTTAAAACACTAGCAAAACGACCAAAGTACTCGCTTTTAAATAAATCAAAAATTAAAACTACTTTTAATTTAGAAATACCTGATTATAAACAAAGCTTAAAGAATTGCATAGAAATTATTAAAAATGAAGCGTAATATTTTAGTTACCGGAGGTGCTGGTTTTATTGGTTCACATTTAGTGAGATTACTTGTAAATAAATACTCAACATATCATATTATTAATATGGATTTGTTAACCTATGCTGGTAACCTAGAGAACTTAAAAGATATTGAGCATAAGGAAAACTATAGTTTTGTGAAATGTGATATATGTGATTTTAAAAAAGTAAGCCAAGTTTTTAAAGACAATGAAATTGATGGTGTTATTCATTTGGCTGCTGAATCTCATGTAGATCGTTCTATTGAAGATCCATTTTCATTTGCTAAAACTAATGTCATGGGGACACTTAATTTATTACAAGTGGCTAAAAGTTATTGGGAAAATAATTTTAATAATAAGTTATTTTATCATGTTTCTACAGATGAGGTTTATGGTTCTCTCGGAAAAACAGGTTATTTTACTGAAAAGACAAGTTATGATCCACACTCACCTTACTCAGCTGCTAAAGCTTCTTCTGATCATTTTGTAAGATCCTTTTCAGACACCTATGGCTTACCAATAGTAATATCTAATTGTTCTAATAATTACGGTTCCTATCAATTTCCAGAAAAACTAATCCCTTTGTTCATAAACAACATTGTAAATAACAAACCTTTACCTGTCTATGGAAAAGGAGAAAATATTAGAGATTGGTTGTTTGTAAACGATCACGCAAGAGCTATTGATGTTATTTTTCATAAAGGAAAACTAAACGAGACTTATAATATTGGTGGCTTTAACGAGTGGAAAAATATAGATTTGATAAAAGTGATAATTAAAACGGTAGATAGAATGCTTGGAAGAGAAGAAGGAATCTCTGATAAACTCATTACGTTTGTTAATGACAGAGCTGGTCATGATTTACGCTACGCAATTGACTCTTCAAAATTAAAAAACGAATTAGGATGGGAACCTTCTTTGCAGTTTGAAGAAGGTATTGAAAAGACAGTTAAGTGGTATTTAGACAATAAAGAATGGATGGATCGTGTAACGTCAGGTGATTATCAAGAATATTATAAAAAAACATATAATTAGATTTAAACTTTTTTAATTACGTATTCTACTATTCCCCATATAATTAACTCATTTTCTTCTTTTAGCTCAATAGGCTTATATTTTTTATTTTCGGGCATTAAATAAAGTCTGTTCTTTTCCTTTTTTATTCTTTTTACTGTGAACTCTCCGTCTACTAAGCAAATTGCTATTTTCCCGTTTTCGGGATTCTTTGATCTATCGATCACTAGTAAATCTCCATCGTCAAGTCCTGCTCCAATCATTGAGTCTCCACTAACTCTTGCGTAAAAAGTTGCTTCTTTGTTTTTTACTAATTCTCTATCAAGACTAATCCTGGTTTCTTTGAAATCATCTGCTGGAGATGGAAATCCCGCTGATATTCCTTCTTCAGCAAGCCATTGTCCCATCCCATTATCTTTTTTGGGAGTAAAAAAATTAATTACCTTTTTCTCTTTCAACTTTTTATTTTAATGCTATTATTTCTTTTAACTCAGTAGTATATCTTGAAGACAGTCTAGTTTGTTTCATTTTCCAAACTCTTTTAAGATCTTGACTGCCTAGCTTTATTTTTCCAGTCCCTTCTTTTTTTGTTATAAAATCCAACGTTTTCATAAGTATTTGATGCTTAGAATTTTCTTTTTCAAAGAGATTAAGTTGTGTTTTGTTATTTGAAACTAGCCCCATTACTATTACCCCAGCTTTTTTGTATTCTACACCTTTCTTATAAATTTTCTTTAACCCTTCAACAGCGTACTTGCTTATTGTTATACTAGAGTTAGACCCGTAAGGCAGAGTCATAACTATTCCATTTCGGTATTGTAATTTGTTTTTTTGATATCTATTGCTTTTTACAAAGACATAAATAGAATTACAATTGCTTTTTTGAAATCGTAATTTTTCTGAGCAACAAATAGAAAAAGTAGAGACACGTTCTTTTAAATCTTCGAAATCAGTTATGTTTTTTTCAAAACTTCTAGTTGTAGCGATTGCTTTTTTGGGGGATCTACTTTCTTCAAGTGAGAGAACAGACTTACCTTCTAATTCTTTTTTTAGTCTTAAGCCTACTACACTCATTTGTTTTCTTACCCAGTCGTCGGGTAGTTTTATAAAATCGTAAGCTTTGTATATTTTATAACTCTTTAAGCGCGTAGCATGCTTATAGCCTATTCCCCAAACATCTTCTATTTTGAGCCAATTAAGTGCTTTTTCTCTTTTCTCATTTGAGTCTATAGCATAGACGCCATTAGTTTTTTTATCAAATTTTTTTGATATTCTGTTGGCCACTTTAGCTAGTGCTTTTGTAGGGGCAAATCCAATGCTAACTGGAACTCCAGTCCATTTTAAAATAATCTTTCTAATTTCTTTACCGTACTGTTCTAAATCATAATTTTCAAACCCTCTAAACTCCAAAAATGCTTCATCTATACTATAAACTTCTATATTTGGCGTGTAATTACTTAGTATATTCATTACTCTACTGCTCATGTCTCCATATAAAGGAAAGTTCGATGAGAACACGTGTACTTTATTTTTTTTAAAAAGAGGATCGTATTTAAATGCAGGAGCTCCCATTGGAATACCAAGCGCTTTAGCTTCATTGCTTCTAGAGATTACACATCCATCGTTGTTTGATAAAATAACTATAGGTTTTTTATCCAATTTTGGATTAAAA
>Ga0206131_10004414_pt1 | contig 15434 bp, 14 predicted proteins | sample Helgoland_Spring_FD_148636 | JGI IMG/M metagenome (GOLD analysis project Ga0206131, IMG submission 148636) | Pelagic subsurface seawater microbial communities from Kabeltonne, Helgoland, North Sea - Helgoland_Spring_Bloom_20160517_1 | ecosystem: Environmental > Aquatic > Marine > Epipelagic ...
AAATATTGAAAAATATAGATTTTATCGTTTTCTTCAACCACCACCAAAATCAGATTTAGACGGAACTAAAGACGATGGCTATCCTATAACAAGAACCGATTGGTATGCAAATATACATTTATTAAGCACTTATGCGTTTTTAAGTGAAGATGAAGTAAAAGTTTTTGCCGCAAAACCGCAAAAATATTTAATAAAAGATATACATGAAGAAAATTTTTATAATATAACAGGTAATCAGAAAACTAAAATAAATAGTACTGGATTAGTTAGTTCATGGATGTGGTATTTTCAAAGGAGTGATGTTAAATTACGAAATGAATGGTCAAATTATACTAATTGGGAATATTCGAATAAATTATCTTTCCAGGTAAATGGTGGAGATCTCAGTAATAATATTTCATATAATAAGCCATATAATGTTTCCAGTCAGAGAGATATTATGTTAACTTGGGGATTATTACTGGATGGTAAAGTAAGAGAAAATACATTTGACGCAGGAGTATTAAATTATGTAGAAAAATATATTAGAACAGCTGGTAATGCACCATCTGGATTATATTGTTATAATTTTTGTTTAACAACTGATCCATTTCAATATCAACCTAGTGGTGCTATAAATTTAAATAAATTTAATGATATTGAATTTGAATATAAAACATATTTACCACAACTGGATCCTTCAGCCCAATCATTTGACATATGCGACGGTAGTGGTGATATAATTGGTATAAATAAACCAGTTTGGCGAATATATGATTATAATTATAATTTATATGTAATGGAAGAAAGATATAATATATTATCATTTGAATCTGGTCAAGCAGGATTAATGTATGCTCGTTAATTAAAATAATATTTTTGTAATATTTTTATAAATTTAAATTTTAGCATTAATAAATATTTAATCATATAATATTTAATAATTTTATATATTATATGATTCAACCTTTGTTAGATAAAATAGATATATATACGAGAACTAATAATAAAAATACTGATATATCTAATAATAAATTATTATTAGATCCAAAATATAAATTTATACAATTTTTTACTTCTTTTTTTATATCATCTGCTGTAATTTTATTAATAGTATTATTTAATTCAAATATAATATTTTTAATTAATTCTGTTAGAAATGGAGAAGAAATTATAGATTTATTATTTCCAAATAATTGTATATCATCACCATATGGACCACAATATTTAATTGATGCTGATGGAACCCATGAAGTCGATAAAACCAATATTTCAATTATAAGACCTATATGTGAGAGAATAAATAAAACTTCTACTAAAAATAAAAGTGCTGGCGCAAAATGGCCATATACACAATTTGATAGTAAAGATAAAATTAATCCAATACAAGATTATTATAATTTCATATTAAGAACAGTTGCTACAACCGATACTACAGTAAATACTTTAATAAAAAAAACATTAGAACTTTCATCAAAAGTAACTAATAGATTTATAATAACTATTTTAGGATTAATAATATTAGCATTAGTCGGAACATTAATAGTACCATTCATAATATATGGATTTAATAATATTATTAACGAATTTTCATTAATATTTAGTGATAAAACATTTTTATTTACAAAATTCCTTATATTTTCTACTTTTCTCATAATATTATTTTTATTTAATCCAATATTTTCTTTATATAAAGTATTTCCATTATTTTATAAATTAACACTATATCCAATTCTAAATGGTAATGGTATGGCTATTCTTAAAATAATGATAGAAAATAAAGATATTATAGGATTTATTTTAGGATATTTTTATATTTTATCTGCAAAAAAAATATTATCAAATACGATGTATACTATTTTACAGTATTTATATTTTATAGCATTAATTATATATATTATATTATATATCACAAGATACGTATAATAGTTTTATAATAGTTTTATTATTATTTAAATATAAATATAGATATAAATAATTATGACTAACAAAAAAAATAAACATAAAAATAAATCATCTATAATAAATAAATCCAATAATATTAATTCTAAATATCCATTCGTAAGCGTATGTACTCCAACATATAATCGTCGACCATTTATTCTATCAATGATTAAATGTTTTGAACATCAAACATATCCTAAGGATAGAATAGAGTGGATAATAATAGATGATGGTACAGATAAAATAGAAGATTTGGTTAAAGATATTCCTCAAGTAAAATATTATAAATATGAAGAAAAAATGATGTTAGGTAAAAAACGAAATTTAATGCATAAAAAATCTTGTGGTGAAATAATTGTTTATATGGATGATGATGATTATTATCCACCAACTAGAATTTCACATGCTGTAACTATGCTACAAACACACCCAAAGGCTTTATGTTGTGGTTCCAGTGAAATATATATTTATTTTAAACATATAAATCAAATGATACAATTTGGACCATATGGCCCAAATCATGCAACCGCCGGAACCTTTGCATTTAAACGAAAACTATTAGAAAATAATTCATATAACAATGATGCCGCATTAGCTGAAGAAAAAGAATTTCTAAAAAATTATACTGTACCATTTGTACAATTAGAACCAAAAAAAACAATATTAGTATTTTCACATATACATAATACATTTGATAAAAAAACGTTATTAAATAATAAACATCCACTATATGTAAAAGATTCAGATAAAACAGTTGATGACTTTATAAAAGAACCGGAATTAAAGGAGTTTTATATGAATAAAATAGACTATTTACTAAAAGATTATGAACCAGGAAGACCGGAAATGAAACCAGACGTATTAAAACAAATAAAAGAAATTACAATACAACGGGAAAAACAAGCAAAAGAACAACAACAACAACAACAACAAATGATGCAACAAAATCCTCAAATGATGCAACAAAATCCTCAAATGATGCAACAAAATCCTCAAATGATGCAACAAAATCCTCAAATGATGCAACAACCTCAAATTATAGCGGATATTAATGGACAAAAAACTATATTATCGCATGAGCAAATTGTAAATATTATGAAACAACAACAAGAAGCTATAAATAAAATGCAATTAGAAATACAAAATAAAGATCTTATTATTAAAAATTTACAAGCCGAATCAAACTAAAATATATAATTGAAATCAATATAAATATAAATTATATTATAATATAATTAGTATGGGATATTTAACCGATCAAAAACATTCTGACCAATATTATAATAAAGAAGATAATGTAGATAATAATTTAAATAAAAGTAAAGTAAATTCACAAAATCAAAATGTATGTTATTATTCTAATATTATTGGTCAATATATTTGTGATCCTATTACAAATGCGAAATATCCATGGAAAGTAGGTTCTCTAGATGAACGTCGACTATTTAAAGTAACCAATACAACTGGAAATTTATATAATAAATTAGCTAGTCCATACTCTAATTATGCATATTATGAAACACCATATGCATATATGAATCATCGTAATGTTGAATTACATGAAGATATTATTAATGATTGGTATGAAAAAGTAAAAAAACTATATCCAGATTAATATCCAGATTAATATCCAGATTAATATCCAGATTAATATATATATATTATAAATTATTAATTATTAATATATATTATATATCATCAGTAACTATATCATCAGTAACTATATCATCAGTAACTATATCATCAGTAACTATATCATCAGTAACTATAAATAAATTTATATATCTATAAATTCTATTAATATCTAACTTAGTTAATTGATATGGTTGAAGTAATATATTAATTTCATCATGCGTAAAATTATTTTTTAATTTTATAAAAAAAGAAAATAAATCTTTTTTATCTAAATTAAGATTTTGACACAACTCTTGTATAAAAATAGAATTATTATATTCTGTACTATACTTAGTTAAAACTTTAGTAAATCGTATTGTTGGCAGTATATATTGTTTAATCTTAGGTATATTACTTATATTATCATGATAAATATTATTATTATATAATATTTTAATAAGTGAGCTTAATTCATTTAATTGCCATATTTGTTTTTGAAATGTTATTCTATCAATATAATCTGCGTAACATATATTATTTAATAATTTTATATATAATGGAATACTTTGTTTTTTCGGTAATTTATTTAAAAGTTCTATAATATTTTCATGCCATAATAATCCTACAATAGTTCTATCTGTTTCATTCATTATAATATTATGATCATTTATAGTATATTTATTACAAATAAGATTATTTGTAATAGTTTTTGTGTCTTCATTAAATGTTTTTGGTTTAAAAATATTTAAAATAATATCACTATTTAAAATACTGGGATTAATTTTATATAAATCATATATTGATATTAATTTACGTAAATCATTTTGTACATAATTTACAATTATATTTAATAAATGAGTATCCTCAGATACTGGTTTCATTATTAATTTAATAATATTAATAATTTCATTATTTAATGGTGTCATAAATTCAATAGTATAACATACTTTAATTAACTCTTTAATTTTTTTATCTACATGATAATTACCAATACATATAATTGGTACAAAAGAAATTTCTTCAATTTTTTGTTTTTTTGTTTTTTTTGGTCGAATAATTTTAATTAAAGAATTAATTCCTCCTTTATCACCACTATTCATGCCATCAATTTCATCCATAACAATTATTAATTTTTTCTTTTTTTTTTGTAAAATACTTAATACATTAATCGTTGACATATTATATTGTGTAATAGTATCTATTATAGATTTATTGCGTATATCACTGGCACTATAATAAATTATATCATAATTTAGGTCAGTTAATATATTATTTATAAATGTTGTTTTACCTGTTCCTGGGGCTCCATAAATATATATACCTCTCTTAATTTGTAAGTTATTTTTATTATTTTCAAAATTTATTAAAAATTTTTTTATATCTTTTGCAAGTTTTTCTCTTCGTAAAATATTATTTAAATTTAATAAATCCATTTATTATTTTTTATTCTATTATTTTTACGCCAGTCTTTTTTAAGTCCCAATAATTGTAATTGTAAATTTATAATATCATTACATTTATACGATTTATTAAAACTTGAATAATATAATAAAAAATGTAAATAATCATTATATAATACATTATTGTATTTATAATTATGCATAAAACTCCAATTAATAAATTTACGATTTAACAAATTTATAAATACAAACGAATAGTCATTTATAATTATATCTCTAATATAACTCTCATATTTATTAACTATATGTTTATCAATAAGATAATTATATTTAGAATAATATTCTTTATTTAATAATATTTTATTTAATGGATTTAAATTTTCCCATATTATTTCTATAATATCATATGGTAGATTATCTATTATATTAAATACCATACTATTCTTATATATAATATATAATAAATTATATATAAATTAAAATTTTAAATGCATTATAATTAGCTTTTTAATTATTTAGCAGTTAAATTACATACGGAAGTATCATTTGTAATACCTTGCCACGATACATTACACCCTTTAGCCCATTTTGATTTCATACAATTACCCTCATGACCTTTATAATGTGTAGTATTAAAATTTACATTATCGGGACATTTTCCTAAATTATGAGGATTACTACATTCACCATCTTTTGATATCCAATAATCTGGACATTCTCCTATTACAGGTGGGAATTGTTTATTATTACGATTATTATATAATGTATAACCTATAAATGTTAATGCTATTATAAGGACAATTAATGCAACTACTATTAATGCTATTTGAAAATTCATATTATATATATATAAATTATCTTATTTTTTTTATTATATTAATTATATTAAAATAATTAATATAATTAAACTATTTTGCTGAAACTTTTATAACGTTTCAATATATATGAATAATTATTCTAATGGAAGAGTAGATATATTAGGTCCAATTGGTACACAATTAAATTTTGCTGATAAAATTCCAGTTAAAACCTGTGGATCATTTAGAGATAGTTTATGTGGAACTTGGATTGATACTCCATTATCTATATTATTTTTTAGTGCAGAAAATATACAAATAATGCAAAACACTATAAAAAAAGGTGTATATGATAAATCTAATCAACAATATGTAATTGGTCAACAAAATTGCGATGAATTAAAAATTATAATGAGAAGCATTTATTTACAAAACACGCAAAATTTACCATATAATATTACAAATCAAGTTTCTACTTTAAATAATCTTGTAGTAGAATATGCTGTTAAACAAATATATAATGAAGCAATCGGTTATTTAAAATATCAACGCGATGCAAGTACCATGTATACTATTCCTAATCTACCAACAAATACTAGTCATAAAAATAATACTTTAGAACTAAAACCATTTTTCTAAAGTTAAAATACTTTTAGAAAAAGTATTACAAAATACTTTACAAAATACTTTACAAAATACTTTACAAATACTTTTAGAAAAAGTATTACAAAATACTTTAAAAAAGTTTATATAATATATATGCCAAGAAAATGTCAACCCGGCGTAATATGTATTGAAAATATGACTTTAGTTTTTATTGTATTATTTGTATTATTGGTATTATATTTTGGATATAACAAATTACCGAATTTTAGTTATATAAGCAATAGCAATATGAATAGCAATATGAATAGCAATATGAATAGCAATATGAATAGTAATAGAGAAGTTGTAACTAGTAATGTTGAATATAATTATAATGTTTCCGATAGTAATCAATCTGCTAGAGGATTATATTCACAACCAGGTTATTCATTTTCAAATATAGAAAATGATGTATTATTAAATCCATATCAAGCACCTTTAAGAGATAATAGAATGTTTCCGAATAGTAATAATTCATTACCGAATAGAATACCAATAAATGTAGCAACACAATCGTATGATACATCATATAGACAAGTTGGTATATTAACACGAAATACTGGTACAAAAGAAACAATTATACCTTTAATGGGTCGTCCTTTAATGGCTAATAGAAATAAATGGAATTTTTATGCTATGTCAGAAAATAATAATATGTTAAAATTACCTGTATCACATAATGGAAAACAATGTATGGCTCAAAATGGTTGTGATGATGTATATACTGGAGACATAATTAATGTGGATGGCTATAATGATTCGTTTAAAGTTACAACCTATGAAAATAATACACCACAATATATTCCTTATATATAAAAAGGGGGCCCCCTTCGACCCCTAATTTCGTTCTTAAGGGATTATCATTAAATTCTCTAATATTATAATTTATGTTAATAATTTATAATATAGTTATATATGCCAGTTATATTAGAAAACCCAGAATTTACCAGTAATACTACAGTAGCTTCAGATTATTTATCAACATATGGGTGGGATACAAGCATGGGATGGGATATATCTGCTTCTGGATTTAGTCAGCATAATTTCGGATATCCTTGGAATGCATTTGAAAAAAATAAATCTAATCCATGGGTAAGTGGTATTAATTGGGTTGTTGATATGGATAACTCACCTTATCCACCTTTTTATATTAGAATAAAATATCCATATAATGTATATTTATATTCATATACATATGAATGTCTATTAAAAACTATGAATAAATGGGAAATACAGGGATCAAATGATGATATAAATTATGTTAGTATTCATCAAATAGATCTTGGTATTTATAGTACAGATATAAGTGGTTCATATACTATAGATTATACGATATCATATAAATATTTTAAATTAGTTATTAATCGCACTAGTGATCAGCTAACACTAAATGGAGTTCTTTCAGCGAGTTTACAGTTAAATGAGTTAAAATTATTTACAAAATTACAAGAACCTGAACCAGAGCCAAACCCAGAACCAGTACTAAAATATAATAAATCATGTTGTCCAATAAAACCAGATTTAAATAAAGTTTCGATATTAAATAATACTATTAGCGGAAAAATGCGCTGTGCTCAAAAAATTAAAAATACTAAAGCACAGTCTGGTATTATATATAATACTTTAAATGCGTTTGGTTCATATCAAGGCGCGTCTGGTGGATCGAGATCTGCCCCCAGAAATACCTTTTAATTTAGCAAAATAAACTTTTAAGAAAAGTTCAATCAAAATACTTATACAAAATACTTATTCAAAAGTTTTTTTTTATAATTATAATATATAATGCATAAACACATGAAAGGATCCGATGGAAAATATCATATCAATGGTAAAACATTTGATATGTTAATTGGTAGTAGAGCTTCTGTTTGGCATGGAAATGCTTATAAAACTGCTGGTGGTCTTAAAAAAGATCATCTTCTTATGAATAAAAATGGACGTATTGTTTCTAAGAAAAAGCATCATACCGCAAAAAAAGAAAAACGTTTAGTAAAGGCTGGTTATACTACAAAGAAAGGTCACTTTGGTGCCGTATTTAATGGAAAATCTAAAAAAGTACGTAAATCTAGAAAATCTCGTAAAAATTAATTTATGAAAAAAATCTAAGTAAAATATTCAAAAAAATCTAAGTAAAATATTCCTTAACCTGTTTCAGAATTAAAATATCCGGATTAATTCTTCTATAAGCTAACATGATTATTAATGGTATACCTATCAATGCGTGCATGTTACTGAATCCAATTTCATAAGTTTTATTTTTTTGTTTGATAATTTGGTTCACCAAACAATCTCGTTTTAATAAAATCATTACCCATACCATTATTAGTAAGGCGATATACAATCTAATACAATCTAATTCAAGCCAAAACCACCCAGTTATTATTTGAAAAGAACCTATTAAATGAGCAACGTGTAACAATAAAGGATGGGGGAAAGCTAACATACTAATCCATATCATAGAATTTATACGAACAATTATAGATGAATATTGAGTGATTGTAACTATTATCAAAAAAATAAAAAGTAATCTAAAAAGAAGTAAATCTTTCATTAAAATATCTGGATATTTTAATTCTGAAAAGGATTAACATTATTAATAATATATAATGTATTAATAAATATAAATTTTATAAATTTTTTCTCTTTATTTATAAAATTTTAGAATATTATATTCTAATATATTATGAATCATAAATTATCATTTAGTATAATAATAGTAATTAGTATAATAATATATTATAAAAATTTTTTTTATAATAATAAACAGTTTATTATTGATAGTTTATTTCTTGATATACATAATATACATGATTATTTTGATATATATTGTGCTATTATTCCATTTATTAATGAAATATTAAACTTATTAACTATTTGTATTTTTTACCCATATTTTAATTATAATTTATATCCACATTTTCCAATATCTAATGCTGAAAATATTAGAAAAAGTATATTTGATACGGTTGCTGTTACTGGAATTGTAGCTAACGCATCAAACTATGGTGATAAATATCCGGGTAAAATGATTGGTTTTGTTAAAGGAATTTTATATTCTATACTAACATTTTTTCTACCTAATTTATTTTTATATAATATTCTTAAGAAATTTAAAAATCTTATTTCTAAATTTATTATTGGTATATTAATAATATACATACTTGATGTATTGGTTATAATGATTAGTAAATTATATATATTATATTATAATGGACAATTCGGGTGATATGAATCAATCGTCTACTATGTGGTATCCCATTATTTTCTAAAATCTGTTATTTTTTAGTAAAGGTATATTCCTTTGAATCGCAAATTTCCAAGTTAAAAATGGCATACAAATAAACGCTTATAATGATCCACCAATTATTCCGATTTTAATATCTTTATATAAATCCAATGAATTTTTATTCATTATATTTATTTAATGCTTAATCTATAATATTATTTTAGATTATTATTTATAATTATATTCCGACATAAATAATTCAAAATATTGTTTACCAATTATTATATTATTTTTATTTTTTTTACAATATTTTGTGGTATATTCGGAATATAAATCATATATTGATATAGAAGTGATATGTGTATCATTTAATACAAATTTTTCTTTATAATAATACAAAAAATTAGTTATATCATTATTTTTATTCCATAAATTACAATTAATACCATATATAAATTTATTTTCATCAATTATAATATCTGGATAAAAATGTCTAATCAAGTTTATTATATTAAATTCTTTAATTTCAAATGACGGCTTTGTAACAAACCATGATTTAAATAAAATACATATTTCTTCTATTTCTAAATAGTATTCGCTATTATTTTCTTTCATATTTTCATCCCAAAATTTAATAAAATTGGATACTATTGGTAAACTCAAACTTGTATATCCAATATATTTATCATTTACTTCATCATATTTTAATTTCTGTTTTAATATATTTTTTAAATTAGATATAAATATAATATTTGGTATATCTATTTCTTCTAGATAACATTTCCATAAATATAACATATTTTTCTGACTAATTACTGATTCTTTTAGTTCTTGTATTTTTGAAGTAATAAATTTATCTACTATTTCTTCAGGTTGATTATTTTTCAAATATAATACATGATTAGAATATTGTATATCTTGGCAATTATTTAAATAATCATCCGCATTGTTATATCTATTAGAATAATAACAACTAACCACAAATATATCTATTATATTATTTTTAAATGGTTCATATATTTTATCACAAATTTCAGCAATAGATTTAATATTTTTTATATTTATTAAACGACAATCTTTATATTCATGATCATGATATTTATATCGAAAAGAATTTAATAATGGTATATGTCCGAAATAATTCGCTCCTTGATTTTCGAATAAACGCAATAATGTTTTTGCAGTAGAAGAAATAATATATATGTTATTTGTTTGTTTTTTTAAAATATTGTCTCCTAATACAGTAAGAAAATGTTTTACAGCATATTTATTTGTAAATAACATTTCTTTAAATAAGTTAATAACATTTTGTATAGTAGTTGACTCTGGAATAGACGTAAATAATGATTTTTCACGTATTTGTTTTACTATAGAAATTTTAATTTTAAATTTCCATGGAAGTAATTGTTCTTCAAAATTTTTTAAATGAAAATCATTATCTCGTGCACTAATAGTAGAGAGAATATTATGAATAATATTATCCTCTTTAATAATATTATAACTATCATTTTCATATTTAAAAAAAATTTCAGTTGTTGAACAATAAAAATATTTATTTTGACAAACAAAATCTTTTACAAATTTATCATGACCTTCAGTTAAGAACTGTTTTCTATTCTCTCTACTTATCTGTAAATTTTTCGCATTAATTAACGATGTAGATAAATCAATATTTATATATTGAATTAATTTATTCAAAATATATTCATCATTTTTATATTTTTCATATTGTTCTTCCAAAATTAGTTTAAGACTTTCTAGATTTACACTCATAATAATTATTTTAATATAATATAAATAGGATAACTCTTAAATCACTTATTATATTATATTAAAAAATATATAATATAATATTAAAAAATATATAATATAATATTAGTTACTTAGTTACTTAGTTACTTTTTTTTTTACAACTAATAGTTTTTTTTTAGATACATTATGATTATCTAATTTAGATTTAATATCTATATTAGTAAATTTAATATATTCATTTTTTAATTCAGTTAATTCATTTAACCAGATCTCTTCTATATTCATTACAGATAAAGCATTTAATTCTGCTTCTTTTTCACCTTTTTGATTCATTAATTTTTCTACAGCTTCTTCTGATACACTATCCATAGGCATTTTAATTAAATAATTATAATTAGTAGAGGATATTCCTACAACTTTTTCTTCCATTGGATCATAATTTAATCCTTCTAAAATTTTCACAATTTCATCTTTTTTCTTTCGTCTTAAATCAATATTACCATTTAAATTATCATTTATAAATTTTGCTTTATTTGATAATAATACTAATTCATTCTCTAATGTCGCAATTTGATATTTCTTTCTTTTATCATATAACCCTAATCGTACACCATAATATTCTTCAACTATATCTGTAACATTTTCAAATTTTCGCAAGTGTTCATTCGCATCAAACAAATGCATATTTGTAATAGAATGTGTTGTATATAATTTCAATAACTTTTCCAAAGCAGTTACCTTATTTGAAGGGGTTTCTCCGCTACCACTAATATCTGTAGTTTTATTTAATAATTCTGTAAGAACTCCAGGATGAAATTCAATTATAAAGTCAATAGTAATATCAGTGCTCATATCAATATAATCTTTGATTTGTGATTCGGATTCTTTTTTTTCATCTTTTTTCTTATTATCAATTAATGATTCTAAATATTCTTTGTAATCTTGAGTCCACGTTCCAATAGGTAATTCTGTAATTCTAATTTTATTCTTATCAACTTTTTCATAAATACCTTTAATAATATATTTTTTAATTTTATTGTTTTCTTTAATCTGATCAATAGTACCATTAAATCCTTTATAATAAGGCTCAATATCAATATCATGTGCTTCAGCTTTTAACATTAACATTAATTTATTAATTATTTGTAATGGATTATAACACATAATATCTGTACTGAAACCTGTACCTATTCCTTTTGATCCATTTACTAATACCATTGGAATAATTGGCGCATAAAATATTGGTTCAACCGAGGTTCCATCATCATCTAAATATTGTAGTATATTATCATCTACTTGGGGGAATATTAAACGAGTTAATTTATTTAATTTTGTAAAAATATATCTTTCAGATGCTGAATCTTTTCCTCCTCTAAGCCGTGTTCCAAATTGTCCCAATGGTTCAAGCAAATTAATATTGTTTGAACCAACATAATTTTGTGCCATTCCTACAATTGCACCATTTAAACTGGCTTCTCCATGATGATAACCAGAATGTTCTGATACATAACCACTAAATTGCGCTACTTTAATTTCATTTATTAATCGTTTTTTAAATGCTGAGAATAGAATTTTTCTTAAACTAATTTTTTGTCCATCTACTAAATTTGGAATAGACCGATCATTATCATATTTTGAAAAGTGAATTAAATCATTATTAATGAAATCTTCATATGTAACATTAACACTATTTGTATCCAAAAATAATTCACGATTATATGTTCCTAACCAATCTTTTCTATCGTCGCTTCGCTTCTTATTAAAAACCATATCAATCATTTGATTTGAATCATCACCGGTGCTTTTAAATGATACGATTTTCTTTTTCTCAAAATATTCTTTAAATTCTTTACTTGTACTTGTACCTAAACCCTTGTAATATTTAATTTTCCATTTACTAATATCTATATCATTTTCGGTTTTCCATTTTGCAAATTCACCATCATTGTAAAACTCTTTATGTTGTCCGCCTTTTTCTGCTTTTAAAATTGGTGTATTCATATATCCAATAAAACCGGGAATTTTTAAAAGCGAACTCCATCCTGAATCAAATAAATTAATTCCCAACCCTTTAATATGACTACCATCTAAATCCTGATCTGTCATAAATAATACTTTTCCATATCTTAACTTTGTTTTAATATCGGTTTCAATATATTTTTTTCCATGTTCCAATCCTAGAATTTGTTTAATTTCGTTAATTTCTTTATTATCTCCAATTTTTGTAATAGATTCACCTCGAATATTTAACATCTTACCTTTCATCGGATAAATTCCTACAGTATTTCTATCTTCGGTTGATAGACCTGATACAATTCCTGCTTTTGCTGAATCTCCCTCACACAAAATTAACGAACACTCTGATGATTTTGCTGTTCCTGCAAAATTTGCATCTATTAATTTTGGAATTCCGCGAATATTTTTACTTTTTGTTCCATCTAACTTTTTCAGAGTTTTAGTTTCTTTAACTTCGGTAATCGCACACGCTGCAGACATTACACCCATTTTCGCAATTTTCTCAACAAATTTATCACTTACTTCACAAGTTGAACCAAATTTTTGAATTGATGTATTCATATAATCTTTTGTTTGACTATCAAATGCCGGATTTTCAATATCACATCTTACAAATAGCGCAAGTTGTTCTTTAATCGATGATGGTTTAACATCTACTTTCTTTTTAGTCTTAATATATATCACTAATTTACGAATAATTTGATTCATAATATATTCGATATGTTTTCCGCCTTTAGATGTGTAAATTCCATTCACAAATGAAACTTGATAAAATTCGCCTTCTGGTGCTAAACTGACTGCAAATTCCCATCGATCATTCGCTTCTTCATATTTTGTATCTCCATCTCCAACAATTAACTTCACATATTGTTGGAAGTTTTTTACTGGAATTAATTCCGAATTTAATTTTACTTTTAACGATTTATTAGTTACTGCAGCAATATCATATACTCGTCGACGAAATAATGCGATTATATCTTCGGGTAATCCAGAATCTGTCATTTCAACCCCTAATCTTTTATAATCCGGTTTAAATTGAATCTTAGTATATGGTTTTGTTTTACCCGATTTTGTAATTGTTGGCTTGTCAATTGTATCCAAATTATTATGGAATTCTTGAACATATTTTAAACCACGAGTATGATCAATTGTTTCGATTTTACCCCAAGTAGACCAAATTAATACCAACTTAAATCCGAAACCATTCTTTCCACCAACAATTTTCTTTTCAGTTTTATCATAATTTGTTGAAGTTCTTAAATGACCAAATATAAGTTCTGGAATCCAAATTTTATATTCAGGATGTTCAGCTACATCAATACCATTACCATCATTAATCATAGTAATTGTACCGTCATCGGAAATTCCAATATCAATATATGTAACAGGAAGAGATTTTTCGACTTTATCATTAATGGCCTGTTGCATACGAATTACATGATCACGACAATTAACGATTCCTTCATCAAAAAGTTTATATAAACCAGGATTATATTTTATGGATTTTTTAATAATAGAATTATTGCTCGAATGATGAATAAATTCATCGGATTCAATTAATTCAACTGAACCGATATATGTATCGGGATTATCTAATATATGTTGCTTATCGGTTTTTTTTTGATATTTATTTAAATCCGATTCGATAGTTTTAGCAGGCATAATTCTTTTATCTATATTATTTTTTCTTTATGTATTTTTCAATTTTTTAAATATATAGATATTATATATTATGAATAATAATATACTATTAGATTATTATACAATATTTGGTTTTATTAAATTAAAAATACATGATATTAGACATGATTTCAACTCGGCTAGAATATTAACTTTAGGTAACGTAAATGCTTTTTGTAAACTTGCTACAAATTGGAAATTATTAATTAGTAATATGTCTGGTGGTGGTCGTGGTAATACCCATTCATTTCTGGATAAGATAAAGGAACTAACAGATGGCATTAAAAAACGAATGGATCAACGAAAAAATACGACTAAAGAAAAAAAAGCAAAAAAATTAATAGAAAAAAGACGTGATGCCGAGATACATAAAACAATGAA
>Ga0206131_10004415_pt1 | contig 15433 bp, 24 predicted proteins | sample Helgoland_Spring_FD_148636 | JGI IMG/M metagenome (GOLD analysis project Ga0206131, IMG submission 148636) | Pelagic subsurface seawater microbial communities from Kabeltonne, Helgoland, North Sea - Helgoland_Spring_Bloom_20160517_1 | ecosystem: Environmental > Aquatic > Marine > Epipelagic ...
TAGATTGCACATAGTGTATAATACTTAGAGTAACAAATTAAAGGAAAATCAACTTGACTACTAGATATTTAGGTGGAGAGCTCAGCTGGAAAGAGTTTAAGTCTGTACTCGAAGAAGATCTTAACAAAGAGCTAGAAGATCACCTCAGGTGCGCAGTTGACAACTGGTGGGATGAGTATACCGCACACTCACTTAAAATCAAGGGCATGCCCAAGAAGTATCTGTATTTCGATACAGAATGGCAAACACCCGATCAAATGTGTTTGGCAGTTCCGCTAGCCTACGACGATCTGTTCCAGGAAAAGTCAGGCTATGCACAATATAAGGTTGACGAAAAGCAACAGAGCGTATATACTATTCATACTAACGAAAGAGAAGTAGTAGGAAAATACGTACTTTACTATCCACACAATCCAGTACTGCAAGATATTTTTAATATGTATCTTGAGTTAGACGGACAAGAAACACAATTTTGGTTGGATGCTATTGATGAAATCGTCAATAGCCACACGCCTAGATTAGTAGTAAACAACAGGGGTTAATATGTATCAAGGAAACGGACATGTCCACGACGATAAGTTTAACAAGATCAGCGATTTTATGGAACGCTGGTATGTTAATCCAGGCGATCGTGGTGCACGTAAAGGCACTGAGTATCGTGCGACACTACGCAATCAAGCACGTATTGCTTATCGCATTGCAAAAAGAACTATTAAACAAATGGAGAAAGAAAATGTCTAATATTATTGGATGGCAGTATAGAGTACTTCTTGACGGCGCAGGTAGTTTTGTAGAAACAGTTTCTGTTCCTGACAACTATCAAGCAAAAGTAATCCTTGAGAACAAATATCCTCAAGCCAAACAGATTACACCAGTAGGTCCTGTTCGGGACTAACTAACACCGCGGAGTAGGATAGCACTAGGCTATCGGATAGTGAGCGTTAGGCGGGGGCTACACTATAATATAATATCTTTCACCTCTGAGGAGTATCTGTTGATTGTTGTGGCACTTTATCCAGACGGTATAACAATGAGTCAATTATATCTTCCTTTTGCAGGATCTCCTGGGTATTCAACAAGCGATACTCAGTATAATAAAGCAATGGACCATTATACTGATGTACAGTCCTGGTGCGACGCACACTTAGTTGGGCCCTGGAGTTGTAATCCTGGTGATATATTACACGTTGGTGTGCGGGTAAGAATTGGCAGTTTAGATGATCTTGCATATTTTTGTCTAAAATGGAGTTATATATAATGACTATGCATTTATTGGGACCAGAGTTTACTACTACGAGTACTCGCAAACGTAAGTCTAAAAACAAAACTAAATCACTTCTTACTGCTGAAGCAGAGCATGAAAAATATCTACGTAAAATGGGTGTGCACCCAGATCAACGTAAACAAAATAGGGCCCGTAGTTCAGTCCGGTTAGAACGGACCGCTCATAACGGTCATGTCGGGGGTTCGAATCCCTCCGGGCCCACCAATACAATTATGTATAATTCTTCTATGGCAAAGAAACAACAGAAGATTTATACTGGAACTGAGATTATCGGTATTGCACAGATGCATAAATCTAATGCTGTTCCGGTTCGTGGTAAGAAGCAAGCCGAAGAAATTGCAAAGATGAGGCGAGGATGATGCCTGACATCTTTAACCATTATCCTATGTTTATTGATCAGGAAACAGGATATAAGAGTAATTTTTTAATTGATTTTGCAAAATTGAAGAGGAGACCTACCGATAATTACATTCGTAAAGTACTCACATATCAAAAAGATCATGATCTAGATAATTTAAACTTTAGCCAATTTGACCCTAGTCAGATTCAATTTTTAGAAGGAGTTGTTTGTGATTACACAACTCCTAAAATTAATACTATTAAAAATTATAATTTATCCGATTTAAAATCTGATATGCTGGATATTTTAACCAAAAAATTAAAACCGTTATCTAATCAAAAAGCTATCTTATTTCTCTCATGCGGCGTAGACAGTCTTCTATTACTACACATTTGTTTAGAATTAAACATAAAATTAAAGTGCATATATGTGGCATCAGGGTATAATAAAGATGAGATTGAAGACATATGCAGGATAAGAGACCAGTACAACATCGATGTAGAAATTATTGACAACTACGACCCATTGGTACCGGACCAAGATTATTATCGTTACTTTCATTATAATCCATCTTTCCAACTTCTTGGCGGCATTGGCCCAGTTCGGTACTATAATATTTTAAAAGACCCAATGTACTCGGAATACAAATATATATTAACAGGACATGAAGCCGAAGGACCTTTAGATACTGTACCTCTGGCAATATATAACTCCACCAGTGATCAAACCCAGTTCAAAAACTATAATAAAATATATGGAAAATATGTGAACTATACTTTCAATCAACAGACAAAGCAAAGTATAGAAAACTTATTTAATTACTCCAGGTACGAGCGTGTGATTAAGAGATTAACAATTTGTAGGGACTATGCTGTGAATGAATTGTTAACAGGCAAACATTATGTTAAGCCATACAAGAACGAAAAATTAGTGTCTGCTGCTCTTTCGTTATCTAACGAAGACGTAATCGCTAACGCCTATAAAATTCCCAGCTATGAAATACTAGACGATGTATGGAATTTTAAGACTCCGCCTAAAAAAGTGTTTGGAAATGCAAATAAGTATGAAAAATGTTTTAATGTGCTTGAACACCCAATGGACGATCTCAGGATCAATATCCTACAAACAAACAAGTCCTGGTTAAAAAATTATATGATCCAATATAATAAGTATTAACATGGATCCAATATTACATACATTGCTCGCAACAGGGGCACTACTAGCCAGCTTTTATGCAGGCAAACATTTTAACAGACAACGATTAATAGAAGATGTTGTTGCATCAGTTCTAGATGATTTAGAACGTGATGGGTATGTTGCTACCCGGCAAGATAAAAATGGTGATAAAGAATTAGTCTCGATTGCTACAGTCACCGGCGACGCTATTAGAGATATTAAGTAATAATTCATCCCAGCAATTTTTACTAAATCCGTTATAAAACCAATTATAATTATAGTCTAATACTTCTTTCATAGTATTTCGCATTTGCTCTAACTCTGAGATATCTTTGGTGCCAATCCAATTAACAATATTAGCACAGGCTTGCATACGTTCTTGATCGTCTATAATACTGTCGTAGTCCTCACTCCACCAGTTGTCAAACGTCTTAAATCCATAACTCTGTAAATATTTTAAACAACCTGCACCGCCAACTAATACAAATGGTTGCTTTAGTACAATGGGCTTAAATATCTTTTCAGTTAAGTGAATTCTATCTATGACAGTCTCTGTTACCACGTGTAGAAATGCACTGTTGATCGGAGTTTCCTGGTTAACTGTTATCCAAGCACTGCTATTTGCACCGTCATCAAATTGCCGGGGTAATACACTATTATCTGGAAATATTTCATTAGGCGTGCGCTGAGTTTGCGGATCGTTGTCAGGTAAACTATATGTTCCTGTTGTAGTGTCTAGCCGGTTTAGGAACTCGATTCGGTAAACACGTTTGTTATCTATTAACCTATTTGCACAGATCCAGCGTGTTAATATTGGACGATAGTCTGTAACAATTCGTATGTCCTTGTATAATCTATACCAGTGCTCTGCACAAAGATATCCACTTGCAAACCAGTGGACTCCATTTTCTAGTTGTTTGCTACTATTACTTAATTCACTGTGTAGTACGATTAATTGGTCATATCCGCCGCCCAATTTCGCATGGCGATCTGTGTATTGTATATTCCAAAATTCTGAATCTAGTTCAAGTTCCAGTGGTTCCCAACTGTGATTAATTATACGGCGTTTATAAAAGTCTTTATTTACACGAATTCCAAAGCAGTCCAACATATGAGCACCAATTTTAGGAAGTGTAACAACAAACTCCCGCTCAAATAAATCAGCAGGGTCGTGTCTAAAACCGTTGGGAAAAGATCGTAACTGACTATCAGCATCAAGCAAATCTGATATCTTAAAATTTATATGTTGAAATTCATTCATGGTAAGTAGTTATATGCGTATATTTAGTAACAACGAATGGGATCCATTAAAATCCATAATTGTGGGATCAGCAACTAACGCTAATTGGCCAGTAAATTGTCCTGATTTTAGACAACAAGAACAAACAACGTTATGGCGAGAAACTCCAGTGCCCAGTGGACCAGTTAGTAATACTATTATAACAGAAGCTAATCATGATTTACACCAGTTAACTGATTACCTACGTAAGTTAGACATACAGGTTTATAGGCCAGATGACATAGATTTTCAAAGCACAGATGGCTTTTATAATTATTGTCCAAGGGATAGACTACTAGTAGTAGGCGATACTGTTATAGATGCTCCAATGGCATACAGTTGCAGAGACCAGGAAATCCAAGCCTATAAGTTTTTAGACACTGAATTTATTCAAGCACAGGGACGCTGGGACGCCGCTAACGTTTGTAGGTTAAATGACGATTTAATTTATTTAATTAGTAGTAGCGGAGATCTAGCAGGCGCACAGTGGCTACAGGAATACTTTCCAGATAAACGGGTTTGGCTAATGGATGGTTATAGTGGTGTACACATAGATAGTACTATCTGCCCGGTTAGAGAAGGGTTGGTTGTGTTAAACGCTAGTAGACTCGATACAGACACAGTGCCGGAATGTCTCAATAGTTGGGATAAGATCTGGGTGCATGAAATGGAACACCAGCCATTTATAAACTATCCATATGCAAGCAATTGGATCGGTATGAATTTTTTAGTTGTCAATCCTCAACTAGTCGTACTAGATCCTAAACAGGAAAATCTACGTAGACAACTGGATAGCCACGGCGTTTCCAGCGAAGGAATCGATTTAACACATTCTAGGACCCTGGGTGGCGGTCATCATTGTGTAACTTTAGATTTGGTACGTGAACAATAGGTAATAAATATTAATAATAATACTAATTAATACAGCAGAGAATATATTTTGATAACCCACCTATTAAACCAAGTTGTAACCAATAAAACATTTGGAGTCCTGGCAGACACCAAAGCAACAACTCTAATGACATCATGCCAACAGACACATCTAGTTTCTGATCAGGCAACATATTTGGTTATTGGCGAAAGCGTGGCTGCACATGGGCTAGCAAATCTAGGCTTTAATGTAAGCTGTGTAGAGGGCATCAATGCTGAACACAAGAATCTTACTAATTTATCAGGCACAGTTGCTGATATTATAGCAAGTGGAGTTAAATATGATTACGTAATTGCCTTTGATGAATGGGTATGTCGAGCAGAAACAGAACAACAGCAAATTGACAAAATTAATTTAATGCCAAAACTCGCAACAAAGGGATTCTATACTAGCGTAAAAGACTACAAAAATATGAACTCAAGGGATAGATTTTTTGAAGAAAATTTTAACTTGAAAAGTGATGCTGGAGACTGTATAATAGTTAGACAGCGTGAATGGAATCCTCGAGATAGACAGGCATGGACACAAAAAAATTATATTATACAAAATAACGAGCTAACAGTGATCGATCCTGTGCAATATAGGACAATGTACTTCAAACAGCTAGCAAAATTTAGTACTGATGCTGGCGCAAAGAATTTTCAAGTAGACAAGAAGTTAATGTACAAACCCTTATTTTCTAAATCATTTGAATATATAGTGTACATCAGCTTCTAATAAGGAGTAATATGGACAAAATCCAACAAGCAGTCAATGAACAGGTAAATGATCTGCTCAAAGAACGTGTTAGCCAAGCAGTCGAAGAATCTGATATTTCTGGCAGTGTAACCCAATATCTACAACGAAGACTAGATAATCCTAACTTCAAGTCTTTTGTAGGTGACCAAATACTAACTAGTGTTAGTGGTTTAAACGTTAATGGGGAAGTCATTAATTTAATTGAAAAACAAGTGCAGACTACTATTAATACACAAATTCCTGCTATACAAAAACTAGTTAGAGAGAGAGTTGATTCAATACTATTGCAAACAATAGAACAGTTGGTGCGTAGTTTTAGTTTTCCTGAATCAAGTATACCCGCTAAGAGTATTAACTGGGAAAACTATAGTATCGATAGTCAGCTTATTAGCAATCTTCCCAAACCCAATCCAGGCATAGAAGATATTAGTGATAGGGTTAACCTTACTGTAATGAATGACGCTGTAGTAGTCGAAACAAATTTAGTTAGCAAGCACATAGAAGCAGAGAACATCACTGTTACTAATTTACATCTAAAGAATACCCATCAGCCCTGGATTGGCGCTATTGCTAAACACGTTGAGCAAAACGTAAGGCAGCATGATTACAGTGTAGACATTAATAAAATTGCAGTAAAATTTGATGAACAAGTAAATAAAATCCGCGGTGATATTAAACGTTCAACACAATTAAAAGAGCTTGATGTTAGTGGAGAATCATACCTTAGTGGAGTCCTTTATACCACTCCAGGAAATAAGCGTGTTGGTATAAACACAATGGAGCCTAGCGATGCCCTGACTGTATGGGATCAGGAAGCAGAAGTTGTGATTGGCAAACACGCAAGTCAGGAAGGTTACATTGGTACCCGTCGTAGGCAGGCAGTTAACATAGGTAGTAATAATAATGTGGGTATTAGGATTACTCCTGTGGGTGAGGTAGAAATAAACAAACTCAACCTTTGTGGAAGAACTATTAGTACCAGTGCAGGTGTACCTGGAGATGCCGCCAAACAAGGTGACATTAGGTTAAACACAAAGCCACAAAATGGCCAACCAATTGGTTGGGTATGCATAGATGGTAACCGTTGGAGTAGTTTTGGTATAATAGAATGACAGCGTATGTTATAGGTAACGGTGAAAGCCGTGCTGGTTTAGACATAGACAGTCTGGAAGGCACCACATATGGTAGTAATGCCCTACACAGAGACCATCATCCTGAACATCTAGTATGCTGTGATAAACGTATGGTTTACGAAGCTCAGGATGGAGAATATCTGGGTCCTATATATACCAGACCTGAATGGGTGGATGACTTTACACAAATGAACGTGCATGAGTTGCCAGCCTTTGCCTGGCCAGAAGAACACAAATGGGAAAAGCATTTTCAGTGTGGCAGTGGATTGCACAGTGTATGGCTAGCACTTACTGACGGTCATAAGCATTTAGTAATTGTGGGATTTGACTTGTTTAGTACAACTGGTAAGCACAATAATATATACAAAGATACTCAGAATTACGAGTCTAGCAATTATTCGGCTGTGGATCCCAGTCATTGGATACCACAGTTTGAGCGTATGTTTAGTACCTATCCAACTGTCAGATTTGATTACTATGTACCCAAAGGCTGGCGTGTACCATCTGAATGGCAAAAGTGTAAAAATTTACACTTATATACTCGCATACCAGGAAGGAAAACTTTATGAAAAATACTTTTTGTAACAGTCCATGGCTACATCTACGAATAAACTACAATGGTGATTACAACCCATGTAGATGGTTTCCAGTACGTTCTAGTTTAAACCATAATATAAAAGATATAGGCATCCTAGAGTATTGGAATACTGATGAAATGCGTGAACTACGTAGCACGTTAGTCAAAGGTCAGAGCAATAATAATTGTGAAAAATGCTACTATCAGGATCAGAATAATACTTTAAGCGGTCGTCATAGACAATTGATAAAGAGTGCAATCGATCCCTATAATTTTGATAACACATTTGCAAACAGTCCACACTATAAACATTTTTTGGAAAGTTATGTAAATGAAGGGCATACAACTAAACTACCTACAGATTTACAAATAGAAGTAGGAAGTACATGCAATAGTGCATGTCTAATGTGTTGGCCCAGAGCAAGTAGTAGACTTGCCCAAGACTATCGTAAACTAAACAATATCGACAATAATCTATTTGCATATCCCGACTATCCACCAGACTGGACCAAAGACAAAAGTGTGTTTGATAAGTTCCTAGACCAGTTAGCAGAATTAGACATCAAGTATATTCATTTACTGGGCGGCGAAACACTTTATATTGATAAGTTTTATGATATTGCAAATGCAGTTGCGAGTCCAAACATTATACTAGGAACTACAACAAATGGTACAATATATAATTCCCAGATAGAAGAGTTAATACCTAAATTTGAAGAATTTCATTTAGGTATTAGTGTTGAAGCATTTACTAGTATTAATGATTATGTACGTTATCCAAGTCAGTGGCAATCTATACAAAACAATATTTTAAAATATAAAAAGTTACAAGATACTCAGGCAGGATTGCAAATAAGTTTAAGAATAACCCCAAGTTTGTTAACTATTGCGGATTTGCATACTGTGTTTGCCTTTTGTATTGAACATGATATCATAGCTGAAAGTTGTCATATTCTAACAGATCCCAAGTTTTTACGTATGGAATATTTACCCAAATATCTTCGCGAATGTGCAATAGATAATCTAAAAGGTTTAGTATCTGACACACATGTCTTAGATAACACTGTAAACATTAGAGATAAAAAACAAAGTTTTGCTGTGACACAAACTAGTATAAGAGGATATATAGAATTGTTAAACAACATAAGGGAGCCAACGGACGTAGAACCAACAATACAGACTGGAGTTAAATATCTAAAAGCGTTTGAAAGTCTTAGAAACAATAGTTTACACGACTGTAATCCGGAGCTAGCAGATTGGTTAGGCAGATATGGATATAACTAACTACAATCCCAGCATCTATAAGGTGTATGTACAGTCTACTAGTAAGACAGATCTTATAACTATTAACGGCATTAGCACCAATAGTTTTGACCTAAATGTTGCCGATCCTCTGGAAATTACAGTAATAGGAAAAACGCATGTTTATGTTACAATTAACGGAGAAGATATTATACCAAAGTACAGTCATTTAGTTGATTATCATAGTATTGGGAATTTTGTGCAGGGCGACACCTGGCGTTTTTATTGTGGTCCTAGCTATTGGGAATGGTATTGGAGTGTCCAAGGTTTAGGAAAAATCTTTTAAAAGGTTGACAGTCTAACAATACATGCTATTGTAATAGTATGAAAATAGGCTTTGCATGCAAATATTGGCATCCTGATCGCAGTTTGAGTAAACGACTGCTTGAAGAGATCGAGCGTCCCTATAACGAACGCTCTACAACTATTACCTGGTTGAACAGACAGACCAGAGATGTTGCAGAGGAACGGCTGTGGGACATTATGGTCCATAACATCCAGGGTATGGAAAAACTTATTAGATATGTAGGAGGTTTGCCAGATGACTTACGAATGGTTAGAATTGGCTCCAATATTCTGCCTGCTTATACTCAGTCAGATTGGTGTTATTATTGGAAGAAACCGGATGTTAGAGAGTACTGTGAACGAGAATTTGCTAAGGTGGGTAATGTCGCAAGGCGTCTTGATGTACGCCTGTCTTTTCACCCTGGTCAGTTTACTGTTCTCGCAAGTGATAATCCTGATATAGTAAATAGAAGTATAGAGGAGTTTGAATACCATGTGGATATGTGCCGTTGGATGGGGTACGGACAAAAGTTTCAGGACTTTAAAATTAACGTTCACATCGCAGGCAGACAAGGACCAGAAGGTATCAAGCAGGTGCTTCCCAGACTTTCCCCAGAAGCACGAAACACAATCACAATCGAAAACGACGAAAACAAATGGGGTATCGATAGTAGTCTAGAACTTGCAGAACATTGTGCATTAGTTTTAGACATCCACCATCACTGGGTAAATAGTGGTGAATATATTGAGAGTAACGATGATAGAGTTAAACGCATTATTGGCAGCTGGCGTGGGGTTAGGCCTGTACTTCATTACAGTGTATCTAGGGAAGATTATCTCGGAACACATGATAAAGGAACACGGCCGGCCATGGACACTCTCCTTTCCGAAGGATACAAAAAAGCCAAACTAAGAGCACATTCAGATATGTATTGGAACACAGCCGTAAATGAATGGGCCTGGACTTTTACCAAGGACTTTGACATTATGTGTGAGAGCAAACACAAGCAACTATCTAGTATTGGATTTTACAACAGTATGACAGGATCTGATGTGAGTGGTTATCATGGCTGAAATTTTTGCTATATTAATAATCGTTTATCTAGTATACCTTGTAATACTGGGTTTCAGGATAGTATTTAGAGTAATAGATAAAGGCTGTGACTGGTTAGATTTGTAGCGGTTAACTACGCATTTTTCCTAAAAATTTATATTGATTTACGATAAATATTCTACTATACTATACATAGTAAAAAATGCCGTGCTAGATGCACGGCAACACACTCACAGACACAAGGAATATCAAATATGTTTAAAACACCACAAGAATGGGCTGATGCGCTGAAGTCGTTAGCACCACAGGTCAATGTAAATAAAAATGGTTACGAAATTCGTACTGAGCTGTTAGGGATGGCCAAGGATCAGATTTGGCAAGACTACCATGCTACGTTTGCAGGATACGAAACTTCAATTAAAAAGGACGGCGCTGAAGTAGTTACTACTGTTGAAATGCCTGAAGTACCTGGTGCTGAAGCAGTAATAGCAGCGGCTGAAAAGTTCTACAATTTTGTTAATCAAAAGAAATAATACTAGAAAGGTTAATTATGATTAAACACACAATTATTGCAGGTGCTGTAATGGCACTCGCTAGCACTTCCGCTTTGGCAGATAGCCATACAACGAAGGATGCAACAACAAAAAATAACTGGGACGTTAGTGCATTTGGAGAAATTAGAGCATTTGCTCAAGGTTCTTCTAAGAAGGATGTCGACACTGAAGTTAAATCTGATAACACGAAGTTTGGATTTAAGGCCAATGGCCAGCAAGGACCTGTTGGTATCTTTGGCGAGCTAAGTGCTAACGTAGATGTTAATGGAACAGACGGCGTAACTACACGATTTGGTTATGTTGGCGTGTCACTTCCAAAATTTGGTAGTGTCAGCCTAGGCAAGCAGATGAGCATTCAGGAAGGCTTTGTTGACAAGGCAGACGTTTTTTATAGTGCAGGCAACAACAGTGTCCAGAAGATGTCATTCTATCAGAAAAATAGTATAAAGTACACGAATACTATTGGCGGAGTTGGGATTGGTGCCCTTGTAGTAATGACTGACGATGACGCCGACAATGACGCTCTAGATCGTTGGCAGATTGGAGCAAGATTCATGAATGTTGGTGTTGCGCTTGGTGAAGACAACACAACAGACACTACATTCTACGGCATTGGTTACCGCAATAAGTTTGGCAAGATTGGCGTTGGCGCAAGCTACACAATTAAAGATGTAGCCGGTAACGTAGGAATTGGTAAAGCTATTATGTGGGATAGTGACAAGACCACAACTGTTACCCGTGGTATTGAACTAGCAGTCAGTTATGATGTTAGCGATGCTATCACTGCAACAGGCGGTTACAATAAAACAGATGTAGCAGGTGATGATGGAAACGCAATTGGAGAAGTTGCTTATAAAATCAGCAGTAATGTTGTTGCATTTGGCAACGTAGAATATGATATTGATTCCAGTGACCACACAACACGAGCTGGTATTTCAATCACCTTCTAATACTACTGTAAATAAGGATGCTTCTTAGAGGACCAGAGATTGAATGAACGATGAAACGTTTGGGGTGGCAATGCCCGATCAAGAACATTGTCTAGGGCATGCAGTCCCTATAAAAAACTAGAAGCTACTAACTCACAGGGGGGAATTTAATTCCCCCCTGTTTTATTTCCCATCATACCTTTTAATAACACAGCCTGGTAGGATGTCTACCGGTTCTGACAAGAAATGTAAGATATTTCTAAGATATTCTTAATATTTTTATCCAAAAACGGTAGACAGTCTATGTATACGTGTTACTATGTATATATAGGAAATAAGGAGCAAGCAAATGACCAAGAAGACACTCGGTGCTACCGTCAAATACAAGATGTATGGCAAGATTGATTTTGAGAAGAAATTCGAGACTGCCAAGGAAGCCAAAGGTTTCTTCTGGGGTTACGTTGTGAAGACTCCGAATATCACCGGCGAATTAATTATTCACTAATGCTACTATGTAGGAAATAAGGAGCAAGCAAATGAGCAAGGAAGTTAGCGTTTCGGACATTTTAGCCCCGGTTTACTCAGTAACTTTTGCGGGCCGGCATCGCGCATGTAAGGCGTGGATTGAGAAGCACGGCATTGGGGAGATTTTCCCCGATTATGACGGCTGTTTCCAAGTCCGTGTTTTTCTCGTCTAAACCGGTAGACATCTGACCAGGACGTGCTATTATAAGGTATAATTAGGAAAACCCAGGCGGTAACATATGTACAAAGTTACAGAAAACAAGCTCTCCAAGTGTTTTGAAAAGATAAATCAAGAGGTTTTTGACGGCCTCCTTGCGTTTGAAGATATTGACTCCGTTGAAGTCGAGTTTTTGGATACCGAATGGGGATACTGCGTGGACGAAGATGGCGAGATAGTACTGGGCATGACAGATGAGTTCCCTACTAAGGCAGACTTTATGAACACTCTTGCACACGAAATGATCCACCTCTTTCAGATTATGAATAGCTTAAAAGTTAACCATGGGGTTGCGTTCGAGCGTATCGCCCAACACGCCCGACCATTTGGATATATTGCCCACTAAAAGGAGAACGTCTAATATGAAAAACGTTTCAGCATTACAGTCACTTTATAAAAGAGATTCAAAAGACCAGGTTCGTATTTGGACTGTGGAAGTTGGATATGATAATGATGACGTGGCTGGTATCCGTAGCATCAGCGGCCTAGTAGATGGTGAGAAAGTCACAAGCGTGTGGAATCTATCACAGGCTAAAAATGTGGGTCGCTCAAATGCTACCACGGCCAAAACTCAAGCAGAATTTGAAGCTCAGGCGCAATGGACTAAAAAAGCAGACAAAGAGTACTTTACAAGCGTGGCGGATATTGATAGTTATGAACTGTTTAAGCCCATGCTGGCACATGACTTTACAAAGACCCCAGTGGATAGCGGATACACGCAACCCAAGTTAGATGGTATCCGTTGTGTAATTGATAAGAATGGCATGCACACCCGCAGTGGCAAGCCCATCAACAGTTGCCCGCATATCTGGGAAGGCGTTAAGCACATTATCCAAGCCAACCCTAGCATTGTCCTAGACGGTGAGCTTTATAATCACGAACTTAAAGCAAATTTTGAGAAAATCGTTAGCCTGGTACGCAAAGTAAAATGTCGTCCAGAAGAGATTGCGGAGAGTGCAGAGCTGGTTGAATACCACGTTTATGACATGTACGACCACAGTAAGCCAGATTTGCTGTTCATGGAACGTGCTATGTGGTTGTCGAGTAATGTGGCTGTTGATAAAGTTGTGCTGGTTGAGACCAGAAAGTGTGATACACCAGCAGACATTGATAGTATGTACGGAGAATACACACAGGCTGGGTATGAAGGTCAGATGATCCGCCAGGACGCTGTATACCAGTGCAAGCGTAGCAAGAGCTTGCTCAAGCGCAAAGAGTTCACTACACAAGAGTTTGCAGTAGTGAGCGTTGAAGAAGGACAGGGAGCATGGACAGGCTATGCTAAACGATTTGTTCTAGAACTTGGAGACGGCCGCACATTTAGTAGCGGCGTAAGGGGTTCGCAAGCGCAATTAAAGCAGTTACTCGAGGCTGAGATCAAGCCTACTTGGGTAACTTGCAGGTTTTTTGAGCTATCAAACGATGGCGTACCTCGCTTCCCAGTAGTAATTGACTACGGAACAGGCGAACGTGAGGATTAAAAATAAAAAAATATGCAAAAAATAGCCTAAACTGGTAGACATCCGACCAGACCATGTTATTATAAGGTATAATCGGGAAACACTTTGGAGAATAATATTATGACTATTTGTATGGAACTTACATGGCTTGATGCCGGCAAGGTTACAGATACACAAGAGTTTACTTTTAATTCACAAGAAGAACGTGACGAGTTTGCAGAAAATTTGTTTCGTAGTTCGACCTTTGTGTCAGAATGTGATTTTGAAGAAGTACCAGACCAATGCAATGGGTTCATGTTGGAAGAATCTGTCGCTTAAACCGGTAGACATCCGACCAGACCGTGTTATTATAAGGTATACTTAGGAAAACAGCAACAAAGGTCCGCTAGATGGATAAAGCAGTAGAAGCAATGAAAGCAAATATCGCACATTATAAAAGTTTGGGCGATCGGGTTGCTGAGCAGAATTGCCGTAATTTTTGAAATTATATCTGAAAAATAGCTTAAACCGGTAGACATCCTACCAGACCATGTTATTATAAGGTATAGTCCGGAAACAAAGAGGTACGCAAATGTCATATGTAGTTTACAGAATCTCAGATACGCTGGTGATGCACCCAAAGAATGACATCTACAAGACATCTTGGAAGAGTGTTGGCGCTGCTCGAGCGTTCCTGACTCGCATGGTTAAGATGGGCTATAACAGAGACGAGTATGCCGTAGCAGAGATTGGCCTCTACACTCGTTCTATTGAGAAGACGGTTGAGAAGACCAATATGATGACAGGTAAGACGTATACGGAGAGTGTTAACACTCGCAATTATATGAGCCCGTCCTCAGAAGCATACTGGAGCATGTAATGAACATAGGTAAAACCGTAAAAGTCGTCTGCGAGGATACAGGGCAGACGCAGTCAGGAACTGTTGTAAGCATTAGTAAGAATAATGTGGCTAGTATCGATATTAATCCCAAACTCCCGCTTATGTTATTTTTTGAGGCTAAACCCAACGTCTGGGTTTGCAATTCAGTTGGGTTAGAATTTGTAGTGAGGGTCTGATGTCCCATGTAGCGATTGTTACCTTTGACAAGGAGAGTGGATTAACCATAACAGGCACGGGACTTGTTATAGCATTCCATAATATGAAAGATGCATTTCAGTATGCATCTGAGATAAACCGGATTCCGGGGGTTGAAAATATTGAAATCCAAAGAATCGACACGTCACGGTAAATACGTTAACATAAGTGTAATATTTTAATTAGGAGACGACTATGGCCCGTGAACATGCCGACTCCCGCGATTACATCACAGTCGCTGGATCAAAAGAACTGCTCGACCACTTAGATTTCCATCCCGACCCCTCCACTCCCTGGACACCAGATCAATTTAATCAGTATAAACCAATTATTAGAGAATATTTAGACCATGTTTACGTAACAACCAACAAGAAAATCAGCAACTCCTCCTAATACTGCGGGTATCGTATAATGGCTATTATAAGAGGTTTCCAACCTTTTGATGTCAGTTCGATTCTGACTACCCGCTCCACTTAGCAGACATTAAAAACGGTTGCCCTCAGCCCTCAAAAGAAGGTATAGTAAGATATAAACAGAATTAACGCTCGCATGGTGGAATTGGTATACACAACA
>Ga0206131_10004426_pt1 | contig 15412 bp, 13 predicted proteins | sample Helgoland_Spring_FD_148636 | JGI IMG/M metagenome (GOLD analysis project Ga0206131, IMG submission 148636) | Pelagic subsurface seawater microbial communities from Kabeltonne, Helgoland, North Sea - Helgoland_Spring_Bloom_20160517_1 | ecosystem: Environmental > Aquatic > Marine > Epipelagic ...
AGACGCCCTCGACCCCAACGCCGGAATAGGTAAGCTTATCTATTATCAGAGACGACCTGCCCGTTTCTGTCCATCGCAGCTATCCGTCGCTTCGCACAGCGCCCGAAAGGCATTGCTTCATGATCGACCACGTCTCCATCCAAGTCCGGGACCTTCACGCAAGTGCTACGTTCTATGAGGCTGTGCTCGCACCGCTCGGCCTAAACCGGTTTGTTGATCGTGAAGCCACCGTTGGATTTGGCCGCAAATATCCGGAATTCTGGTTGAACAGCCGCCCGGATGCACCGCCAGAGCCGCAAAACACCGGAACGCATATCTGCCTCCGCGCGCCGGACGCCGACGCCGTAACCGCATTCCACGCCGCCGCACTGGCTGGCGGTGGTCAATGCGACGGCCCGCCGGGACCACGGAAAGCCGAAGTTACAACATATATCGGGGCCTTCATCCGCGACCTTGATGGCCATAAAATCGAAGCCGTCTTTTTCCCGAAGAAAGCGGTCTAAAGCGGCTATGCGGATTGGCATTGTTTCGGACATCCACTGCAATATCGCTGGCCTTAAATCCGCTCTCGACGTTATGGGTGAGATCGATCAGCTGCTGTGCCTTGGCGACAGCATCTTTGAATACCGGTTTTCAAATGAAGTCGTGGCAGAGCTCCGCACCCAGGACGCTCTGGTTATTCAGGGCAATCATGAGGAGACGTTCTTCGGGATTGGCGGCGTCCGTGCCAGGGCCGCACCAACGATCGATGAAGACCACGCGCTTTGGCTGGCGGACCAACCGCTCCGCCGCGATATCGTGCTGGATGGCCGCCGCCTGCACCTCTGCCATTCCACACCCTGGGAGCCGCGCGGGGCTTACATCATCCCCGAAAACCGGGAAATGGCGCGCTTTGGCGATACAGACACAGACGTCGTGATGTACGGCCACACCCACCGCCAAACCATCCAGACCCTCAACAATACCCTGATCATCAACCCCGGTTCCGCCGGTGACGCCCGTGACAGCTCCAACGGCCGCCGCCTAAGCTGCGCCGTGTTGGAAACAGACCCGCTTTCCGCCACTATCATCGACTACGATGCCACACCGCTCTAAAGGACCGCCCCATGCTCGACGCTGATACGAATCCGCCCATCATTCGCCTCAACGAAAATGACAATGTGGCGGTGGCGCGGCGGGAACTTGAGGCGGACGTTGCACTGCCGGGTATGAATGTGCGTACGCGCGAAATTGTGCCGCCGGGCTATAAGGTCGCCGTTCGGGATATCGCAGAGGGCGAAGCGATCCTGAAATACAACACGATCATTGGCTTTGCAGCGCGGGACCTACAGGTCGGTGAGATGCTGCACAATCACAATATCGCCTTCCAGGAATTTGATCGCGATTACGCCTATGCGACCAAGTTCAAGCCAGTAACGGAACTGCCGGAAGCCGAGCGCGCGACCTTCCAAGGCTATAAGCGCAGCGATGGGCGGGTCGGCACCCGGAACTTCATCGCCATTGTATCGACCGTAAACTGCTCGGCGACAGTTGTTCACGCCATTGCGGATCACTTCACCAAGGAACGATTGGCGGCATACCCAAACGTCGATGGCGTCGCCGCGTTCGCCCATGCCATGGGCTGCGGCATGGAAATGACAGGTGAGCCGATGGACCTGCTGCACCGCACGCTGTCCGGTTATATCCAGCACCCCAATGTGGCGGGCGCGCTGGTTGTTGGCCTTGGCTGCGAGCGTTGCCAGGTGGGCGGGTTGTTCGCCGCGGAAGACCTGACAGAAACCCCAAACCTCCGCACCATGATCATGCAGGAGCAAGGCGGCACCCGCAAAACCATAGAGCGTGGCATTGCCATTGTTGAAGAAATGCTGGCAGAAGCAAACACATGCACGCGTGAGGAAGCGTCTGCCGCGCATATCAAAGTTGGCTTGCAATGCGGCGGATCGGATGCGTTTTCGTCCATCACCGCGAACCCAAGCCTTGGCCGCGCGATTGACATTCTGGCCCGCCATGGCGGCACCGGCATTCTTTCAGAAACACCTGAAATCTACGGCGTTGAGCACACGCTGACTGCCCGCGCCGCCACGGTAGAGATTGGCGAGAGGCTGATCGAACGCATTCGCTGGTGGAAGGATATTTATGCTGTCGGGCGTGACGTGCAAATCAACGGCACCGTCAGCCCCGGCAACCAGAAGGGCGGCCTCGCCAATATTCTAGAAAAATCCCTGGGTTCCGCCATGAAGGGTGGCACGGGGCCATTGATGGCGGTTTATGAATATGCAGAGCGGGTGAACCAATCCGGCTTCGTGTTCATGGACACACCAGGCTTTGACCCCTGCTCCGCCACTGGCCAGATCGCAGGCGGCGCTAACCTAGTCGCGTTCACGACCGGGCGCGGGTCCTGCTTCGGTGCCAAACCAACGCCATCCATCAAGCTTGCCACCAACAGCCCGATGTTCCGTGCGCTTGAGGAAGATATGGACATCAACTGCGGCAAGGTGCTGGACGGCGACGCGGATATGGAAGCCATGGGCCAGGAAATCTTCCAGCACTTCCTGGATACAGCCAGCGGCAAGCCAACCAAAAGCGAGCTGCTGGACCTTGGCCGCCACGAATTTATTCCCTGGCAAATCGGCATTGTAGGCTAATCCCATGCAGCCCCATGACCTGACTGCGACCCAGGCCGCCGCTGCCATCAGCGCCGGGTCCCTCACAGCCGAAGCACTCGCCAGGAGCTGCCTGGAGAAAGCAGCGGCGCTAGAGCCAACCGTCCACGCTTTTGCATACCTGAACCCAGACCAAGTGCTGGACGTAGCGCGTGCATTGGACCAAGGATCGGCCACAGGCGCGCTCCATGGTGTTCCCTTCGTCGCGAAGGACATCATTGATAGCCATGACATGCCAACCGGCTATGGCTCGCCCATATATAAGGGCGCACAGCCGTTCGCGGATGCATCCCCCATCGCCATGGCGCGCGCAGCAGGCGGATTGCTGATGGGCAAGACCGTTACGACCGAATTCGCCAATCTGAGCCCGAATGAGACTGCTAATCCGCTCGATACAGCGCGCACGCCAGGCGGGTCTTCCTCTGGGTCTGCGGCTGCAGTCGCGGCGCGTATGGCACCACTAGCTTATGGCACGCAAACCACGCAATCGACGATCCGGCCCGCCGCGTTCTGCGGCGTCCACGGCTATTGTCCGACCCAGGGCGATTTCCGCATGTCAGGCGTGCGGGAGGCTGCAGGCACATTTGACCGGCTCGGCCTCATCACACGAAGCCTAGACGATATCGCCCTCCTCCGCGCCGTCCTGCTGCGTTCACCGGTGCCGAAGCTAGAGGCCGCAAAGCCCCGCATCGGTATTTGCCGTGATCTGGTGTGGGAGGACGTAGACCCAGCCCTTCGCAATGAAATCGACGCCGCCGCATCCCGGTTGGAGGCTGCGGGTGCATCCGTCCGAGACATCACGCTACCGCCGGAATTCGCGAGCCTGCCCGATACCCATCGGCCAATCTCCGCTTACGAATTCGCGCGCAATTTCGCATTTGAGATTGATCAGCACTGGAACCAGATCAGCCAGCGCTTGCGGGATGGCCGCATCAAAGACGGCCTCGGGACCACCTTGGCAGACTATAAATTCGCCCTGGCTCATATGTATCGCTGCCAAGCGATGCTGCCAGGGCTGTTCGCAGACGTTGACGTTATCCTGACGCCATCAGCACTCGGTGAGGCGCCGCTTGGTATAGATGCCACGGGGTCCGCTGCCGTTGGCGCTGTATGGACGCCGCTCTTCCTGCCATGCGTGACACTGCCTGTCTTCACTGGCCCGAACGGCATGCCGATGGGCCTGCAGGTCCTCGGTCCGTTGCACGGGGATGATGCTATGCTGGCCCATGCCAAATGGATCGAGCAGGCGCTATAACGGCCCGATGGCATTCCGCTTCGTCCACACCGCTGATATCCACCTAGACTCGCCGCTGAAAAGCCTGGCGATGCGGGACGCTGACCTGGCTGCGCTGGTTCAAACAGCGACCCGACAGACATTTCGGAACATCATCAACCTTTGCCTGGAAGAACATGTTGATGCGCTGCTGATCGCCGGTGATTTATATGATGGCGACCAAACATCAATGAAAACCGCAGCCTTTCTGGGTGCGGAACTGCGGCGCTTGACCGATGCCGGCATCCACGTATGCCTGATCCGCGGCAACCATGATGCAAAATCTGGCATTACAAAGCGGCTGTCGCTGCCTGATCTGGTGCAGACCTACAGCACCCGCACTGCCGAGGTGCTGGACCTGCCGGAGAAGCGCGTTGCGATCCATGGCACAAGCTTCCCGGACAGACACGTCCCTGAGAGCCTGTTGCCGCGTTTCGCCAAACCGCTACCAGACCGGTTTAATATTGGGATGTTGCATACAAGCCCCGATGGCGCTGAAGGCCATGACGTATACGCCCCCGCTGCAACAGCTGAACTTGCAGCGCATGGGTTCGACTATTGGGCGCTTGGCCATATCCATAAGCGCCAAGTCTATCGGGACCACCCAGCAATTGTGATGCCCGGCATTCCCCAGGGGCGCCATGTGAATGAGGCTGGCCCCAAATCTGTGACCCTGGCGCAGGTCGATGACGGCGGCACACTAACCCTGGATGAACGCTTTTTGAGCGTCGCCGAATTCGCCCAAACCCCGGTTGATTTGTCAGGCATTGAGGAATGGGGAGAAGCCCAGGACGCAATCAACGTCGCATTAGATGCCGCCAGTGCCGCCAAAAAATCTAACCATCTGATCACACGCTTGCTGATAAGCGGTGCCACGCCGCTCGCTTGGCGCCTTCGCCGCGACGCAGAACTCCTGGAGGAACAAGCCCGGCAATTGGCCGCAGACACCTGGATTGAGTCGCTGGAGATAGACTGTACCGCCCCAATCACCCGAATGGACACAGCGAGCGGTGCCATTCCTGAACTTGCTACGCTGATGCAAGAGATCGCTCTGAAGCCAGAGTTCCAACGGGAAGCGCGGTTAGCACTAGACGATCTGCTTAAAGCCTTGCCGTTAGCCGCGCGGGACGCCTTTGGCGCCGACGAAACGAAGATGGCCGCGATCGCTACGACGCTTGGCGAAGCGGGCGCGCAGGATGTGTTAGCGCGCCTCGCCGCCCCATCGTCGGTAGAAGACTGATGCGTATTCAGCGCCTAGGCTTGACCCGGTTCGGCAAATTCACGGATTTCGCCCTGGATTTTGGCCCACAGCCAAGCGCTGGGCCGGATTTGCATATCGTCTACGGGCCGAACGAGGCGGGAAAGTCCACGATTTATGCCGGACTGCTAGACCTTTTCTTTGGCATCCCAAGGATGAGCACATTTAACTTCAAGCACGCCCCTGCCACGATGCAGCTTGATGGCGTGATTGAGACGGACGGCGAGGAAATTTCGCTTACCCGCATTAAGCGGCAGAAGAATGACCTCTTGGATGCTGACGGTCAGCCGGTTGGAATAGACCCTTTCGCGGTCGCATTCGGTAGTCTCGACCGCGATGCCTATCAGGCAATGTTTTCGCTGAATGAAGCATCGTTATCGGAAGGCGGTAAGGGATTGATCGCGGCCAAGGGCGATTTTGGGCGCATTCTCTACGGTGCCAGTGCTGGACTTTCCGGCTTCAGCGAAACGCTTGAGGCTATCCGGGAAGAGGCGGATGCCTTCCACCGGCCATCTGCGCGGCGGACGGCCCTGAGTGGCCTGAAGCAACAGCTTGATGAGCTTATCAAAGCGAAAGCCGAAGCCGACACCCAAGCACCTGAATACGAACGCCTGCAAACAGCGCAAGCAGCGGCGGCGGACGCCAGTGCTGCAGCACAAACCGAAGAGGCCAAGTGTCGTCAGACGCTAGCCTTGCTAAAAGCACAACAAACCACGCTACCGCATTTGGCGGAATACAAGGATATCCTTGCCAAACTATCCGCCCAGCCATCACTACCAGATCCGCCCGCAGACGCAGCAGACCGCTTGGCGAAGCTACGTGACCAACAAACGCGATTGACTGTGCGCGACGCTGAGTCTGTCAAACGCATGGACGCGCTTGAAGCCGAAATCGCCAATGTCCAGGTTGATGAGAGCCTATTGGCGCTTGCGCCCAGGATTAAAGCACTTGGTGAGGCCGAGGCTCGTTTCATTACAGCAGAATCGGACTTACCCCGCCGGAAGCAGGCGCTGGGGGAATTGGATGATGCCATCGCTGCAACGTCTGCCAGGCTCACTGGGACGATTACATCGGACGCACAAACTCTCCTCCTACCGCCGGACGTGCGGGCCAGCCTGTCCGAACTTGCCAATGCCTGGCCAGCGTTGGCTGAGCGGCTTCGAGCAGCGGTGGAAGAGGCAGAGAATGCCACGATCGACAGCGACGCGCTTATTCTGGCCCCCAAGGCAGAGGCGGAATTGCAAGCTGCGCTGGCCACCGCACGCGCCAGCAGTGCCGAACATCGGCTGAGCGAGACCCAGGCCAAGGTCAGATCATTAGAAGCCGAGCTCGACGTCGCACTAGGAGCGCTCGCACCATGGCAAGGCGATGCGAATGGTCTTCGTGCTTTAAATGCGCCGAACCCGGAAGATGTTGAAACGCTTCGCCAAACCATCGTAGAGCGCGAGTTAGCTTTATCCCAAGCCCGTGCAAATCTGGCGGATGCTGAAGCCATAGCCCGCGACGCAACCGCCAAAAGTGACGCCGCTGAAGCCCATCTGGATGGCCGCAGCAGTGATGATCTATCAGCGCTAATGGCGTCTCGTGATGCGGCATGGCGGGCGCATATCACCGATCTGACAGAAGCGACCGCCAAGACTTTCGAAACCAAGCTTCAAGCAACCGATCACGCCCACCAACTCCACTTCGCCAACGCAAGCGCGCTGGCCGCTGCAGCGGCGCAGCGTGAGGCGGTGTCTGTATCGAATGCCGCCGCTCAAACTGCAGCGCTTGCGGTTGAAGCGGCATTCGCCCGATTGGCAGAGTCCAATGAGGCGCTCAGCGCGCTATCGAGCGGTATCAGCGCAGGCGCGGAATGCAGCCCGCGGCAATTATCCGATTGGCTCGCGCATCGCACCGCCGCGCTCCAATTCGATGATGCTCTGCGCACCGCCTATGGCGAAACCGATACAGCCCACGCCGAGATATCCGGCCTCCGCAACCGGCTTGGCGGCGTCGATGGGGATGGGCTGACCCTGGACGGATTGATGCGCTTTGCGGAAGAGCAGCTTCGCCAAAGCAGTGAGACCCGCCGAAACGCTGACGCATCGGGCAAACGGCAGGCTGCATTGGCTGAACAACAAGCCGCTGTCGAACAATGGCGGAGCGAATGGGCGGCCTGTATTCAAGGCACATGGCTGGCCCCGCTGAACCCATCCGCCGCTAGTGTGCGCGATATCCTGGAAGACCTAACGGCACTTGCTGCTGATTTGCGTGAACAAACCAACCTCCGCCGCCGCATAGCGGAGATGGAGAACGATCAGGCGGCCTTCCGCCAAGCGCTGCAAAGCTTGCACGATGCAATGGATATACCGCTACAAGCCGACGCCATGCTCGATGCCGCAAACACATTACGGTCAGCACTGGCTGCCGCTGAACAGCAGGATACGATCCGCCAGAAGCTGCAACAGGATATCGATCAAACTGCAGAAGCGCGCCGTGCGTTAGATCTGGAGCGAAAAGAGCACGAATTGGCGGCCACTAAGCTTAAATCCGTTTTGACGGTCGAAACCTTGGATGCTGCTAGTGAAATCCTAGCCCAGGCGGACCAACGGGACCGTTGGCGTGCCGATGAAGCTCGGCTCGGGCGGTTGTTGACAGATAGTGGCGCAGGTCCGGCAGGTGGCGATTTGCCTGAAATACTGGCATCACTAGAGGCGCTGGATCGCAATACGTTAGCCATGCAGCTTGCGGAAGCAGAAACCGCGCTTGAAGCAGCGGCAAACGAAAGCCGGGAGCGCCACAGCGATCTCCGCGACGCCTCCAAGGCGCTCGAAGCGATCAGCGGTGATGCCGAAGCCGCGTATCTGGAGGAACAGCGGCAGACAAAATTGGCTGAGATCACAAGCACTGCCGCGCGGTATCTGCGGCTTCGCCTCGGTGTGCTCGCGGCGGACCAGGCGCTGGAAGCCTATCGCGCACGGCATCAAAGCGGGATGTTGGGCCATGCTTCGCGGGCGTTTTCGACAATCACTGGCGGAGCGTATTCAGGACTAACGACACAAGCCGGTGCCAAGGGCGAGGACTTGATCGCACTTGCCAGGGACGGTGCGTCACGCCTCGATGATGACAGCATGTCGACGGGTACACGGGCGCAGCTTTATCTGGCGCTCCGTGTGGCCGCATATCACGAATTTGCCAACGCGCGCACCCCGCCGCCTTTCTTAGCGGATGATATTCTGGAGACATTTGACGAAGAACGGGCGGCGCGCACATTAGGCACGCTCAGCGAAATGGCGACGATTGGCCAGGTGATCTACTTCACACATGAGCGGCACCTGAAGGCGATTGCTGAGGAAGCAGCACCCCATGCCCGTTGGCATGCATTGCCTACAGCCTAACGCCCTTGCAGCCATCCCCCGGTTTACGCCATCATTCAATTAAGCAATGACACTATCGGAGGATTGGGGCCATGGAAGTCGGCGTATCACTGAACATGTTGCAGCAGGAGGGGCGGTCTGACGCCTCTGTTATGCAGAACCATCTGGCGATTGGGGACTTGGTGGAGCCGCTTGGTTTCGATTCCATCTTTGCCCTGGAACATCATTTCACCGGCTATTCCATGTCGCCCCAACCGACGCAGACACTGGCTTACTTTGCGGGGCGCACCAAGCGCGTGAAGCTTGGAACGGCGGTCATCGTGCTGCCGTGGCATGATCCGGTACGCGTGGCCGAAATGATCGCGCACCTGGATATCCTTTGCGGCGGGCGCTGCCTATTCGGCTTTGGTCGGGGTGCGGCGCGCACCGAATATGCCGGATTCCGCGTGCCAATGGACGAAGCCCGCCCGCGCTTTGCAGAAGCCGCAGAGGTCGTCATGAAGGCGCTCTCCAATGATGTGTTTGAGCATGATGGTGAGTTCTTCAAAATCCCCAAAATGTCGATCCGTCCACGGCCAATCTCCAAACCAGAAACGCGCTTTTATGCGTCATCGGTGAGCCCGGAATCAGCGGAACTCATCGCTAAGATGGGCTTTGGCATGCTGGTGATCATGCAGAACGAATGGTCCAAAGCGGCTCAGGACGTAGTGAAGTTTCGGGAGATGACAGCCAGTGTCGGCCACACGCCACGCCCGCCGATCGTCTCCACCAACATCTCCTGTGCAGAAAGCCGGGATGAAGCGACAGACTTAGCGGCTGAGTATCTGGGCAATAAGTGGGACTCGATTGAGAACCACTACAAATTCTCAGACGGTGAATTGGCCAACGTGAAGGGCTATGAGTCCTACGGCAAAATGGCGAAGACCTATTCGAAAATGAAAGACCCAGGCTTCCGCAAGTCCGCCAATGAATTCTATGTCTCTATTCAGGTAGCTGGCACACCGAAGGACTGCATTGAGCAGATCGCAGAGCTTCGCCGCTTAACGGGCACCGAGCATCTGGTTGGCGAATTCTCATTCGGCGGCATGCCGCACGAACGGGCCGAACGGAATCTCCGCCTGTTTGCTGAAAAAGCACTGCCGACGCTGAAGCATGACCCATCTTTCTGCGTGCCGATTACGCCCGCTGGTGAGTTGGTGACATCAGAATCCGGGCACGAAGACGTGTTCGCCCCCGCTTGACCTCTAGGAGAACGCACACATGGCCGTCGAAATTACAGAACTAACGCCGGGCTTTGTCGGCGAAGTATCCGGCGTGGACCTGACCAAGGCGCTGACATCGGATGAAGCCGCGATAATTGAAGACGGCATGGACCGCCTCGCCGTGCTGGTATTCCATGATCAGCACATCACGGATGAGCAGCAATTGGCGTTCAGCGTGAACTTCGGTGAGATCGAGCGACCAGACAAGAAGTCCAACATCACTCAAGCGAAGGACCGCCGCCTTAGCCAGGACATGGCGGATATCTCCAATCTGGATAAGGACAATAAGCTGCATGGCCGGAGTGACCGGCAGCGATTGTTTAATCTCGGCAATCGGCTTTGGCACTCGGACAGCTCATTCCGTGCCACACCTTCGAAATTCTCGCTGCTATCTGGGCGCATTGTGCCTGCAACCGGCGGCAACACAGAATTTGCCGATATGCGCCAAGCCTATGATGCCTTGGACGATGCAATGAAAGCCGAAATCGAGGATATGATTTGCGAGCATTCACTGCTGTATTCACGGGGGTCACTGGGGTTTGATGATGATCTGACTGAGGCGGAAAAGCAGGGCTTCGCGCCCGTGCGGCAAAGCTTGGTGCGGGTTCAACCGAACACAGGTCGCAAGTCCCTTTATCTTTCCGCCCATGCTGGCAAGATTTTAGGCATGCCAACGCCGGAGGGCCGCATGATCCTGCGCGAACTGAATGAGCATGCGACTGCGCGGCAGTTCGTCTACGCCCATGAATGGCGCGCTGGCGATCTCGTGATGTGGGATAACCGGCAAACCATGCATCGCGCACGCCCCTTCAACGACACCAAGGATGTCCGCGATATGCGCCGCACCACCATCGCCGGTGAAGCGATGACAGCAGCGCAGGCGGATGCCGAAGCGGCTTAAGCGATCTGCTTGGCTACAGTCGTTCTCTTAGTGGCAACGCCCCCTCACCCTGTCCCCCTCCCCCCGTTGGGGCGAGAGGAGAATGTGCGGCGGCGCTTCTATTGAGACTCCTCGCACCCCAACAGGGGGAGAGGTTGGGTGAGGGGGAAACCCGCCCCAATCGCGTTCGATCAGATTGGAGATACCGATATGCCCGCTAAATCAGACGCCATGATCTGCGCCGCCCAGCCCGAAGCGGCGGAAGCCGGTGCCCGTGTGTTGCGGCAAGGCGGCAATGCCGTTGATGCGGCGATGGCGGCAGCATTGGTGCAAGGCGTTGTTGATCCGCAAATGTGTGGGATCGCGGGGTTCGGCACCGCCCATATCTATTTGCCCAAGCAGGGCGTGCATGAATGCATCGATTTTCATGGCAATACGCCCATGTCTGCGACGCCAGAGATGTGGTCCAACCTGATTGAAGGCGAAACCCAGGATGGCTTCGGCTTTATCCTGAAGGGCCACGTCAATGATCTGGGATATCAATCGATTACGACACCGGGCAGTCTTCTGGCCTACCATCAGGCGATCAGCGATTACGGCACGTTCGATTGGGCAGATATCTGCGCACCAGCTATCAAACAGGCTGACAATGGCTTTATCGTCCGTCCCCATGTGGATTTCTGGTGGAACCAGGGGGCATCCTATGGCCGGGTGAATGTCGGCGACCGGCTGGGCTTCTCCCAAACCGGGCGGGATGCTTATTTCCGGCCCGATGGCAGTATCAAACGCACTGGCGACCATGTGCAGATTCCAGACATGGCAGAGACCCTCCGCCGGATTGCTCAGGGGGGTGCTGACATCTTCTACCATGGCGAAATCGCAGACCAGATTGATGCTGACATGGCCGCAAATGGTGGCCTCATGCGGAAAAGTGATCTTGAATCCTATGAGCTTGTACGCGGTGAGCCGATGTGGACCACCTATCGCGGCCGCCGCATCGCCTCCAACCGGCCACCAGGTGGCGGTGTGCAGTTGTTGGAAATGCTCAACATCCTGGAAAACTTCGATCTGGCAGGTATTGGCCACAACGAAACCGAATATCTCCGCATTGTTTCTGAAGCCATGAAACAAGCGACGATTGATAAGGATGCCCATGTGGGCGACCCCGCTTTTGTCGATGTGCCGCTGGATCGGTTGCTTTCCAAAGACTACGCCACAGATGTCGCCAAGCGGATTACTGCCCGTGAGAAGGCCAGTGTCGAGCGCTATCAGGGCGGCATGGCTGAGCCGAAAGACACGACCCACGTTGTCGTGCGTGACCGGGACGGCAATATCGTCACCATGACCCATTCGCTTGGCATGCCCTCGGGCGTGATCACCGATGGCCTGGGCTTTATGTATAATGGCTGCATGGCGGTGTTTGATCCGCGTCCAGGCCGGGCTGGATCTGTCGCGCCGGGCAAGAGCCGGTTCACATCCCTTTGCCCGTCCATCGTGTTTGATGGCGACGAGCCCAGGATCGCGCTTGGCGCACCCGGCGGCACACAGATCGCGATGGGCGTGCTGCAAGTCATCCTGAACATGCTGGACTTTGATATGTCGCCCGTGGAAGCCACGGCAGCGCCGCGTTTCTCCTCCACCAGCAATGCGCTGGACATCACCAACCGCATTCCGAGCTACGCGACAGAGCCGCTGGAAGCAGAGGGCTACCAAGTTGTTCGTTCCCCCCTCACCTTTGCGTTTGCGGCCCCACACGCCATCAAGATCGATACGGACGGCACATTGAGCGGCGGTGGCGATCCGAGCCATGATGGGGTGGCGCTTGGAGTTATCCAGGGATCAGCCGCGTGAGCGATCTCACGCAAAAACCCGCAACAGAACTCGCAGCCCTTATCAAAGCCCGGACGGTCTCACCAGTTGAGGTTATGGAGGCTGTGCTGGGGGCAGCAGAGGCAACACAGGTCGCTTGCAACGCTTTCATTACCTTGGATGGCGAGCGGGCGATGGACACCGCCAGGACGCAGGAATCAGCGCTGATGCAAGGCACAGCCGATGGCGTTCTGTTTGGCGTTCCAGTCTCCGTAAAGGACCTTTGCAATACGAAGGACCTGCGCACGACTTTCGGCAGCCTCTACTACAAAGATAACATCCCCGCCGCAGATTGCGTTGCAGTCGCACGCTTGCGCGACGCTGGTGCCAATATCTTCGCCAAAACAACAACACCGGAATTCGGCCATAAACCGCTAACCGAAGCGCCGCTCTATGGCCGTACGCTAAACCCATGGGACAGGACGCGGACTACAGGCGGCTCCTCTGGCGGCGGTGCTGCAGCCGTTGCCACTGGCGCTGGGCCGTTGGGCGTTGGTACCGATGGCGGCGGGTCGACGCGTATCCCAGCAGCAGCCTGCGGGCTTGTCGGGGTCAAACAATCGCTCGGCGTCGTGCCCCATGATCAAACGCCTGATGTCTTTGGCCTCCTGGCCTATGTCGGCCCTATCGCCCGCACGGTCGCAGACGCAGCGCTGATGTTGGATGTGATGGCTGGACCGCACGCCAGCGACCCCCATTCGCTTGGGCGCGACCTGCAGGGCCTGGCAGAAGCTGGTGCCCTGCCCATGGACATCAAAGGCAAGCGCATTGGCTGGCGCACGCGGATGGGCAATGAACGCGTTGACCCGGAAACGGAAGCAGCGTTCAAAATCTCCCTCGGCGTGCTGGAAAGCCTTGGTGCGGAATTGGTGAAGCGGGATGACCCCTTTGAAAATACGCTTCCTGTATGGGGTCCGCTAACGTTTTCTATTTGGGCAACCCGGTTCGCTGACGTTGAACAAAAGCTGGGCGACCAGATGTCCGACACACTCCGCCGGTGGATGGGCGAAGGCCGAAGCTTCGGTGCGACTGAAGTGCAGTCTGCGATGGAGGCCCGCACGCGCTTGTTCAGACAGGTCCAATCATGGTTCCAGGACTTAGACTTCCTGGCGACGCCAACCCTCGCCGCCCCTGCCTTGCCGGCGGACCAAAACCCGTTCGAGCCTGTCATGATTGATGGCGGCGATGCAGGCGGCCTGCGCGACGGCTGGTATCCCTACACCCATCCGTTCAATCTAACCGGCCACCCAGCAGTGACCCTGCCGAATGGCTTCACTGATGCGGGGCTGCCCACAGGTGGGCTTCAATTAGTCGGACCGTGGCTTTCAGATGCGGATTTGCTTGCTGCATCAGCTGCATATGAATCGGCGCAAAACTGGACAAACCGGCGACCGAATTAGCAGTCACCGGCGTCTTACATCCAAAGTGAGCACAATGGCCTAAAGCCATTTGTTTGTGCATAGGCTCGCCCAATTGGTCAGCACTTGATTGTTTATTGTGCAATGCACCATGTTTTTTCTGAAATTACATTATTTCTTCTTGTTCTAAGTGAGATAGCTGCTTTTCTGCGCTGCAGCGGACTAACCGCAAACACTGTCCAACCCTTGGAGCGCGCGCAATGAAGTCAATTATTTCAGGAAGCATTCTAGCAGCAGCAATGGCCGCTATATCCCTCCCCGCAATGGCGGAAGGCACGCTAGATGGCCTCCCTGGCGAGCTGTCAGCGAACGTGGCTTTTGTAAATGATTATCGCTTTCGCGGCATTACACAAAGCGACGAAGACCCTGCAATTCAAGGGGGGCTTGATTACAGCGCCGAGCTTACCGAAGGGTTCGGCCTCTACATAGGTGCTTGGGGCTCCAGCGTAGATTTTAATGACGGCGATGAGGCGAGCATTGAGATTGACTAATATGCCGGTTTCACAAAAACTCTTGGTCCGGTCGATTTGAACCTTGGCGGCGTCTATTACACATATCCGGGCGCATCCGGCGCATTGAACTACGACTATTTTGAAATCGCCGCATCCGCGGGCGTATCGCCTATCGAGAATCTAAGCCTGACTGCAGCCTACAATTACTCGCCAGAATATTTCGGCGACAGCGGCGAATATCACTACCCCAGCGCGTCATTTGAATATGCCATTCCGTTGAAGACACCGATTGCGCTCACTCTCGGCGGGTCAATTGGCTACAACATGATTGAGGATGAAGCGACGTTCGGCGTGACCGATGACTATACGGATTGGTCGCTCAGTCTTTCCGCGAACTACAATATCCTTAACCTTTCAGTCGCCTATGTCGACAATGACGAGCCAGGAAAAATCGGCGATGCTGGCTTCATTTTCACAGTAGGTGCAAGCTTCTAAGCCAAGATACACAGGCTTTCCCCGGTCCCGTCGGTGCGGGATCGGGAAAGGTGGTGCCTATTGAGTGGTGGCTTATATCACCATAGAAATTGGATCTGGGCTCATCAGGCTAACGCCTAGGTCCGCAGCATTCCGATAAGCGCCGTCAGCGGTGCGCGCTTGGCGGGCACCGTCCATCTTCGGTTCTGGATTCTGGCTGAGATGCTGGGCAAAGAATGCGCTTGACGGCAGGGACACGACCGGGCGACCGCGACCGCCGAGGCCAAGAACCTCAACCTCATCATCAAGAAAGCGGCTATGCCGGGAGGAAGCGGTGTAGGAATCGGTCCGCGCACTATTATGTGACCGTTCATCGCCTGGCCGCACGCCCTGTACGGACGTGACCATAGCCGGCGGCATCATGCGCGCGGCGTCTGGCGATATGCGGATCAAGTCATGCACGACGGCCAATCAACTCCATAAAAATCATTACTTCTACAATCT
>Ga0206131_10004432_pt1 | contig 15401 bp, 12 predicted proteins | sample Helgoland_Spring_FD_148636 | JGI IMG/M metagenome (GOLD analysis project Ga0206131, IMG submission 148636) | Pelagic subsurface seawater microbial communities from Kabeltonne, Helgoland, North Sea - Helgoland_Spring_Bloom_20160517_1 | ecosystem: Environmental > Aquatic > Marine > Epipelagic ...
GTCTTGACGCAACATTTACTGCGAGCATTGGCAAAAATGGGAATCTGATTGAAGGAGCAAATACAAATTACACCATGACGCTAAATGAGTCATTGACGCTTCAATTTTATGACGGGAATTGGAACATCATCGGTCAAAGCTAATAATTAACAATGCAGGACATCGTATACAAATCAACAATAGGGACAGGGGGCTTTATCGCTACCATTGAACTAGGTCACATTAACGAACTTCTAGGACTAGTCGTGGGTTTTGCTACTCTAGTCTATATGTCTGCATCAGCAGTCAAGGTAATTAAAGAACTCCAGAAAAAGGATTAATATGACACCAGAACTATTAGCAATGTTGGGCGGGGGCGTAAGCGGCTTCGTAATGAAGATGATCGCAGCGCAGTCCGAGAATCAAGCACGTCTCTTTGAGCGTATGATTCAGAAGCAGGTAGCAGCGGATGACTCAGCGGATCGTGCATCTGCACGGGGCGGCGTATACATGCGCAGACTCATTACAGCGGCTGTCATCTTTGCTATCGTACTGGCTCCATTCCTCTTTGCATTCACTGACGTGGGCATTACCCTTCAATCGGAATCCAAGGGCTTCCTAGGGCTGTTTAAGAGCCTAGAGTGGTCCACTGTGCAGGGTTTTGTGATACTACCAGAGATCCGCCAGACAGCATTGGCAATCGTTGGATTCTACTTTGGTTCTTCACAGGTTAAATAGTGAAAAAGGTTCACAAGAGCCCAAAGGGTGGACTTACTGCCGCAGGTAGAGCACACTTCAAAAGGAAGACTGGAGCTAACTTAAAAGCACCAGTCACTGAGTCCAACCCAACTGGCAAAAAGAAGGCCCGAAAGAAATCATTCTGTGCTAGAATGTCTGGTGTAAAGGGTCCAATGAGGGACTCAAAGGGTAAGCCCACACGTAAGGCACTTGCGTTAAGCAGGTGGAAATGTCAATAATTTTATAATGAGCCTAGGAAATACCAGCATCCATCAGCAGGGAGAAGTCCCAGAAATTACAAAGCTACCCAATGGTCGCATTCGGGTAATTCGTCGCTTCGTGAAGTTCACTAGGGAAGACGTAGACAACGTAAACTTGGGTTCCCTTCTTGGGGACTTCGGGGACTTGGACGCAACTGGTGAGCAGGTAACCAATCAGGGATATAGCAACTGTAGGCTCATATCTGCAGAGGTAGAGCAAGCAACAAAGAGATCCGCTGGAACAGATACCAAGGATAATGTTCTGGTACAGACATACGAGACGCTTACTGATTCCTTTGTGGAGATCACTGATCCAATCGTTGAGATAAGTGAGAATGGACTAAAGAAGATAACTAGGGTTTATCGTGCAACATCGGAAACTGCTAGCACTGGAGTTGTGGGAACAACTGGGTACGCAAGTGGTACAACGACAACTACACTGGCTAGCTCTAAGATAGAGGACAACACTGCATTTGCCGAACTAACAGAGGTCTACCTTGAGTCTGGAATCATAAGAATAAGTGTAGAGAGAGACTCAGATAGCCAGATAGTAGTAGTTAATTGCATTGGGCTCACTGAAGCTGAGGTTTCTACTGAGCTTACTGCACTAATTGGGAACCATGAGTTTACTTCGGAGGTAACCGAGAATGTAAATGGATTTGAAACCAATTCATTTACGTATAAAATCAAGGATCTAACAACTCTGGAAGCAACCAGCGATGACCTTAACCTAATTAGAAAGGTCGAGCTATCTGAAACGGACTTTACCGCTGGAACTATTAACGGCACTGAACTGACATTTGATAGCGTTTTATACACCTTAAGGAAAGAGGAAATAAATAATGTTGGGATAATAAAGAAAAGGGCCAGAGTTTTTGCTGCCTACGACGAGGATTCATTCCCGTCAAACGAGCTATACGAAATTGACCGAACATACGGAATAGCTATTCCAGTAGCTAGGCAGACTGTTCCTGCGGCTACGGCAACGGGTTCAATTACAGCATCCCAAGCGGTTCAAATCGAGCCCATTGACTCCTTTAGATCCCTTAGCTACAAGATACTAAAAACAAGTGCAGATGCCTTACCAACTCAAATTTGGTATGAAAAAAGAAATGTATCCGTATTTCCCAGCGAGCTTGATAGTATAAAGATTGTTGGGACTCAGAGTCCAACGGTTGTCATAAACTACAGGGAGCCACCTCAGGTTGGGCTAGTTGCCAAGCTAACTAGAAAGTTCCATTGGGGAGTGCCAGAAAATTCAACGGAAGTTGTTGGAAATAACTACAACCCACAACCATTCTCGGACGCTATTGAGGTAGGAATTTCAAGGTCGAGCACCAGCGTAACTGAAAGCACATCGGAGAATACTGGATCTGGAACATCGGGAAATACATCCAGCTCTACTTCTGTATCCCAAGGGACAACATCAAATACGTCTACCTCCAATTCAAACTCTCAGGGAACATCTAACTCAAATAGTACATCCCAAGGAACATCAAGCGGCTCATCCCAAGGAACATCCCAAGGGACATCTAGTTCTACATCGAGTGGAACTAGTTCCTCTAGTAATTCTGGGGGCTCAACCTCCGCGTCCAGTAGCTCGGGTACATCAAGCTCATCTAATTCGTCAAGTTCCAGTAATTCTAACTCTGGAACGAGCAGCACTTCTAGTAGTGGAACTAGCAGCGGAACCAACAGCAGTACTGTAGGTTCAAGTGGAAGTAGTTCTACCAGCGGTAGCGGGTCAAGCAGCAATAGCGGCTCCTCAAGTAGTAGCACTAGTGGCAGTAATAACAGTAGCGGAAGTTTTGACTCAACCAGCACTAGCAGCGGAAGTGGCGGGGGAACCAGCGGTAGGCAAGTAACTAGCAATATGAGCACCACTGTCAGTTCTCAGGGAACTGACGATATAAGTAATGGTAGTAGCTCAAAAAATACTCAATCCCGAATTGATGCAGTTCCAAGTCCTGCCACACCAACTAGGTATACTGATACTCAACAAATTACTGGGAGCACAACTTTCGACAAGAACTCCACGGGAACCAATGTCACGACTGGCGATAGCACTACTACTAGCACTAGCACTTCAACTGGAAATAATGATACCAGCGGAAGTAGAAACTCCACCACTAACACGAATAGCAATAGTAATGTTACTAGCAATTCAACAAATAATTCTAATAGCACCAATAATACTACTTTCAATAACTCAAACACCTCAAGTGGTACTTCAAGTGGCTCAACAATCGGGACAAGCGCATCAACCTCTACCTCAAGTGGTACTTCAACTGGCACTTCCACAAATAGTGGAAGTAGCTCTGGAACATCCAATGTAAGTGGAACATCCACGAGTACATCCCAAGGAACATCAAGCGGCACAAGCAATGGCACTGTGAGCTCTACGTCCTCCAGTACATCGTCCAATACGAATAACTCAACTAGCGCTTCGCAGGGCACGAGCAGCGGGACAAGCATATCATCCTCTACCTCAAGTGGTACTTCAAATAACACAAATGCGGTTCAAGGTCAGTCAACTGGAACATCCACTAGCACATCATCCAACACTAGCGAATCAACATCGACCACTAATACTAATACCAAAACAATAATATCAGTTAATATGCGAGCTTGCCTACGAACTGCAAAGACCTTGACATTTGATGATCAAATAATAAGTATTCCAGCAACAGTTCCCACTGCTATACCTAGGAATCAATTTATTGAAATAGAAAGATCCTCATCCCACTGGAAGTACAATATTTGGGTTGAGCAAATTGTTGAAGTTAAGTTACCAGCGTTACCAGCATAAGTACATTATATGAGCAGCTCAAAACCCATAGAGGATGAAATCCAAGTAAGAGAAGTTGGCGAAAGCTCCAGAGTAAATAAAATTGATATAAACTCTCAAAGCCTCCCGTTGCCCCCAATGACGGTTAATCAATTTGAGGATGCAGTTGCGAATATTGCCAAGGAAATAATTGATTTTGGTAAGCCCACGGAGAGCATTGATATATCTAACCTGTCTACGAACAGTGAATCCATAAGCACAACTCAAATCGATGACATTTCTTCGGAAATAAATAAGGTATCGCAGGCACAGGTTCCAGTAGTACCAGCACCCGCACCAGCATCCCCCGCTGCTGCACCTGAACCCGCCAAGGCAGAGGACCCAGAAACAACACTATCTGGGATAGAGTCAGCAATAACCGAACTTCTTTCTAAGCTGGACTCAATTAAGGGCAACTCATCTGGCGGAGGTGGTGGTGGGGACTTAACCACTAGGGATTATGTCGATCAAGTGCTGGGTGGCGAAAGAAACCTAGAGGGTGAAAATCTAGTGGATGTCGCAAACTTCGTAGGCAAGGAGGATGGCATATCGCTTAGACAGGAGGAGGATGGAAGTTTTACGAAAATTCAGGACGGTAAAGTTGTGCAGGAGGATATGACTGAGCGAGAAGCAAATGATCTTGTTCAAGAACTAGAACAAAAGGATACGGAGAAAAATGACGAGGCGACTGCCGCCGTAGCTCAAAAAGAAGATACGGAAAACCCAGAAGTTGAAGCTACGATTGAAAAAGATGTAGACGTATCTACAGAGGAAGCTCGTCCGTTTTCTTTTTCTACAAATTATTTAATAATTGTCTCCTATGGCAATTCGCAGGATTATTTTGATATATTTGAACAAATAAGAAATGAACCACTAGCACCCGCTAACGGATTTTACTACATTGAATGCACTGTTAGTGATGGCGCAATTGATGGTACAGAATTTAAGTCTGGGGGCAACACGATTTGGGTTGGCAGTGTTGATGATATGACTGAGACAACGGGAACTGGCAGTAGTAAAGTGCAAACGAAGGCATATATACCAGTAGCAATGGAGCAGGCTGGGGAACTCTTTATGCTAAACACTGGTGGATGTTATTCTGAAACTACTTTTTGCGTAAATGGTACTCCAATTGTTTATCCAATGAAATTAGCATAATGCCAACAGCAGAATCATTTACAGTACTGGGTGGGGGCAACGGGTTTGCGTCGTGCTTGGCTAAGATTAATGTTTCAGATAAAAATTTTGGTAAGTGGACAACACTCGGCGGAAACAATAAGGGGGGCGCTGTGACCGAATCTGGGAAAGGACTTGCTCAGGCAATGCAATTTTCATGGAACCTTGAGGGATTCAGATTTAGCGCATCGGCAAATGCTTCAAGAGCAACTTTTGGAACGGATCCCGTGCGAGGCGGCGAGTCGGTATCTGTCTCTATCGCGAATTACTCAACTGACGCTAACAGTTCCAGAAAAATAGTCCCAAAGGATAGGGTCTGCGGTAATTTACGGGATATTCGCGAAGATGATACTGATGTGGATGCCCCGCTAGCAGCGAGTGCAGTATTTGGTTTTTCAACGTGGAACGGGTATAATCAACTAGCTAGGTATTATAATGGAGCTACTAGCAACGAAGATAACTTTGTGGGTTATGGGTTCATGCTTGATACTACTGGATTTGGTCAGGATCAAGAGATACGGCTTACTTCTCAAGCATATCGCGCATCAGTAAGATTATCCTTGGCCTCGGGATCGTATGCTACTAGCAGTCAATACTGCTCTATTTCGTCAAACATAGGACTCACCTTTTACTTTGTATGTGGCGAGGGCGGCACGTCGGACTCAGATAGCTACAGCAGCGGAGGCACAACCGCGCAAGCCTCCGCATCTTTTAACTCCCTTGACTTCTACACTTACTAACTTGACACGTAGGCTATACTAAACCCCCCATGCTATAATAGCTATATATTATGTCCCTTTTATACAAAGATATTGATCCAGAGCTCCTAGGCTACGGTAGTGATAACAACAAAAAACCTCTACCCTCCAAGGAACAGCGGAACCTAGCTGATGCAGTATCCGCTAATTCCAGTGCTGCTAGTACTGAGGAAGCTGGTGGGGCTATGAATAACTTCCGCTTTGCCCAGAAGGGTGTTGTTGAGGGTGTTCTTGGAGCGCCAGTGGATGCTATAGGTGGTCTAATTAATGAAGCTAGGGCTGGGTACAGTGCATTTCAAGGAGGGATGGCCAATCTTGCTGGAAAGCCAGAGGACCATACTCCATTAAAGCCCATTGACTTTTCAAGTGCATTTGGGGGAACTGAATCCTTTAAGAGTGGATTTGAAAATATTGGTGCTCCAGTAATTGATCGAGATCCACAGACCACTGGCGAAAAAGCATCCTATATTATTGGGGAAAATTCAAATTTGCTACCAGTAGGAAGGGCTCTTAATGCAGTAAAGTCAGGTATCAACGCTTCACGCACAATGTCCATGGTTCCCGCTGGAGATAATGGAGCGCCACCAGAGATAGATAGACTTGCGGACGAGCCAAACTATTTACAAGATAGATTTCCAAGCCCATCATCTACCCCATCCCCAGTTTCCAATGCAACTGCTCCATCTGGAGAGCTTAATGAAGCTGCTACGCTGGCCATGAATCCCGCTGGGTTTCCTGTAGCTGCTCCTGTAGCTGCTCCTGTAGCTGCTCCAGCAACTCCAACTGCTGCTCCTACATTGCCATCGGCATCTAGCTCACAGGCATTTGATATGCCAATGACTGGTATGCGTCCCATTGATCCCACTACTGGTGAGCCACTTTCTCAGCAAGCAATTGACGCTGCGAATCGTGCTGGACTAGAACTGCCAATGGGGAATGTGCCACAAGCACCACAAGCGCCTCAGAGCCCAAGGGACATAGCTGTTGCTAAAAATGAGGCAAGGTTAGAGGCTCTTCGAAGTGGCGGTGAGCTAAGTCAAGATGCAAAGATTATGTCTGGTCAGATGGAAGCCCCAGAGGGATTCTATAATCCTGCACCAGCTACACCAGCCGATAACGTTCAACAGTCAACTGTTGGTGATGATACCATAGCAAACTTCCTTGACTTCAAAGAGAGCGGGAAGCCAATGACTCAAGATATGGTTGATAAAGCTGACAATCTGGCGGCTGCGGCTGGACGAACATTTGATCCAGAGACTGGGTACTCCAAGGATTTTGATCCAGCTATTCAGGATCTCTACAATGAAAGAATTGCGGCTGATAAGGCCACTCAAGAAGTAGATCAAGGAATTGATCCAAACAAGCCAGCACCCAAGGATACACCAGAGGAATCCAAGACCCAAGAGCAGATTGATTACGAAGCAGAAGTCCAAGAGGACGAGCAGGGAATTATCGACAAGGCAAGGGAGCGCGGTGAGAGCCAAGAATATATTGACGAAATGCTTGAGGGTGTTCGTGAACGCCGAGCCGAGGCAGAAGCAGAACAGTCCCTAGAGGACTTAAAGACTGAGCTACAGATTAAGAAGATGCGCCTTGAGAACAGAAAGCTTGAGGGCGAGCTAAATGATAATGGTCCAGAGGAGGTTGATCTTCCCAAGGTTAAATCCCTGTATGGGATGATGGATGATCAGGGCGTAAAACAAGATCCCCAGACTGGAGCAATCACAGTAACCGAGGAGGGTTTCCTTGGTGACAGCGATAGTGCACTTGCCCCTAACTCGTCACTGTTCCAACAGCTTGCAAGGACACCAGAAGGCCGATACATTCTTAACACGCGACCCCCAGAAATCAATAGTGTGAAAGATCCAGATCAATCAAAATTATATGAAGCAGATGATGGCAGATACTTCAACTACGACGGTGAAAGCTGGTCGGTTATTGTAAATTTTTAATATTTTAAATTATGTCAGAAGAAGCTGCAAAGGGTTTTACGATGGATGAGGTCAGAGCCCGCATGAGCGAGGGGACGACTGAGGCAGTTGGATCTTCAGGTCCAGCTCAAGGGCAAGCGATGGGCTTTACGATGGATGAGGTCAGAGCCAAGGCAAACCAAGCTCCACAGGACAATGCCTCCCTAGGTGACTACCTAAAAGCTATACCAGCTACGGCTGCGGACATTAGCATTGGGGCCGTCGAGGGCGTTGCTTCAGCTATTGGTGAGTTCACTGGGGATTATGACCTAGCTAGGAGTATCTCAGAGACCAGAACTGATGTAAATGATGCCATCATGGGTGATGCACCAGAATCAGTGAAGAGTGATTTTGCATACAAAGTTGCCTCTGGCTTGGGTAGTACAATCCCCTATCTACTTGCGGCAGTCGCAACTAAGAGGCCATCACTGGTGACTAAGATTGGTGCTAATGGTTTCTTCTTGGCATCCGCTGGACAACAGGTTCGTGATGATTACTTGGGAACAATGGGCGTTACATCGGAAACAGCTACAGACGAGCAGATGTCCGAGAGCAATAAGGTGGGTGCGATGGGTGCAATCCCCATTGCAATGGCAGAAAGACTCGGAGCTGGAGTTATCCTTGGGGCGTTTAAAAGCGGTGCTATACCAGCGGGTAAGGTAATGCAGCGCATTGGTCAGTACGCTTCGGCGGGTGCTGGTGAGGCGGCTACGGAAGTTGCTCAGTCTGGTATCATTAACAGCATAGCTAGCTACGTAGCTAAGTATGATGAAGATCGACCAATCACACGGGGTATGGCTGAGTCCGCATTGATTGGTTTCCTAGTTGGTGGTGGTGTAAATGCTGGTATTGATACAGTAGAGCGAGCAGTTACTCAGGGTGATAGACTTAAGGCTGGTGTGCAGGATGGAAGCATCAATGCAAAGGATGTTATCGATGAGGATGTGGGTAGCAAGTTTGCTGCTATCGCCATGGAAAATGGATCAATACCAGAAGCCGACAGCATTCAAGCGTCAACAATAACGGACCCAAAGGGTATGTCTAACTTTATATCCAAGACACTCACACCCCTCAGCCAGAGGCTTGGTCGAGCTGGCAAGGAAGTTGTCCGTGAGTTTCGTAAGTATGAGATGAATACTGGACTAAAGTTGAAGGAGTTCAAGGACGCAACAGCACCCTTCAGCAGGAAGATGCTTGAGCTCAAGAAGAAAAGCCCAGAGGATTACAAGATACTTTCACAGGCACTGGCTAATGCCAACGAGCTATCCGTGTCTCTTCCAGATAGCGTTCAAAAGGATTTAGAGCAAAAGGCACAGCTTCAACCAGAGATCACACGATCCTCTAGCGAGCAGTTGCTGGACACCACCAATGCAAATGCACAGGTTATTAATGAGCAGATTGGACAAGCACGCAAGGCACTTGAGGGTTCTGGTCTAAAGACTAGGATTCAAATTGTTGAGTCAGGTAATTCTTACTACGATCCAAGCACAAATACAATAGCTATCAGTGCTGCTGAAGCGGACACGACAACTGTTGCGCACGAATACTTTCACGCTGCCCTAGGGCAAGCTGTAAAGACCGATGTAGAATTGCAGAGCATGACTCGCAATATGTTTGATAGCGTTATCCGCGCTACTGTATCTGGATCATCCATTAACGAGCAGCTACAGGGATTTGTATCCCAGTATGATTCCAATGTGCAGAACGAAGAGTTCCTAGCGCAGACAGTTGGCGAGCTAGCTAGCCAGTACGAGACGCTGGACATAACCACAAGGACACGAGTTAAGGTCTGGATAAACCAAGTGATGCAGAAGCTAGGTGTATCTGGCGTATTCAAGGAGGCAACTACGGATGCTGAGGTTATCGAACAGCTAAATGCATTTGCTAGATTCTCTGGAAAGCCAGAGGCACTTACTGGTCGGGTCGGTGCTGTAATACAAAACGAAAACAATGGGGGTAGCATTATAAGCGAGCCAGTAAGGGCAACTAAGTTTGTACTAAAGGACCTAACGATGGCTCCCAAGGTAAGCTTTGGTAAAAAACCAAGAAAAAATTCAAACATAAACTCAGGCGACTCGCTGGATATAGTAAGTTTATTGAATGATGCTGTTGCAAATGATAAAAAAGTTGTATTCTGGCAGTCGGATCAACTTGGAATAGGAACATATACGAGCAAGGTAAATGGCAAAAAATATGAATTAGATGCTGGCTTGGGCTTTGCGAAAAGCAAGGTGAAGGGCAGGGATAAGTTCGCTTGGGCAACTGGCTCAGAGGGAATAGCAAATCAAGTGGCAAAGGCAGATTTGGTTTTCATGGTTTCTGGTGATCCAGAAACACAGCATTTTTTCAATGAGAACATCTTTGATATTATTTACGATAACGTCGAAGCATCGCAGGGTTCTGTTGATAATTTTGTAGAAAATCTATCACGTAGTGAAAACACTGCGGACATTACCCTAGCTGACGCATTACGCAAAATACAGGATAAGTTTGGATCAAAGAAGGAACTCAAGGAGTCCCCAGCCAGAAAAGAATTTAATTTAGCATTGAGCAAGAGGATGCTCGCAAAGAAGGGGCAGGGCAAAACAGATGATAAGCTCTGGAGTGAAATGAATAAAATATTTCCGTTCGCAGATGAAGTGCGTGACGGTCATTTAGCGGACAATGGATTTGGTGTTCGTGATATATATGCTGTATTTGCTCCAAATGGAAAAACTGGGGTGGACGAAAAAATGCATAGCACTTACAGTGTTGGTGTTGGAGGGAAGTTCCTTGGAACCCCAGATAGGGTAGTCAACGCAATTGATGTCCTGTCAAACGATTATATGGCCGAGCTATATGAGAACCCCAAGAATCAAACTTCAAAGGGACCAATCTCTGAGGGGCAACTTGGTGCTAAGGTCGTTGGTGCTCAGGCAACTTACGCAAAATATAATGGCAGGGACCTAAAGGAAACTACACCGCAACAGGTGGCCGATGCAATAGCTAGGGATAAGCCAGTTAAGTTAGCCAAACCCAAGCCAGCTACACCAGAGGAAGTTAAGTCTGGAGCTAAGGCAGCACGCAAGGATCAGTTAGATAGGTCAACTGCATCAGTTAATTTTAGAAAGTGGATGGGCAAAGGTCAGCTTGTCCATAGTGATGGTGAGCCCATGGTATTGTACCACGGCACAAAGGGAGAGTTTGATGAGTTTACTTCCAAGAAAAATTTAGACCAAGATTCTTCCACTCCAAACTGGCTATACTTCGCAACAAACCCAAAGCTGGCCGAGGATATGGCTTCGCATAAAACTGGCTACAGGGACGGTAAGGATGCGGACGATAAACTACAGGAGTATTACGAGGAATTTAGCGAGGTAGATAAGTCTGCGGGTCCTAGGAAGGGCGACACGGCTACGACCAGAGGAATAAGGGAGGATGGCTACGTAAAAGAAAAGACTGGGGTCCTTCCCCTTACATTTGAGAGAAACTTTGCATTGAGCATAATGCCCGTGTATCTAAATGCTAAGAATGTTTGGGATCCAACAAACCCAGATCACGTAAGTAAGCTAATGGCTAAGCTTCGTAAGAATAAGGAGTGGAAGGATGATTACGGATACGAGCAAGGGGAGATAGCTTCTGGTGAGTTTAGGTTCATCGAGAACGCGATAACCACAAAAGCACTCAGTGACCTTGGGTTTGATGGTGCAATGCTAATGGAGTCCAAGGCAGATGGCCTAAGCACTGTAGCAATATGGAACAAAAACGGAGTCAAGTCAGCCACTGGAAACAATGGTGAGTACAGCCTAAAGGATAATAACATTCGCCGCCAGAAATCCAGAACAGCAAGTGACGAGGAGATGGCACGCGGGCTGTCCAATGATGGCATGAGCATCCTAGAGAAGTATGGCATGACCGAGGACTACAAGGGCGTGCGAGGTGTTCTTGATAGTATTAAAGGTGAGTACACGGATCTAGGGCTGGACAAAAACTTTATTGAGAATTACTTCCCAAGGTCAGTCCAAGATTTAGATGGACTCAAGGCTTCTTACGGCCAGAAGACTGGTATAGTTGATCAAGAGATCCGACGCTACGAGAAGATGACTGGTCAAGCTCTGTCGGATACTGAACGTCAGATGATGTACGAGAAGCTAGCTAGATCAAAGCTATATCGCAGTGGGATAAATGCACCCAACAATATGCAGGAGCGAATCACGGACTTCATTCAGGAGCCCCAGATGCAATACTACGCTGATCCAGAGGTAGCATTAGATAGCTACATAGATAAGATGGTTAATTCCATTGAAACAAAGAAGCTCATCGGGGACTCTGCATCTGGCAAGACACAGGGTGCTGAGCCAGTTGCTGGTAGGTTGGGCGAGGTTATGGACAAGATGGCCAGTGAGGGAAGGCTGCGGGACGATCAGATCGATGTTATTCGGGGTGCTGTATCCGCTAGATTCGGGCAGCATGGTGCTCAGTATGGATTCGTTAAGGGAGCCAAGAACATGGGCTACCTAGCTACGATGGGTAATGTTGGGTCAACAATTACTCAGTTGGGTGACTTTATGTTCTCAATGGTTCAGAACGGACTTATCCCCACGGTGGAGGCAACTCTAGGTAAGAAGAATATTACCATTGAGGACTTGGGTATAGCCAAGGACATGGTTGAAATTGATAGCAAGCAGGGTGCTGGCATGTTCTCCAATAGCGTGAATACCGTGTTCAAATGGACGGGTTTAACGGCAATGGATCGATTGGCGAAGAACACAAACATCAATGCCGCACACAAAGTTCTAACCAAGGGTGCTAAGGCTGGACAGAACACTAAGAGCTACAAGAAGACGCTAGCTAGGCTCAAGAGGATTCAAGGAAATGATGCGTATGCAACAATAGCTGACCTCCAGAGTGGGAAAAAGAGCGACTTAGTTATTGAAGCTCTATACAACAATCTTGCTGATGTAGCGCCAATATCTCTCACTGAGATGCCAGAAGCCTATGCGGGTAATCCAAACCTTCGCATCATGTATAGCCTAAAGTCCTACACAATTAAGCAATTTAATTTTGTACGTGAGCGTGTGTTCACCAAGATTTATGTTGGATTGGCTCAGAAAAATCCCCAAATGATCGGGGAGGGTATGACTGACATGATGAAAATCCTAGCATTCTCCACCCTAGCCAATGGCTCTTCGGACATTCTCAAGGCAATTGTATTCAATCGAGAGATCGATGAGAACGAGATGTTCTGGAATACGTTCCTACGCCTATTTGGAGTAACCAAGTATACTACCGTTCAGATTAGAAAAGAGGGTCTTGGTGACGCAATGCTAAAGACAATTGCTCCCCCTCAATTCGGAATGATGAGTGACGTATTCAAGGATGTCTCCGAGATGAGTAGGTTGCAGGAAATGAAGAGCACTAAGTTCGTCCCCTTCGTAGGTAAACTATATTACTGGCGAGAGGGTCGCGGCGAGGATGTCGAGAAAAGACTCAGTAGGCTTAGATAAAGCAACTGTAATCCTCCTTGGGAGGGGTAGAGTCCGAAGCATTCTTACTGACCAAGATATAGGGTATCTTGTATAGGTCATCTGGGTGAATCTTAGATAGCAAATCATCCCTACCGTATTTCTTTCTGGAGTACATCTTGTACATGCAAGCCTTAGGGGAATTAACGTGAGTGTCCTTATCTACCAAGCTATCTACTAGATGGATCAAGTCCCACTTGGAAACTATCAGGAACCCCTCCTTGCGCTCAAAGGCAAAGTGCGTAGCCCTTCCGTATAGCCAGCCGTCGTTCCCAGCTATGTTCTTGAACTCAATCCACAGGGATTCTGGGTCTTTGATGGACTTAACATCGACATCCATTGATACGTTGCAGCGGAAGTCTATGTGGTCAAACTGACCATTGTGCACTCCAGTTAGCTCAATGTTTGAGCCAAAGAAACCATCTATGGATTTCTTGAAATTACTTTCGGCTGATGCTCCCTGCTTGCTAGCTCTGCCAGTTCTGTCCAGTTCGTTTCTATATGCTTTCATTTGAAAATGCCTCCTCACCTAGTATTAGCTAAGTGAGGAGGTTGTGTTTTCTCATCGGATTTAATAAGGAGGGAGAGAACGAGAAACCCACCTGCCAAGGATTGCTCACTTGGCTTACCGATAAACTATTTATTCCTAGAACGGTTTACTGCTTTTGATTGAATACGAAGATTACCACGAGATGTATTGCAGGGGTTGCGGTCTTTGTGATCGATGTCTTTTCCTTGGAGCTTCATCTTTCCGATGGCTTTTACCATCTTCCGTCTGGATTTCTTTCGGGCATCGTTACGCTTTCGCTGTTCGGGCTTACTTTGGTAGTTGTCGTATTCGCTTCTATAGTTCCTAGGCATTGTTAAAGTATAACATGGATTGTTTATAATCCATGGATTATGTCAAGAGAATTACAAGGAGTTAGTTGGTTCCTTGTTCAGTGCTGCGATGGCTTGCTTGAGTTGATTAATTTGCTCCTGTAGTCGTAGATTCTCTCCACGAAAATAGGTTAAGTCCTCACTTAGCTCTCGGATGATACTGGAAAGTGATGGTTGGGTTTCAGTGCTCATTTTAATGTTTTTTTACGTAGATAACTCTAAGTCTGTCGCACCAGTCTCTATACGTAGAGTGGCTGAGTCCAGCTAATTTACATGCTTCGTGAGCTGTCATGCCCTTGTCCCTATGGGAATTGACGGCTTGAACTCCCTCTAAACCCTTTACTTCGTTAAAGCTATTGGATCTCACTTGCTTCTTTTTCTGTGTGGGAAAAACGAGTAGCGAGCCAAATGCATTATTACTGATGTCCGACTTAACCTTGGCGGCTAGTTTTTCAAACTCAGTGGGGATTATGGAGGATTCCTTGGATTCCAAGTATTGTATTGCTGTTGTTATGTTCATTTTATTTTTATTCAGTTGTTTCCATTTTGGAAATAGTTGGTGGGTTGTTGCCGTAGTGTTTGCCAAAGTGGTCGCCGTGGTGGTTGCCAAAGTGGTTGCCTTCGTGGTCGCCGTAGTGGGAGCCAAAGTGGTTGCCGACGTGGTTGCCGTAGTGGTTGCCACGGTGGAAGCCTTCGAGGTTGCCGTAGTGTTTGCCGACGTGGTCGCCCCAGTGGTCGCCCCAGTGGTCGCCTTCGTGGTCGCCGATAAAGTTGCCGATAAAGTCAGCCTCAAGCGATGTCTGGATAAGCTCGCCGTCCTTGTTAAATTTAAAGGATGCGATTTTTAGGATGTCTTCTAGTGTTGGTATTTTCATAATGTGTACGCCCTACTGGGCTGTTGAACTTGCCATTGAACGGTGATCTCGTCCCTCGACACGTTAATTAGTGGTTAGCTCTTACTCTTAATTCTTCTGCGCAGTCGAGATACGCTGCCGCTCTAGCTTGCGCCCTGTCTGCAATATCTGGCGCATCATCACACCTGTCTCGCTCCACTTGCTTCCAAGATTTAGAAATGCGTTCCCACCTGTCAGCCAGAGCTAACAAGTCGGTGGACTTCAACAGAGTTCCGTCGTCAGTTTTTGGTGTATCCATAAGTTTATTGGTCGGGACTCTGTGAGTCACCTTTGGCCGTTCTGTGGCTTGCGATGTTCCAGCCGCTCGATTGCCTCAAAGTGTTTCCTAGCGTAGTCATACGCCTTGATTCTTTCTTGCGGGTGAGCGTCTCCGAGGTCGCCCACATATAGCCAGAT
>Ga0206131_10004439_pt1 | contig 15386 bp, 16 predicted proteins | sample Helgoland_Spring_FD_148636 | JGI IMG/M metagenome (GOLD analysis project Ga0206131, IMG submission 148636) | Pelagic subsurface seawater microbial communities from Kabeltonne, Helgoland, North Sea - Helgoland_Spring_Bloom_20160517_1 | ecosystem: Environmental > Aquatic > Marine > Epipelagic ...
CCCAAAGGTTTTTTGTAAAATCCCTTTCCACCGAATCTCTGTGGGAAGAGTTCGATAAGTGCAGAACCCCGAAAGTAAAAGTTAAATTTCGTAATGAACTAGTGAAACGTGGGTTTTCAAATCAAGAGATATCAGAACATCAAACATCTTGACAGACAAGGTTATTTGTAGTATAATAGTGTCTTAATATTCCGAAGTAGCTCAGTGGTAGAGCAGTTGACTGTTAATCAATTGGTCGTTGGTTCGACCCCAACCTTCGGAGCCATAATGCGAGTGTGGTGGAATTGGTAGACACGCTAGATTTAGGTTCTAGTGTCGCAAGACGTGGAGGTTCAAGTCCTCTCACTCGTACCAATAAATGAAATGGATATATTATGAAACCTGATACTAAGTGGTACCCCGACAATCTTGACTGGTATGTGAAGTGGGCAGCAACTGTCTGCATCATTGTCTCTGTTATGTTTCGACAGGCAGGCCCAGAGTATAGATTTTGGGACTTAGCAGTGGGGGTAGTTGGTACAGGACTATGGGCATGGGTATCAGTGATGTGGGAAGACCGTGCACTGATTATACTTAACGCAGTTATGATGGTAATGCTGGGATCAGCACTTTTGAGGGAATTTTTATGAGTAAGACGATTTATGCACACACTCCACCTTATACTAATGAAACTATAGAGTTTGAGAGATACACGAATGGTGTGTCGATGCAAGCAGCAGTAGAGATCGGAGTAGTTGATTACAAGTTCAATGAAGGCAATTTGATTCAAGAGTTTAAGGAATACATTGACTCTACGTATGATGCCCATTATTGCACTTCCGGTATTCAGTCTAGCGAGGTTATCATTGATCGTGGTCGTGGTATGGGATTCTTTCTCGGTAACGTAGACAAGTACAATGCACGTTATGGTAACAAAGGTGATGTAGATGACCACCGAAAAGATCTTTTGAAAGTATTACATTATGCTTTATTGGGACTATATACACACGATTTGGAAAACTCGTGAGTCCAGTGTTTTACTTAGGATATAGGTCCGAAGAAGATAACAACGGCATTAAGTTGTTGAACAAGGATGAAGATCGAGGAATAGATTTATCCACGTCTCCATTTAAAGAAGGTGACGTTTTTGTTTTGGAATCATCGGATGAAGAACACACGTACTTGAAAAGAATATGGACTGGTAGTTCAGTTGGTTAGAATGCCGGCCTGTCACGCCGGAGGTCGCGGGTTCGAGTCCCGTCCAGTCCGCCACATTAATTTAGGAAGGGGGGTTGACAGACACAACTAATTAGTGTATCATACGTAGTAAATGGAGAGTTGGCAGAGTGGTCGAATGCACCTGACTTGAAATCAGACGAACCGCAAGGTTCCGTAGGTTCGAATCCTACACTCTCCGCCATTACTAACTGATGAGAAACTTATATTATGAATACTAAAATTGTGTTATTGTCATCGTCTATATTTTTAACTGCTTGTGGTTCTGGTGGTTCAGAATCTACACCAGAACCTGTAACCGTCGCACCACCTCCTACTCTATCAGCACTTGAGATTGCTGTTGAAGAACTAAAAGATATGATGAGTACTACATCACCGACAGGTTCTTATGAAGGGTACATCCTTCCTGAGAGTGATGACTTTCTAAACATCCCCCAAGACCCAAGCAACCCAGTTACTGCTGAGAAAGTAGAGTTAGGTAAGTTCCTCTATCACGAGACGGGTATGACATCTTCTGAAAACGAACAGACAGATATGGATAATACGTGGTCCTGTGCTTCTTGTCACAACGGGCAGAATGGTTTCAAGTCTGGAATTCGTCAAGGTATTGGTGAAGGTGGTGTAGGATTTGACCATCGTACGATTGCCGCTGGTATTGACCCTTCTACAGTTGACGTACAACCTCTCACATCACCTACAGTACTGAATACTGCATACCAAGAAGTCATGTTATGGAACGGTCAGTTCGGTAATGTTATCGGTGGTATTGTAAACATAGGTATTGATCCAGAACGACACTTCACCGAAGGAACTCCAAAAGAGGCGAACCTACGTAGTTTTGCCGGTCTAGAAACACAGGCAGTTGCCGGACTTGGTGTTCACCGTATGGGAGTTGATGAAGAAAACTCTATACTTACTAGTAATGAAAAGTATCAGATGATGTTCGAAGCGGCATACGGTACTTCACAACCCAATGATATGTTAGAGGCAGCTGCACTTGCAATTGCCGCATACGAGAGAACCATTCTCGCAAACCAAGCACCGTTCCAAGACTTCTTACGAGGTGATGAGGATGCATTGACACTAGAAGAAGTCGAAGGTGCGAAAGTGTTCTTCGGTAAAGGTAACTGTGCAGGATGTCACAACGGTCCTGCTCTTTCATCACCCGTCGGTTCTCTTGCAAGTGAAGTATTCATGACACTTGGATTCCACGACCTAGACATGTGGGACGATATTATCGGTGAAGTCGGTGAAGGTGTTAGAGAAGGACGTGCCGGATTTACTGGAGATGAAATGGAGAAGTATGCATTTAAAGTACCACCTCTATACAATCTCACAGATACAGAAGTGTTTGGACACGGTGCATCATTCACTAGTGTTGAAGAAGTTGTACGATACAAGGTTGCGGCAATTCCTCAACACCCAGATGTGGAAATTACAGATATAGATTATAGATTCACCCCTCTAGACTTGTCGGAGGAAGAGATAACTAATCTGGTAGCATTCTTAGAGAATAGTTTATATGACCCAGACTTGATGAGATATGTTCCTACAGAGCTGCCCAGTGGTCTCTGTGTAACTAACAATGATGAAGACTCACGTAGAGAATTAGGATGTGAACAATGACACAGAATATAGAAGTAATGACCCTTGCAAAAAAAGCATTTATAGATAGAGCAAAACGTAAGTCATCTAAACAGTCACACTATATAGATGTGCGTATAGAACAGTTGACTTTAGAAAGGGATAATCCCAACAATTCAGAAGAAGACTCTAACTGGTACAGAAGAATCATTCAAGAACTAGAGTGGGTTAAACAACAAGATGGCAAGTAGAAACGATATTACCGGAGATGTGATACAGTCCAAAACGTTATCAAAACAAGGTAGAGATAACTGGGATAATATCTTCGGTAAAGAGAAAAAGACCGTCGAGTCGGTAAAGAAAAAAAAGGTTATAAATAAAGATAAGTAAACACAAGGAAGAAGTAATATCATTATTGGGGGAATAGTATAACGGGATTACTGCGCCCTTGCACGGCGTCGATCGGGGTTCGATTCCCCGTTCCTCCACCAGTTTCCCCACACAGTATGGGGCTCGGTACTACGAGATGAACAATGCGCCAACCATCGCGCACTAACTTGAAAACTGCGATCTCTCAAAACGTGCATGTGAAAATGCCAAGCAGTCAGTTACGGTTCACCGACACATAAAAGTACCCTATAGAGCCCTGTACTTGTGGGGATTCTTATATGACCAATAAATACAAATAAGTCATTTATAAGTATTGACATAATCACCATAATAGTTTATAATACTAGTATTAAATTGATTAGGTTATATTATGTTTAAACATGTCCCTGTAGAATTGAATGAGATGACTGCCGTAACTACGGACACTGGTCGTCAATATGAAACTCCTGAAGGTATTACCTTACCTTCTATCACCACTGTACTCTCTATACTGTCTCGTGATTCCATTGCAAAATGGAGAGCACGTGTCGGTGAGAAAGAAGCAAACCGTATCTCTTATCGTGCATCTACACGTGGTACTGCGGTTCACGAAATCTGTGAACAGTATGTCAACAACGATCCAGACTATGACAAGTACATGGCTATCAACCCTGACAATGGGGAGATGAAAATGACTACACGTACTCCAGATCTAATAGATTCGTTCCTGAAAATCAAGCCAATTCTTGACGAACGTTTGACTGTCGTTCATGCTCAAGAAGCACCACTATACTCCACCCATTTGGGTGTTGCTGGTCGTGTGGATTGCGTAGGTGTCTTCGATGGTAAGTTGTCTATCATTGACTACAAGACTTCCATGAAACCTAAACGTCTCGATTGGATTAAGAATTACTTCATGCAAGAATCTGCATATTCTATTATGTGGGAAGAACGCACGGGTATGCCTATCACCCAACTTGTGACTATTATCTCTGTCGACAACCATGAACCACAGGTGTTTATCGAACATCGTGACAACTGGGTGCGTCCACTAAAAGACACTATTCGGAAATATAATGACGAACAAATCTAATATACACGAAGTTATTAAAGAATCTGCTAACAATGAATTCAACATACCGATATTTACTTATGACGAATGGCAGTCTGTAAAGCAAAGATTCACTACAGAAGGTGAGATTCATCCGGGATTTGATATCATATTCCCTGCGATACGTGATTATATTCATAATAACAAACCACTTATCCCTATCAAACGTCCGACTTATCAGGAAATGTCTAATTCGTTTCATGGTCTGTTAAATTTAAACTCTAGCAAGTGTGTTGATACCACGTGTGATAAAGAGTCTATTCGAAACAAGTTCGATGAAGTGGTCGATGTTGAACATGTAATATCTGCGAGTCATACTTGGAATGATGTTAGCAATCATTTTCAATGTGATAACAGATATACTTGTGGTTGGCACTCGAAGAGATCTAATGCTGAGATATGGGAAGACCCCATGAGCAAAGACTTTCGATCATTGATTATGTACATATGGAGAACATTCAGGGATAGTTTTGATGATATCGATCAGGATAAGTACAGAGCCGCATTTCGATTGAGTGGGTATGTTGCGACTCAGTTCAAACCGTTAGTTGCTAAAACTGTATATGAGCACCACCGAGCAAAGAGAGTTGTTGATATTTCTTGCGGTTGGGGTGATCGTCTAGCAGGATTCTACACTTCAACATGCACCGAAGATTTCTTGGGTTGTGATCCTAATCCACAGTCATATGAGATTTACAAGAAGCAATGCCTTGCATACGAAGATCTTTTGCAAACACCTTTGTTCCCAGTTGATGTGACGTTTGAAGATCACGGTACATGGTTTGAGGTCCGTGGTACTAAACGTGTCAGAATATATAACCTCCCAGCAGAAGATATGGACTGGGATACTATTGTCGAAGATCGATATGATCTAATGTTCACCTCTCCACCATACTTCGGAATAGAACGATATGCCGAAGGTCAAGATGGTGAAGACAACCAGTCTTGGAAAAGATACGGTGAGTACGAGATGTGGAGAGATTCTTTTTACTTCCCAGTACTTGACAACCTATTGAAATTTTGTGATAATGTTCTTGTCAATATAGTTGACCCTGTAGTTAAAGGTAAAAGACACAGGTTGGAAGATGACATGCTCGACCGATATTCTATCCCTAAAGTGTATGGTATGAAAATGAGTAGAAGACCATCTGGTGTGAAGGACTCTGATCATGGAGTCGTCGATGATAAAAAACTCAATTTCATAGAGCCTGTTTATCATATATCTTATAAATAGTTGTTATAACATATCTGGAGAAGAAAATGCAAAAAAAGTTTAAGACATTTATATCTGAAGGTTTCGATTTTGGTGTGAAGGACGAATCTGATTTGCAAGGGTTTGATGCGGCAATCGGTAATGACAAAGCACTTTCTTTGTTTAAGCACCTTAAAAAGGAATATCCCAACGTGGAGTATCCACTGGCACTCAATAGAGGTACTGGTGGTGTGAAGGTGCGTGTGAAGGCATTTGATTTGGATCAGTATAAGGCAGATAAGTTTGATAAAAGACCTTCTGCTAAAATGTTAGATTTGGGTCAGGGGTCTATAAATTCATCGGGTGGTGACATCAAAGGTGATGAGTGGGAAGTTGTGATCTGTGTTTGTTATAACATGAGGTCGAAGAAGGTGAATCTGGAGAAGGCAAAGGAACTCTCTGGTGTCACTGGGTCATATAAGACTAAAATGGACGGAGCACTCGAAGTAGGATTCCAACTAGTAGACAGTGCATTTCCTAATCCTACCGGAATCATGGAACACTTTGGTTCTGGGTCTACCGAGTTAACTGCTGAATGGGACAAGTATTTTATAAAGTTAACCGGAAAGTCTGCTCCTGCACCAACACGAACACCCAAGACCGATATGTATATCGGAAATCAAAGAATTTCTCTGAAGAAGGCCGGTGGATCTCAATTGATGTCCGGTGGTAATGCCGAGTCTCTAGCAACACTTGCCTTTGTTTGGGACGAACTACCAGAATCAATGAAGTCCGTAGAATTTGAAAAGACTTGGAAATCATTAGAAAAAGATATTGAGACTAAGTTTACTAAAGTTAAGTTGGATAAAGGTAAAAGCACAACTGATATTAAGAGAGATATCAAATCTGGAATTAAAAACGAGGTCACTCAAGCAATAAGTGAAGCAATAGTGAATCATACGGGTATGCAGAATGCTGTTCGTACTATCTTTGAAAGTACAGAGGCAAAGAAACTTTTGGTCAAAGAGTCAATGACTGGTCAGAACAAATTTGCCGAATCAAAGGCAATTGCATCACATATCATGGTAATTGATCCAGACTTAGGGAAAGCAAGTTACAAAGTAATTGATGATAAGTTACTTAGTGTTTATGCCAACAATGTGAATTTCCAAATAAACTTTAAAAAGGCAGGTTCTAGTTCAACCCCATATACGAATATGAGAGTGGGTGTTGGTAAGGGTGCTGACATGTTAAGTGACTCTGCAATAGCAGAATATGAACAATATGTCACAGAATCACTTCTAGAAGAAGATTTGGACAGAGAAGTTTTACATGAAGGTCTTATGGGGAAAATAGGACAAGGCATTAAGAGGGTGTTTAAGTCAGTTGTTAAAAGACTATGGAAAAAAGTAAAAAGAGTGGTCTCTAAAAGTTTTGATAAACTTTCACGATTGACTGGAATCAGACCACGAATGAAAAAAGAACCTACAATGAAATGGAGAATATAAATGGCACAATTTAGTGTAGTACGACAAGAAAATTTATTCAACGCAGACCTCCACGAAGTGGTGATGATTGCGGATAAAGACGGTAACATCCTAAACACCTCTGGTGCCGCAAGTAATATTCCAATCGCATCTGGTGATGTTTCGGGTTATTCTCACATCAACAAGTTTGGTGCGACAGATGGTGACATAACCTCTGGGACAGTCTGGGATGGTAACGATGGTAGTGTACCATACCCATACCCTGCTAATGACGTAGTTTCAATCGCATCAACATCTGAGGTCGGTGAGACTGTAGTAGTCGAAGGAACCGATGCGGACTATAATCTACAGAGTGAGGTTATCGCAATTGGCAGTACGGGAACCCTTGTGTTCTCTCGTGTGTTCCGTGCTTACATGTCAACCGTAACAAACACCAATGACATAACAATCAACATGGGTGCTAACCTTGCAGCGAAGATTCTTGCTGGGTTGTCACAGACATTGATGGCCGCCTATACAGTTCCAGCAGGTAAAACTGCTTATTTGTTGGGAGTTCATTTAGGGTCAGATAAAGCATCAACCAACTCACGTATGACTTATCGTTTGTTCTGTCGTGAGATTCTCAATGGTGGTGTGTTCCGAATCAAAGGAAACTTTAACTCTGCTGGTGGACAGAATCTAGATATCGAATATCCTGTACCATTGGTGATTCCTGAGAAGCATGATATTCAGATTGATGCTGTTGCTGGTCAACAGACGCAAGTATCTGCAATGTTCGATTTAATTTTGGTAGATAACGACTAATGGAAAACTTCGCAGACTTCATTACTGAGAGTAAAAATACTCACATGACTCACATTGAGGACAAAGTCCTGTACGGTGGAGTCGATGGTACTCGTCAAGCAATCTTTGCTCTACGTAGTCTGCGAGACATGTTGGCCGGTTCGAGTAAGGGAAAGGTCTCTGTTAAGTGGGACGGTTCGCCTGCGATCTTCTGTGGTCAAGACCCAAGAGACGGTGAGTTCTTCGTTGCAAAGAAAAGTATCTTCAACAAGAACCCAAAGGTCTACAAGACAGACGCCGACATCGACGATGACACATCTGGTGACCTCAATGTCAAGTTGAAGGACGCATTGCGTTATCTCCCAGAGTTGGGTATCAAGGGTGTTATTCAAGGTGACTTCCTGTTCGGCAAAGGTGACGTGTCTACCAAAACGATTGATGGTGAGAAGTACAGTGTGTTTCATCCGAACACCATTGCGTATGCAGTACCGTATGACCAAGCAAAAGAAGTACGTAGTGCTAAGATTGGTATCGTATGGCATACCACATATACTGGAAGTGACTTCGAGTCCATGAAGGCATCATATGGTGTAGATGTTTCTAAACTGAAGAAGTCTAAGAATGTCTGGTCACAGGATGCCATGTTGCGTGATGTCACCAAGGCAACGATGTCTGAGAGAGATACCAAAGAAGTCAATAAACTGCTGACACAGATTGGTACTCTGTTCAAACAAACGTCCGGTACAACTCTACGCACATTAGAGAACACACCTAAACTCGCACAGTCTATTGAGACATATAACAACTCGTTCGTTCGTGCGGGTGCCTTACTCCCAGACTCCAAAAAGCACGTTAAGGGATTGATAAGTAATAGACAAGCATACTACAAAAAAGAGATTGATAGTAAGAAGTCTGAACGTGGTAAAGAGACATGGAGACAGAAATATGCGGATGAGATGGAGTTTTTCTCTGACTCTAACCGTGCAAACCTAGTTAAAATGTTCGAACTGCAAAAATTAATAGTTTTAGTGAAATTAAAACTTATAAATAGTTTAGACAAACTTAAATCGATTGACACTTTCGTGAAAACTTCTAATGGTTACAAAGTGACTGGTGAAGAGGGATACGTTGCAATTGATACGCTTGGTGGTGATGCGGTGAAACTTGTTGACCGTATGGAATTTTCATACAACAACTTTTCATCCGATATATTAAAGGGTTGGGATTCAGCCCGTAGATAATATGGAATAAACCAATAGAGGAATAGATGACTATGTTGTCATTCAAAGATATGTTATCGGAAGTTCTTGACGTAACACAACGTCGTAAACTTGCGATGCGAATGAAAAAGAATAAAGCCCGAATAGCAATCGCACGTAAACGTTCTGAAAGAAAAATGGCCTCTATGGACACTCTGAAGAAACGTGCACGTAGACAAGCACGTACTGCGATGGTGTCTAAGATTACTAAGGGTCAAGATAAGTCGGATATGTCCATATCTCGTAAGAAAGAACTCGAAAAGAGACTGGAACGTCCTGCCATACAATCACGTATAGACCGCCAAGCAAGAAAACTTGTGAAGACAGTTCGTAAACAAGAAATCGAACGTAAAAGAAACAAGTCGAAGGGTGGTGATAAGAAGTGATTAAGAATTTTAGTCAGTATCTTGTTGAAGAAGAACGAGAAGTTTATTTTACTTTCGGTCGTATGAATCCTCCTACGATTGGTCACGGCAAGGTAATGGATGCGTTAGCGAAGAAGTCTGGTAAAGCAGACTATAAAGTATTTGTGTCACAGTCACAGGACGCAAAGAAGAACCCGTTATCGTACTCCGATAAAATCAAACATACTCGTAAGATGTTTCCGAAACATGCACGGAATATCATGGTGGATAAGTCTGTCAAGACCGCTATCAATGCCATGGTCGCACTACATGACCAAGGTTACAAGTCAGTAACTATGGTTGTAGGTGACGACCGCATTACAGAATTCGAAGTACTATTGAAAAAATACAATGGTACTAAAGCAAGACATGGTTTTTATAATTTCAAGAATATCAGAATAGTATCTGCCGGTAAGAGAGATCCAGACGCTACTGGTATTGAAGGCATGTCTGCTTCAAAACAAAGAGAGAACGCATCCAAGAATGATTTCGTTTCTTTCTCACAAGGTGTTCCTAAGTCAATGTCAAATCCAGACACACGTAAGTTATATAACGACGTGCGTAAGGGTATGGGATTAAAGGAAGCCAGTGAATTCCGTAATCACCTAGAACTAGAGACAGTATCCGAAACACGAGAAAAATTCGTGCAAGGAGAGTTGTTCGAGGTTGGGGATATGGTAGTAATCAAAGAAAGTGATGAGGTTGCTACTATATCCGTACTAGGTGCAAACTACGTCATCGTTGAAACCAGTGATGGCAAGAAGATGCGCAAGTGGTTAGAGTCTGTGGAGTTAATCTCCGAAGACGTATCCCAAGGGCAACTCAATGATTTAGAGAAGTTCGGTGACCGTTTGTTGAAGAAGTTTAACATTGACATCGAATTTACACGACACTTCGCAGACCGTATGAACGATAAGAGGAATGACCCTGCTATCAAGGTCACAGAACTCCAACGTCTGTTTAAGAAGATTGCAAAGAATAAGGGCAAAGACGTAAAGAAACACGGAGACGCAGAAGCAGTATTGAAAGATATGCAGTCTGACTTGAATCTCCCTGTTGTGGTGAACTACAAGAACGGTGAGTTCGAAGTAGTGAACAAGACTATCATGCGCAAGAAGAATTTCAAGACAACCAGTCCTGAAATCAAGTACGAGTCACAGGATCCAGATATCAAGGACCGTGAAGGTACTCAACCAGCACGTTACCATGCCGGACTAAAGAAGTCCACCAAGGCAAAACGTGATGCGCACTTCAAGAAACATGGTAAGAAAGCAGACGATGATTCATCTGCATACAAACCAGCTCCAGGTGATGCAACTGCTAAGACCAAACCATCCAAGTACACCAAGTCATTCAAGGACATGTACGACGAAGATTGTTGGGATGGATACAAAGAAGTTGGCATGAAAAAGAAAGGGAACAAGATGGTCCCTAATTGTGTTACAGAAGAAGACGAGTTGTTAGAAAACTGGGCAACCGAACTGATGCATAAGATTGGTTCTAAAACTATCAATAAGAATAAATACACTAAAGTTGCACAGTACATTAAGAAGGAACTGTCTAAGTCTGGTGATGGAAGGTCTCATGAATTCCATGCTGCGAATGCAATTCGTAAGTTTGGGCTTGACATGGACCGAAAAGTACTTGCACAAATGATTGGAGACTTGGCATGATTAATTTTAAGAAATACCTTGACGAAGGTCGTTATTCAGTGTATGATACACTAGATCTAGAAGAAGGCCCAGATGGTATTGCTGCCAAGGCAAAGAAGTCTGGAATATCTCCGGACACGTTACGTAAAGTTTATAACCGTGGGGTTGCGGCATGGAAGACTGGTCATCGGCCAGGAACCACACCACAACAATGGGGACATGCGAGGGTTAACGCCTTCATCGTGAAAAAGAAAAAGGGTGGTCTCAACCACGACAAAGATTTAGCTTAATATTTTTAATAGGAAAAAATAAAATGGGCACAGTTATACAAGCGGGACATATATTTTCTGGAGGGACTATCGTCTCCATACCCCCAGCGGGAGGGGACTCGACATTATACTACTTAGTTTCTTCACACTTACCGTCAGATTACGCAGTCTACCTATATGACAGTTCTGGAAATGAGTTAGTTAGAATTCCAAAACCCAATGATGCTTCAGATTCTTGGGGGAATAATATAGGAACTAACGATACTAAAATTGCGATTACTGATAATGATGGCAATGGAGCTCTTTATATCTATGATATGGACGGTTCAAATATGGTAGAAGTTACAAGTTCTGATGCTTCGGGTAACGATAGATTCGGTTCTCAGTTAGAAATCAATAGTACAAAGATTATTGTTGGTGCACCCTATGCAGGGCCCATTCATCAACAGGGTTCTGTATATGTCTATGATCTAGACGGTACCAATGAAGTTAAAATTACAGCATCTGATGGTGCTTATGGTGACCAATTTAGTACTTGGGGAGGTCTGACTGTCAGTGAGTCTAAGATTTTTGTTGGTTCTGGTAATCATGATAATAAACGAGGTGCTCTTTATATTTATGATATGGACGGATCTAATGAAGTTAAAGTTCAATCATCCGACAATGCCCAAAATGATGAGTTTGGTTACATAGTTGTTGCTTCAGAAACAAAGGTGGTCGCAACAGCGGCCGGTTCTGGTGCTCATGGTGCGGCTTACATATTTGACCATGATGGTACTAACGAAGTAAAAGTTGAACCTTCAGTTGATAGTAGGAATAACGCTTTTGGTGGAGCATCTGCCGCTATTAATGATACTCACGTAGCTATCGCCGACAGAGCCTTTAATGGTCAGAAAGGTGCTATTTACATTTATAATATAGATGGTACCAATGAAGTTAGAATAGAACATCCTTCACATTTTGCCCCATATGATTTTTTCGGGTATAATCTAGCAATGTCTTCAAGCAAAGTCTTTACCTGTCCACCGAATGATGATGATGGGGGATCTAGTACTGGTAATGTTTATGAATATAATTTAGATGGAACCGGAGAAAGAACACTTCCGACTCCATCTACCTTTGCAGCTGGTTCTAGATTTGGACAAGGATTATATATCTATGATAGTAGTCTTGTTCCTTCAGCTCCAACATTCATCGCACCACCATCAACTGGAGGTGGTGCAAAATATTATGTGGTAACGGCATATCAGGGTGATGATGGTGCTTCTGGTGCTGGGGGAGCATATGTATTTGATGCAAATGATCCAACTGCAACACCAACCAAGTTAACTTCTCCAGACCCATACCAAAACCAATTCCTTGGAATGTCCTCCGCGGCCTCTTCGAATCATATAGTTTTGGGTACATGGAGAGATGATGGTGGTAATAGTGGAGACTATGGTAAAGGAGCCGCATATGTCTATGATGCGAATGATCTAACGGCAACACCTACAAAATTAACCGCATTCGATGGACAAGGTGGTGATAGGTTTGGTCGGTCAGTTGCTGCGTCTTCAGATAAAATATACGTGGGTGCACCTGACGTAAATAGTCAGGGAACTTCAACAACGGATGGTGCTGTTTACGTTTATGATGCGAATGATCTATCCGCAACACCAACTAGAATAGATCCATTTGATGCACAAACTTATCCGGGCAAGAGTTTTGGAGTTTCGGTTGATGTGAATTCCGATCATCTATTTGTTGGAGCTTTCTGGGGAACTACCCCAACAGATTCAAAAATGGGTGCCGTTTATGTTTATGATGTAAATGATCTATCTGCAACACCGACCAAACTAACAGCATTTGATGATAACCCAGACGATAATGCCAGATTCGGACAATACTTATCAGCTTCTTCGGATCATCTCGTTGTGGGTTCATATAGAGATCTGGTTGGTTCTGAGATGTCGGGTTCAGCATATGTTTATGATTTAAGTGATCTGTCTGCGCAACCGACTAAAATAGGCCCATTTGATGCTAATTCTAATGACAATTTCGGTGCGTTTGGTTCTATTGCTGTCTCTTCAAGTTATGTTATTGTAGGTTCGAAAGGTGATGATGATGGTGGATCAATGACAGGATCAGTTTATGTCTATGATTTAAATGATCTATCTGCAACACCTACCAAAATAACAGAACCTAGTCCAGAACAATTTGCAGAATTTTCAAAGGTTGCAGTATTATCAGATAAATTAATAATAGGAGCTGGGCAAGGTGGTGGCGTATTCAGCGGAACTGATACGGGCACCGCATATATCTATGATTTAAATGATCTATCTGCTGCACCAACACAGTTGTTAGCAGGTGACGGACAATCCGGTGACATGTTCGGAGAGTCAGTTAGCATTGTACCAACACCATCTACTACTATACCAACATTCATCGCACCATCAACCACATCTAGTACTGTAGCAAATAAAATCTTCATGTTTAATTCAGATTATGCGAGTATTGTCTATACAGGTGCGTGGGGTGTCGATAATAATGGTAGCACTTCTCATGGTGGTCTACTCATGACAGATGCGTCGTTTGCTAATCCAATAACTCTATCTTCTAAGACTCCTCAGTCAGTCGCTGGCGGCGAGGGTAAGGTTGTAAGTATCGATTTCCAAGGAGAGATTAGTGTTTATGACTCCTCTACAGGAGCATTAGAAACGACATTTAATGATACTTTACTTGATAACGCAAAAGCTTCAAGCTTGAACTACCCAGCAAATAGTTGTGTGATAGGAGCAGGGAAAATATTCATCAACTCCCAAGAACACAATCCTAATGGGGTTGGTTCAATAATTGTTGTTGATTTATTAGATCGTAATGTACCATCATTCCTTATTACTCCGGCATTAGGTAACTATAGTCGACTAGGTCATCAAGGCTATGGCAAACTTCAATTTATTGATGGTAAAATTCACGCTGGTACTAATCGGGCACCATATCAGGGTATACATTCCTTTGACCCAGACGGTTCTAATCACACATTCATTCCTACAACCTTTGCGCCTCATAGCATAGTGAAATTTGGTGATAATTATGTAGTAGCCAACGAAGATCATGGGGTAGAAATAATATCTCCGACAGGTCAAGTTCTTCACTCTAAACAGATCGGTATTTATGGATTTGGAAGGGATATTGACGTTACTTCAACAAATAAGTTGGTTGTCAGACGACATATTTCTCAGTATAATCAGGCAGTTCATATATACGACGAAGGATTTACCAATGAAATTATCATTTCTCATGATGATCAACCAAACACTAGTGGAGGAACCACTCCAGTGGATTCTCTATGGTTGTATGAATCTAGAGAAAATAGTGGTGGACTTCAAACCATTAATGGGGATATATTAGTGGCAGCTACTAGAGCATCTTCTGATACAGTTAACGAATCTGGTGCAATATATCGTTATAATGACTCCGGTGTTCTACAGGAAATCTTCTACGGAACGGTTGCCAGTCAAAGACTTGGTACTGATATAACAATAGGGACAGAAACAACTACTTAGGATATTATATGAGTAAGACTAAGAAACCTCGCAACAAGAAGATGTCTCAAGAGAAGAGAGAAAGGTTGCAGACTACTAGTTCCGAAAATAAGCAGTATAACATGACGGGGTCGCAAGGCCCCAGTCTTAAACTAAATAATACAAACCGTGCCGCATCTAAGATGATACGTGGTGCATCAAGAGGAAGTTGAAGTGAAATCGTTTAAAGAATTGAGATTAACCGAAGCCCGACAAATGAAAGACCCTAAGAAGGACTGTATGGTTCACAAGGGTGGTAAAACTATTGTCATTGACAAGTCTAAAGAAAAAGAATACCTGAAGAAAGGTTGGTCTTTGGCCGAGTCTGTCGATCTTGAAGAAGGAAAGATGAAAGAGTTTCATGACTATATTGCCCAAGGTAAATCTGCACAGTGGATTGCTAAGAAGATGGGTCTAGACATGAAGACTGTAAAAGAATTGATGGCAGACATGAAAGAGTCTGTCGAAGAAGGTAAGACTGGTGCCGCACGATTGACC
>Ga0206131_10004449_pt1 | contig 15374 bp, 22 predicted proteins | sample Helgoland_Spring_FD_148636 | JGI IMG/M metagenome (GOLD analysis project Ga0206131, IMG submission 148636) | Pelagic subsurface seawater microbial communities from Kabeltonne, Helgoland, North Sea - Helgoland_Spring_Bloom_20160517_1 | ecosystem: Environmental > Aquatic > Marine > Epipelagic ...
CAACACCAAGTGGACGTCTGCCCATGGTTGCCATTTCTGCCGCAATTACTGGATAGTTCTGATAACTGAGTAGTGCATCAAGTCCACGTACTGCTAGTTTACCAATACGAATAAAGTCACTTGGCTTTTTAACGTTGCCCCAATTAACCGCACTTAGTGTACACAATGCAATCTCACCTTCTGGATCGTTAAAGTCGTTCAGTGGTTTTGTTGGTAAGTTAATCTCACAGCACAAGTTACTTTGTTTAATTGGTGCCATATCTGCTTTAAACGAACCATGCTCATTGGAATGGTCAACGTTTTGTAAATAAATTCTTCCAGTATCTTTACGCTCTCCCATAAAGTGACTAAACATCTCAAGTGCTGATACAGTTTTCTTACGTAGTCTTGTATTACGCTCTGCTGTTTCATATAGTCTTTTAAACTCGTCTTGATCTGCAAAAAATGCTTCGTATAGTCCTGGCACATCACTAGGCGAAAATAAAGTAATATCACCACCAGTAATTAAACGCTCGTACATTAGTTTGTTAAATTGTACACCGTAATCCATTTGACGTACACGGTTATCTTCAATTCCTTTGTTGTTTTTAAGAACTAGTAAATCTTCTGCTTCGAGATGCCAAATCGGGTAATATAATGTTGCTGCTCCGTTTCGCACGCCTCCTTGGCTACATGATCTGGTAGCAGACTGGAACATCTTAAAGAAAGGAACGACCCCGGTATGATAGGCATCACCCTTACGGATGGGGGAGCCAAGAGCTCGTATACTACCTGCTCCAATTCCAATTCCGGCTTTTTGTGATACATACTTGACAATACTGCTAGTAGTTGCATTAATACTATCCAAACTATCACCAGTTTCAATAAGAACACAACTGCTGAACTGGCGTTGTGGAGTTCTAACACCAGCCATAACAGGAGTAGGTAAACTAATGTCGAAAGTACTAATAGCATCATAATAATCCTTTACCCAACGTAGGCGTGTTTCTTTGTCGTAACTTCCAAATAATGTTGCCGCAATTAGCATATATGCCATTTGTGGTGTTTCTAGTTTTTGTCCAGTGACACGATTTTGTACAAGATACTTTCCACGCCATTGTTCCATGGCGGCATATGTAAAATCTTGATCACGTTCGTGTTTGATGTAATCATTAAGTTCATCCCATTCGGATGCAGTATACTCAGTGAGCAACGCTGGATCATACCATCCTTCATCTACATTACGGGCAATCAGTTTTAAGATATGCCAAGGTTCAAAACTGTCGTATACTTGTTTGCGTAAATGATAAACAATAAGCCTACCAGCAACCCATTGATAATTTGGAGCATCTTCTTCAATTAACTCTGAAGCACTTTTAATAAGTGTTTCTTGGATGTCGTCAGTAGTAATGCCATTGTAAAAATGCAAATTACTTTTCATTTCAACTTGACTAGGACTAACTCCGTTAATACCTTCACAGGCATAAAAAGCTACCTTGTGTAGCTTTTCGAGGTCAATTGCCTCTTTACTTCCATCTCTTTTTGTTACTTGAATGTTGCTCATTATTTCTATGTCCTTATAGTATACCAGTAGTATCTGTTGCCGAATCGTCGGAGTTCGGAAAAGTATGTTTAGTCTATTATGTTTTTTATTTCAGTTCTGTAGGTCACAGAACATGTTTCTGTATCGGGTAATGTACTTATACTACCGTGATCAAAGTTAAGCAAGTGTTTATTGTCAATTAGTGCACAAAGCCTCTGAAAACTTCTACCAATACATGTTACATATATTAGTTCATTTTTAATATCTGGATTAGCATAGTAGATAGTATATGCCATTCCCAATGCTAAACTGTTGTCACAAAAGTCTCCTTGATGTAACATTTCCCATGGCGTTGGCCATTGATTACTGTTAACTGGATCAATAGCTATGTTAACTAACGGTGCACTCTTCCACCAATGTACTACAGTATTGCATACGTCTAATGTATTTGTTGTGTCCAAGCCGTTACGGAATTCACGCCACATGCTTAATCGCTTGCTCGGTGACATATACCAGGCTTGATTATTTAATTGCTGTTCCAAAGTTGATATGTATATTTAAATTTCGTTATAGCATTAGCACCATCAGTATACATTAAACGTAGTGTATTTGCTACGCTAATATCTGCACTAAAGGTTATATCTACTGCTGCGGTTTCGGTATAGTTATCATCAATTGCAGCAAGATTTAAACCACTATTATCTGTTGCCATTCTAATCTGACCAACACGTACACCGTTTGCACTTGCTAGTGTGTAATCAATAATTACAATATTGTAAGATGTAGTATCAATACTAAAGCCAGTTGCAGTATTGTTGCCGTTTGCTGGTAATTGAATACTACTTGGATACGTTTCATGACGTTCCAGACTAATTTCACTATTAAAGTTTACAGTAACCGCACCAGTTGGTGCAGTTGCGAATGTTAACGTGGTTCCTAAAATGCTGTAATCTGCAGCATTTACTTGCGTACCACCATCAAATACTGCTATTACACCGTTTGGATACGGGATTGTATTTGGAACAACAAATGTTGTGATTACACCATTACCTGTGCCTACGTTAACAGTTGTGTTTCCAATAAACAAACGCTGATTGTCTGTTGCGTATCCTACTTCACCAGGGTCAAGCATAGGCAAGTCAGCAAAATTGCCTTGCCTTACTTTAATTTTACTAATTCGTGTGTCTGCCATTGATCGTTTCCTCTATAATGTATTTATGACAGGTTATAAAACTCTGCTACTTTGCTGGCCCACTTTTCTTCCCAAACTTTAAACTCTTCTGGTCCTACTTCAAATAATTGCCAGTCTAAGTCTCGACTACACATAAAGATAGCGGCATGTTCAATCTTTGTTTCAAATATTTCGTTATGTGCCATGCCATAAGCCGCCGCTTGCATAAAGTAATCGTCGATCCACTCACGCTTCTTGGGCTTGTTGGTTTGTTTGAAGTCCATAATAGTAGGCTTACCCTTGTACATGCCAACTAAGTCAGTGGTACCAGCATATAATCCTGGGTAACATAAGTTAACTTCACTACCCCAAACTTCGTCAATGTCAGCTTCTACGTTTTTAATAACAGTCTCTGCCATCATCTTGGCTTGTAGCATAGTTTTGCCTGTGTACTCTTGATTAAGGCTCCATGCTTCTAGCATTTCGTGCATTATTGAACCTACACCTGCGGCTTCAGTTACAATCTCTTGTGCTTTCTTTTCACCTACACGCTTTTTCCAAGCATTAAGGTGCGTCATATCCTTTGTCTTACTAAGAATAGTTGTTACACTAGGTACAGGATCGCCATACGGGTTTTCGTACAGACGTTTTCCGTTTACACTTTTGCGTTTAAATTCTTGATAAGGATATGGTGTGGTAATTTTTAACATATAGAGACTATAACACTAACGTATTACAATGTCAATAGTCAATTACCCATTTAAATGTAGTATTTGTAGAAGTATTTGTTTGACGTGTTATTGTATAGCCCAAGTTTGTGAAATAACTAATAACCTGCTTCATTTGGTCAGCTTTACCAACATCAGTTAGTGTTCCTTGCCATACGTTAAAGTATGCTTGGGCATCAGCAGTTGGTGTTGGATCACTTTCTGTCATTGTAGTACCATCAGTAACTATTGTTTGGTAAGCACCAGTTCCAGCATTAACTATAATCAGACGCATCAGTGCAGATGTTTCATCAAAAATTGTTAAATCATTTCTTGCTGTTGTTCTTGCTTGTTGTGCGCTTACTTGATAACTCATAGTTTTTTATCTTTCTTTGTCAATTGCTTTGATGCCATTTTGCTTACAGTATCATCTCTTGGATCAGCATCCGGGGGTAATGCTGTATCCAATGAGGTTTCTTCTTTGTTAGCTGCACCAACAGAACTGATTCCATTTAACATACGTACTAAACTTTTCATATCAACAAAATAACCACCTGCTTCAAGTTTTGCTTTGATAGCAGGTGTTTTTAATTTAGTCATGCCACGAGCTTTTGCACGTACAATGATTTCCTCAATGCCGTTTAGTACATAACCCTGACCTTCTGATATTACTTCGTTTATAAACACTTTAGTTAGACTTTCTATTTAAAAACCGGCCTATAGCACTATGTCCTGCATCGCCTGGTCTTAAATCCATTGTCTGTAATCCGCCTGCTGATCTTGGTTTGCTTTTTACAGCAATCGAATTATCGTCACGTCTTCCAATTTTAGGTAGATTTGGCTGAGGTGGATCTTGATCAGGCTGTGTATCTGGCGTTGGCGCAGTGTTAGTTGTTGGCGTTTGTCTCGGATTTGGATTGTATGGCATAGTTCTGTAGTCTTTGCCAGTGTTCCCATATTCGCTTGGATCTTGATCACTGCGTACTTTCGGTGTTCCGAATTCGCTAATTATATTAATGAATTGATCATGTGATATAGTTCCGCTTTCGACCATTTTAAAGAGCTTGTCCTTACTCTCTAGATACTTTTTTTCAGCTAACGCACCCTTCTCCATATTAGCTAGAGCACTTTCACCTTTAAGTTCTCTACCAAGTTGGTTATCATCTCCAGCGGCGGCGTCATCTCCACCAAAATCGTCAGCCATGTCTGGTTCATCCATTACTTCTGGTTCCATACCCATGTCTGTTGGCATTGGTGCTGCAGCAGGTGCTTCACCACGAGCTGTTAGTGTTGCATTTTCTAGTTCACCTTTTGCGGCTTTTGCACCATCTAGTAAACTACCAAGTGCTGCTTCTGCACTAGCATTATATGCTTCAGCTTGCTCAAAGCCCATTTGTTCTTTCATAGCGTCTACAATTGGCATTAGTTTTTGTACTTGCATCTCTGCTAAGTTCTCAACCATTTTTTGTAGCTCGTCAACTAGCTCTTGTGCGGCTAGCATTACTTCTGCTTGCTCAAGTTCTGCTGACTCTTTAACTTTTGTTTTCATTTTTTTGTTATCACTACGCATTGGTGCAACTTCATTGATATACGTGCGTAATGAATGCTGAATTAAGTTTAGCTTGTTGTACGTTGGGTTCTCCCAATACGCACTGTTGCTTTCTTTAATTGCTGTAATTTTTGCATTAGTTGCACTTAGCATGCGTCCTAATGATTCACTGCTCATTTCCGCAACATTAACGTTATGGCCAAATGTGTTAGCTAATACTTTGTTAATTTTGTCTACGTTATGGGCAGCTGAGTTTAAATCGTTTAAATACATTTTATAATTCCCCGTGTGTTTATTATATTTATGCACATCTACTACAGACGTGATAAAATTCTTTGTTTTGCTTCTTGTACTTTTTGCTTGGCTCTACTAGCCTTTGCAATGGCAATATCTTCATTAATACCGCCTTTATTCGCCCTAGACTGTTGTGCCCAAGTTTCATATAGTGCATTACTGTAATCGTTGTCATACTGTTCTAGTTCTTTAATTCCTGATGTTTTATTAGTAATATATTTTTTAACAATACCCATTGCTGTTTCAAACAATGCTAAATCACCGTGTATTACTTCTTTATCATGAAATATATTGTAAAAGTTTTTTTGTCTACCAGCAAACTGTTCACTAACAATGTCAATACGATAGTTTTGTACTGTAATTGATTGTTCTGATATAGTTTGTGTCATTGCTACTTTTAAATCAATGTCAGATTCTGCCGCTTCATTAAGCATAGCAGACGTCTGTTCAACTTGTGCAGTAAGAATATCTTTAAGTGATCTAGTCATTATATTTTTCCATACTTGTTAATGTTAAGTTTGTAACTAGCACCATCAGTGTTTACTACTTTATCTAAAACACCACGCTGGACTAAGTTTTGCGCAATATATGAATCACGTTCGTTTAGAGACTTTTTCTCTAATAGTTTATCTTCTGTAAAGTGTTGATCTAAGAAGTCACTTTCACGAATATTAATAAATGTAGGAAATCCTCCTTTAGTTACAAAAGCTCTCATCTGTTAACAATCCCTCTAGCTCGTAGCAAATCTTGACGCATTGCATCATATGCCGCTCTATTAGGCTGTCCAGTAGGAAGTCTTCTTGCATCTCTATTGGCATTTTTATTCATTTGTGTTTGTTTAATAGTAAGTTCTCGATTAGTGTCTGCATTTTTATTATTAAAACGTTTGTTGGCGTTTGTTTGATCACTTTGAAAATCTCGCATTGCTGTACCGCCAGTTTTTAACCCATATCTCTCATTGAGTTTATAGCAATCACAGTGTTCGCAATCTGGACCACATGTACATTCAGTAACAGGTTGTCCACAACAATCCTTGCTGCACATTTCGACTCCATCTTTCATCCAAGTCTTTTTATCTTCTGTGATAATATCAAATATCTTCATGTTACTTTACCTTGTTCAGTCTTTGGACTGCTTTACTTGCTGGATTCATACGTTTAGTACGTTGCGATTTTTTAGCTATACGAGCACCCATTTTTGCTTTAGTTTTACGTAATGTCATTCGTTTTTTTAAATCAATGGGTTTCGAACATTGTGAAGGATCACTCACAACTCTACCTTTTCGTTGTCCTACACTGCAACGAAATTTACGAACAAGTTTACTTCCTTTGCGAGCCCAGACTAGCTGTGCCTCAACAACAGGTTGTTCTTCTGATATGAGTTTATTTAAGTTCATATAGTTATTTATTAGATTTTTATGACATTAATAATGTTGCTAATAATGTTAACACACCAGCAAGAACTGTACCGCCAGTTCCCATCATTATTTTATTTGTTGTTGCGTTGGCTTTAATCATTTCCTCACGCATTTTAGAAAATTCACGTATGCCTTCTTCACGCATTTGTGTGACACTTTTTTCGATATTATTTAATCGACTGTCGATATTATTGACTTTTTCTTCCAATACACGATACCTCTCAGCACACAGGTCAACGTGCGCTTCTAAATTTTGTTTTTCTAATTGGGTTGTCCCAATGGTTGCGAGTGACATATTAATGTTACCTATTTCTTCAGTCATCTCGAATATGCTCATGCATTAAGTAATGACGTTGTTCATGAGGTGTGATTGAATGTTGCCTATTTTTGCCTGAACGTACAAGACGTTAATAATATTTATGTAATATTAACATTTCTTAAAGTATATGTTTAATAGTTTTTTGTCATAAGTTTCAAATGTATTAGTGACAAAGTTTGCAGTGTCACGCAAATACGGAGTAAACGCAACACCATCAAAGTCATTTTCTAAAAAATGTACTGGATTATCATTAAACGTATAAACGTCACTATGCTCTACTACAAACTCAATTTTCCACACACGATGTAGTCCACTATATGAGGATCCAAAGCGGTAATCAGCTAGATCTTGTGCTTTAAGACACGTAACTATAAAGGATATTGGCTGACTACGCAAGCCAGCCAGTTGAATAAACGTGTTTAAATTTTGTTTTTGATTATATGCTGCAATATTTTTAGTATTTAAATTATTTGTAATATCAACTAGCGTATAGGATATATATTGGTTCGTCAAATGACACCTTAAATTAAGCTACGACCAAATGCTCGTCCGCCAGCAAACCCAGCTGAAAATGCTGTAGCGGCTGCGGCGGCTTTAGTAGCAATTCGGCGTGCAGTTATTCCTTTTTCTACATTGTCAATAGAGGCATTATAGAAGTTTCCAGCTTTTGCAAATCTTGCGAATGTTGTATATAGTTCACTACGTATTGCATTTGTTCTATAAAACTGCATCATTCTAGTTGCCAATAATGATTTTTGTCCTGGAGGTAAATCAGTCCAGTTAACTGCTAAACGTCTCATTGCTTTATAATTAGCTTCAGTAATATCAAGACCACGTTCTAAACGCATAAACATTCCACCTACTTGTGGAAGTTTTTGTCCCATAGCCATAGCTTTTAAATATTGTTTTAGTTGTTGAGCAGGTAGTTTCACTTTGTTAAATTGTATTGCAGATTTTCCACTGCCACCACCACCACTAACAATCTTGTGCATGGCATGATATAAATCTGTTCCATCTCTACGGTAGGTATTAAAATTGCCACCGCCAATGAGAGTTCGTTTTGCATAATCTCGTGCAATTGGTGCAGTATCGTAGTTGCTGTAAAGTATCTGCAGGGTTAGTAAATTAACAAAGGCAAAATTTAATGTATCACGTATATCAACTGTGTCTAGTTGTTGACGTGTTCTATACATTTTACTGGCTTCATTAATATCGTTTAAAAAGCCAAATTGCGGCTCTTTGGATTCACTCATAGTGTGTCCGCCTTCAATTTCTGCCCATTGTTTTGCTGTAAATTGTTCCATGCTACTATTTATAAGTTTGGTGTCCAGCGATGTCTCGGCACAAGTTTAATCTTATCTCTGCCTACAACATATCCTTCTCCACCACGTTCACCTTTTGTTGTTGATGTTACATCTGCTGGTGCGTTATCAAGTTGATCAATAATGCTATTCTTTGCTGTCATAATTTGTATAACTAAGCCAAGTATAGCATTTAATCCCTTGCTGTCTCCAGCCATTAGTTTTGTTTGCTGACCAGTACTTACTTTACTAGTTTTTAACCAGTCAAAGAAGCCAGACTGTAACTGTTTTAATTTACCTTGCTTTACCATCTGATTTACATATGTATAAATGATATTGCCTTTGTTGCTAAGTCCTTGTTCAGGTTCCAACCAGCCATCAATTAACTGTGCATTGGCTCTAGCATTTTTTATAATGTCTTCTACAATACTTGTGTCTACTTTTGCTTGGTGTGGAACATATGTCTGTCCTAATACAACAACTTCATTTGTGTTTAGACGTTTTGTATCCGCAATACTTGTTCCACTTTTGTCACCAAAAGCATCAAAGTAACTATGTGCCGCAATACCAATACTACTTGTACCAACACGTTTACCTAGATCGCTGTTGGCATCTACACGATATAATACATTGTTTGGTTCAAACTCATAAGCACCGTTATTTGACGCATATGGTTTACTTGGACTGTACAACAGATCACCATATACAAAGCCACGCATATCGTTTGGTGTGTTGCGTTGCATAATTTCAAACACTGCACCCATGTTGTTAGCAAAGTCCTGTCTCCAGTCCTCGCCTTTGCCAGTACTCATAACAAATGACTTTAACTCGTCACTGCTAGTACTTTTACTTTTGCCCCAACCATTTTTGCCAGTTAATACAAACGTACCGTCAGCATCTCTGCCCCAATAGATAGTAGGGTTCCCGTCCCATTTGATAGCTACATCATTTGAATCTTGTCCGAGCCTTTGTAATATACTCGCCGCTCGTAGGGCGCCGGCACTGCCTTCAGCAAACACAAGGTCTTCAAGGTGTTGGTATTCACGCCCTACCTTAGCTGCTTCTGATAAAAACTGACGGGCTCTCATCCTAGTTCTTTCCAATTTGGATCAGCACGTAGATCCGCAAGCAATGCATCGCCTGCTTCTTTACCCAATGCAGCCATAATTTGTTCTACACTGCCAATATCTTTTCCTGTGGCATTTGGGCCTAATAATACTTGCGCTACTTTATCAATGTTATCTGTTATTAATCCGTTTGGATCTTTTTTACCATTATCAAGACGCTTAAACAATCCTTGATATGGGCTCCATAACATATTTTTCTTTTTAGCTAAATTAGCTAATGCAATCTGTTTGTTTACACCTTTCCACTTTGATCCTTGTGGAATACTGTGTGTATGAAACTTTGCCGCATTGCCAGCATTTGGTACTACCATAATATCAACTTGGTGTGTATGGTCTCCCATTGGTACTTCAACGTGTACACTAGTACCACTTTGGCCTGTGTTTAGTCCTGACAAGTCAAATACTTGACGTAGCTTTTTACGGATGTCAGCGTCTTTAGCATCTTCCATATTAAAGTGTTGTTTGAGTTGATTCACATCCACAATCATATCCAAGTCACCACTAATTTTACCTGGTGTTGGAGTTGCTCCACTTCCAATTGGAATAGCAGTACTGCCAGTTTTACTTAATACACTATTAACTGTTTTCATAATAGCAGGAATCATTTCGTGATCAAAGCTCACACTGTTGGGGAATATATTACCACCTTCTTTAAGATGGAAATCTTCCTGTCTTAATCTTTTAATGCGACTACCACGGCGTATTTTACGCTTTGTTATCCCACCTATAATATCTTTAACTTTCACAGCTTTGATACTCCTCTTTTAAACTTCCGAGGATCTTTAGTTCGAATCGAATTAATCAAACGTTTGTTTAAATCTGCTGCTGTCTCAACATCAAATGTCTCATTAATTAAATTAATAAGGTTTATTGCTGTAACAATTACCTGCTCGGCGTTTGCTTCAACAATTTGTTTCCTATCACGGTTAGGTGACATAGAATTAATTTCTTCTAGAATAGATCTCGTTTTGCGTTTCATATCAATACTATTTATAAATATTGTTGTTAAAACATTGGTGGATAGTACTTATAGCAACTTTGCACTTCCTGATCGTGAACTTAGGATCCATAGGCAATAAGAATTAATACCAGCTATGGGATGCGGGCAACAATTCAGGCTAATATCTCGCCCGTTGTTCGTACATCATATTTTAGATACATATAAGGTCAACGGCATCAATGTTTTAACAACTATTCCCTTCGTTTAAGTAAATTTTGTAATCTTTCAGCATTTTGTACTGCACTGTTTACTGGCTGTGCTGACTCAGTACCAGCAGGACTAACTGTTGCTTTGTTCTTTAAGCTCTGGTATATGCTTGCCACTTGTCCTTCTTCACCTTGTTCATCTTCATCCAAATCAGTAATACGTAGAGTATTCATATCATATCCCAAGTCTAACTTACTACCAACACCGCTACTACTACGTGTTTTCATAAACTGGATTTGTACACGGCCACGCTCACGCATTGCTCTTGAACTAAAGATACCAATTAAGTTGTCAGCAGTATTGATCTTACTAATACCACCTGCAATGTGACTGTGGTCAAACTCTACTTCGTCAACTGCTCCACGGTTAAGTTGTGATGCTGTAACAAACAGAATGTTAAGTTCAATAGCTAAGTTACGTAGCTCTTCACTTACAAATTTATCTTTAATAAACTGATCACTTGGATTTACTTTAACTGTTACAGGCATCATCAAGTCCAAATAGTCTACCATCAGTGCATCTACTTTTATATTATTTTGTATTTGAAACTCTTTAATATATGCTTTAATATCGTTAATAGTACTACCATTAGGCATCTGTATCATTTGCAGTATGCCTGCTTTTTTACTAGCCATACGTACTTTAAGTGTAACATCATCTGCATTGCGCATTACATCCCTAGTACTCATGTTTGTAAGCATAGCATCCAATCGCATACTACACAGTTCTTCGCTAAGTTCTAGTGATACATAAACAACATTTTTACCAGCTAAACTCCAGTTAAGTGCCATGTTTTGCATAAACAAACTTTTACCACTACCACTGCCGCCTGCAAAGATGTTTAGCTCACCAGGATTAAATCCGCCATATAATATTTTATCCAGGCTTTCCCACCCAGTACTATTTTGTCCACGGTTATCTTTAATTGCTTGAATACGTCCTGCTGGATCATCCCAGTAGTTAAGTCCAAAGTCTTTTGCTAGTCCAATGCCAACTGCGTCTTTAATAAGTTGTTCAACACTTCCGTACTCATGCCGTTCTAGTTTATCAGCACTTTCCAGGATAGCACCTTCAAGTGCTTTGTGTCTACAAAACTTTTCATACTCATCCATAAACCATTTCTTATGGTCATCAGTAATCTTATCTCTTACATCGTCAAACTCTTGTCCTACTTTAGCTTTAATTTGCTCATGTGTAGGCAAGTCGTTGTAACCGTCTACGTGCTCTTGTATAAAGTCCATAACAGGCTGATACTTTCGAGTAAAGTATTTGCTGTTAGTGATAGCGTTACATCTAACAAACAAGTCTTTTTCAGCAAGTAAAAATTCTATATAGAGCTTTTGTAAATCTTCTGTGTATTCTTCACTCATTATTTGTTAACTTCTTCAATATATATTCCTCTCGAGTGTAGATCATTCGCCAAGCATCACCCTTGCGTGGCACTGCGCCATTCATATCCATAGTTATAGCGTATTCCCAATAATTTGTCAACCAAATAAACTGGTCACTAATATCACTACGAGTTGGTGTCCAAGCAAATTTCTTAGTCCAATAACTTTGTAAATCAGTGTATGCACTAATATGTTTCATTTTTGCTGCCCGCCTATAAAATTCTTCGTCTCTGATGTTGTAATCATCTACAATAGGGTTTTGCAAGTAATTGTATCTTTGTTGTGTTGCTTTCAGCACTCTCTAATATACTCCTCACAGTAAATAATCTTCCGTATTTTAACGCCGCATCTGCGGCATCTTTACATCCTTCCCATGGTGGGAAACTTACACTCCATCCTCTACGGATAGCAGTTTTTACTAAGTCTTGCCCTGCACTATCTGCATCAGGCACAACTATAACTTTCTTTTTTAAATCATCAATGATGTCACACTGTACGTTGCTAGGAGTATTACCCCCAACACTAACACCATTTACTAGTAGTGCATCCATTTGACCTTCTGTAACGATCGTATACTTATGTTTGTGTTGTGTGTCTAATCCGTATACAAAGTTTTTAGGCATCTGATGATAATATTTTGGTGTAGCTTTATCAGGCGGTGTGCCTACCCAACGAGCAGTGTAACCAACTACTTTATTCTTATAATAAAACGGCAGTATTATACGATTTCTGAAATGGCTTTCTGGTGTCCAGCGCCACTGTCCATAAAAACTCATTCCACGATCTTCAATATACTGTACTGCTTTTATAAAACTTTCCATTTGTCTTGGACTTAGTCTATGTGTTTGTACATCTTTTAGTGGTGTTGCATTTTTAGGTAATTTACTGCCTATCCAATTAACTTTAGTTTTATGCTTGACTTCTGATGACTTTATAAACTGTTGTGCTACTTGATCTTTTTCGTTCTCTTTAAGTAGTTCAAAGTTAACTCGCTGTACTTGTGCAGGATCTGCACCAAATGCAACTAGTAAATCATTTAGTGTTTTATTGATACGTTTACCAGGGCTCCAGCCTGTTTTGTAACCACAGTTAAAGCAATTGTATTGTACACGGTCTACATCAAATGCTAAACCGCCACGGCCACGAGTATCTCTACTGTGTCCACGGGTTTGGCACATTGGGCAATTGCCACTGACCCATCCACTAGGCGACTTTTTCCAGCCGCCAGGAATGCTCTGACGTACAAAATCTAAAACTATCATATATGTATATTAACTTCTATATAACACTTTGTCAAGTGTTCCTTGGTTGCCAGCAGAAGCAATATATGTAAAACGTACCCACATAAACATACCATCAAAGGTAAACGGCTCTAATCCAGTGGCATTAGTGAATAGCCAATGATCTTCAGAATCGCCTGGATTTAGCCGAATATCAAACCAATCACTACTTGCTGATGGATTTTGTTCTAGCGAACCCTGTGCATAAAACTTGCCACTAAAGTTAGTAACGTATGCAACAACTGTGTTTGTACCGTCACTATTTTGATTTTGTGCTGTGCTTGCAAAACTATTTGATTTGTCTGATGAACCAGTAAAACTATCATCAATTTGACTAGGTGTAAGACTAGAAGATGGATTAGCTTTTACTTCTAGTACATATGTTAACCGAGCATTTTGATCAGTATAAAGTCCAAATACCAGTGCGTCACTGTCTGTATAAGTAATAATAACATCATATAACGCAGGAGACAATTTACCAAGATCTGATTCAGTCAAACGCATTAATACACTGCTAGTATCAGTATCAAGGGTGACGAGTACTTTAGTTACAACAGATGTTTTAGTTGTTCTATTAACAATCGTTGCTTTAAAACTTTTATTAGCTAAACTTACTGGCTTACGGCTATTATCAATAACAAAGAACTCAAAATCATTAGTAATGCCTTCATAAGCAATCAATGGCTTATGATTTTGTGAACCGTAATAAGTTGTACCTCTACGATTTGGTATTACTATTTCGCTTCGTTGATTATAACTATATGCTTTGCTTTGATAATTCATGTTTCAGATCTCCACTACTATTTATAGTGATAAGTAATATTAACAATGACATACATACCACAAAAATATCAAAAATTACTAGAAGACTTTCCGTTTTTAACACTTGTTTTATACGGCGGTAACGAATATGTTGGAATAATGCAAAATCAAGATCATCAGATGGCTAGCATGTACTGTTTTGACAATATTAAAAACGACACCGATAAACAAGAATTTATTAAATTAGGTGAAGAATGGTGGTGGGGAACAAATAGAATGATTCCTATCAACATTATCTTTAAGAGTCAATGGGGCAAATACCGTTCATCAATGGTTACATTTAGTCTTAAAGACTTCCAAATTATACATGGACCAACTATTAGTTTAAATAATATATGCCAAAAACGAATTAAACGGCGTAATATTCAATTAGTTAGAAAAGTTTAACTAGTACGCAACACTGTATTGTGTTGAGGATCGATTGTTTTAAGTCGCCTGGCGGTTTGTTTTTCAGCAGCATGCAATAATAGCCCACGTCTAATACTATCTGATTTATTAGGCATACTACTGTGCATAACTCTTGGATGCCAACATACAAAACTTCCAGCCGGTGCTACATGTTGTTTGTAATTGTCCATAAAAAATAAATCAAAAGTACTTTTATCAGCATACATGTTTTGATAATAGTCATAGATATATTTGTGTGTGCCTGGTACATATCCAGTGGCACCATTGTCTGGTGTAAAATCACACAGCATTACCATAAACTGTAGTCCTAGTAAACCTTCTGTGTATTTAAATTCTTTAAATCTATACGGAGTGTCGATATGCGGTCTAGTAAAATTCATACCAGGATGTAGTACAATAAAATCACACACATACCACTCCCAATTGTTTTCTCCAAATGCAGCGTCTGCACACTTGCCTAATTCAGGCTTAATAATATTGTCAATAAAATGGTTGCCTTTGGGCTCAGCTGTCCAGAAGTAAGCCCAATCAATTTCGCTATGCGGGTCTTTGCCTTCAGTAATCTGTTCTTGAATCTGATTCCATCCCCACCATTTTAAGTCTTTAGTGTGTCCTCTTTCTGGTTGAAACGTTGCCGCATATTCATTAAGCTCTTGGATACAATCTTTATCAAAAGTATCGCTGTGAACTGTAAATCCTACATCATTAATTTCTCTTACAAATCTATTTTCATCCATGTTAATATCCTAATTCTTCACATATTAAGTTAATATGCACTACACATGCCATTGCATAAGAATGAGCATGACTTTTTTTAAAGTAGTATTCATTACCACTTGGCTTTTTCCAAACTTCTTTT
>Ga0206131_10004450_pt1 | contig 15369 bp, 12 predicted proteins | sample Helgoland_Spring_FD_148636 | JGI IMG/M metagenome (GOLD analysis project Ga0206131, IMG submission 148636) | Pelagic subsurface seawater microbial communities from Kabeltonne, Helgoland, North Sea - Helgoland_Spring_Bloom_20160517_1 | ecosystem: Environmental > Aquatic > Marine > Epipelagic ...
TGTTCCTTGGTGATGAGGCCGCTCTGGAGGAGGCGGGTGATGAAGGTGCCGGTGCCGGTGAATGGATCGATGATATGAACGCCCTCGCTGCCGAGGGTCTGGCCGAATTCCTGTTTGAGGAGGTCGTTGACGGAGTGGATGATGAAGTCCACGACCTCCACGGGGGTATAGACGATGCCGAGGCGCTCGGTCATGCGGGGGAAGGCGTTGCGGAAGAACTTGTCGTAAAGCTCGACGACGATTTTCTGTTTCCCCTCGGCGGTGTTGGTGTCCTTCGCCTTGCGGGCGACGCTGGCGTAGAATTTCTCCAGGGTATCCGCTTCCTTTTCCAGTCTATGCTCCTGCAGGACATCGAGGGTGTGCTGCATGGCTTTTGAGACGGGATTGTGGCTGGCGAAGGAGTATTCCTCGAAGAGGGAATCGAAGACTGGCTTGGTGATGAGGTGCTGGGCGAGCATCTCGATGACTTCGGCATCGGTGATGGAGTCGTTGAGATCATCCCGCAGTTCGTTGGCGAAGGCGGTAAAGGCGGCCGCTTCCTTTTTGTTCTCCGGCTTGGAAATGATCTGGGTGATGCGGGAGATGTGGGTATTGGCGATGGCGGCGATGTCCTTTGCCCAATCGTCCCAGTAGTTCCGCGAGCCGCATTTTTTGACGAGCTTTGCGTAGAGAGCGCGTTCGAGATCGGAGACTTGGAACTGGAGTTGCGGCTGAATTTCCTGCGGGGTGCCGCCAGTGGATTCGCCTATGCCGTGCTGGCCTTTCCCGGATGGGTTCTTGTCGCCGCCGGGTTCCTTTTTGGATTTTTTCTTCACCTCGTCGGTGATGGAGACGACTTCCATCTTCCGCTTGTTCTGTCCGTCGAACTCGATTTTGTTGACGAGGGCGTCAAAGGTATCGTCGTGGGAACGGAGAGCCTGGAGCACGTCCCAGACGACCTTGTAGGTCTTGTTGTCATTCAGCGCCTCGTGCGCCTCCATGTCCTCCGGGATGACGACAGGGAGGATGACGTAACCACGCTTTTTCCCCGGAGCATTCCGCATGACGCGGCCTACGGACTGGACGACATCGACCTGGGAATTTCGCGGTGTGAGGAACAGCACGGCATCCAGCGCGGGGACGTCCACACCTTCGGAAAGGCAGCGGACGTTGCTGAGGATGCGGCAGGTGTTCGGCTCTGCCTCGGCTTTGAGCCAATCGAGCTTTTCCTCTTTCTGCCCGGCGTTCATGGAGCCGTCCACGTGATCGGCCTCGCAGACGAGGTCGTTGTCGCTGTCTTCCTGCTGCTGGTAGGCATCGACTACTTTCTGGAACATCCCGGCGATCTGTTTGGAGGAGACTTTGTGGGTTTTCCCCTTCCCTCCCTGCGCCTCGATGACCTGGCAGAAGGCGACGGCGCGACGCATGGGATCCTCGTCGCCGGGCAGGTGCTCGGTGACGCCTTGCTTGGAAAGTGCTTTCCAGCAGCCAATGATTCGGGCGGCGTCGTCGACTTTGAGGGAGTTGTTCTCGTCCTTGAGCAAATCTTGGATGCGGGAGCTGACGTGGGTGCTGTTGATGGCGAGGACGAGGACTTTGTAGTCGGTGAGGAGCTTGAGTTCCACGGCCTCGGAGAAGGTGATGAGGTGGAGTTGCTTCCCGAAGAGCGCCTCGTCATCCATGGAGCAGAGGGTGATGCTATCGCGCTCGGCGGTGGCCTTGGCCGGTGCTCCGTAGATGCGCGGGGTGGCTGTCATGTAGAGCCGTTTCGCGGAATGGATGAACTCCGCATCGTGGATCTTCACGAAGTTGCTTTCCTTCTCATCGTCGAAGGTTGCTCCGGTGGTGCGGTGGGCTTCATCGCAGACGATGAGATCGAAGTCCGCCATGCCGTGGAGGTTCTGAGCCTCGCTGACTGCCTGGATGGAATGGTAGGTGGAGAAGACGACGGACATGTGCTCCGCGTCGTGGCGTTTCCCCATTTCGTAGGCTAGGCGCTTGGCATCCGTGGTGGCGGGATATTGAAGCTCGTGGGCAAGGGTCTCGACGATGTCCTCGTCTTTGCTCTTCTTGCGTTTCTTCCCTACCTCGGCATCCGAGCAAACAGCGAAGGAGCGGAGCGGGAAGGAGCATTGCTGAGTCCACTCGGTGAGGGTCTGGGAAAGCAGGTTCAGGCTGGGGACGAGGAAGAGGACGCGCTTTCCCGGGCCGGCGATTTCCTCGGCGATCTTGAGGGAGGTGAAAGTCTTGCCGGTGCCGCAAGCCATGATGAGCTTGCCACGGTCGGCGGACTTGAGTCCGAGCAGGACATTGGTGCGGGCGGTCTTCTGGTGGCGGGATCGGTCGGCGTTGATGTCGTACTTGGGTTTTAGCGCGGTGGACTTGGACGGCGCGTATTCCTCCCAGTCGATCTGGCTGTTTTCGAGATCAAGTAGAGTGATCTTGCTAACGGGTGTAGCCTGCCCCTCAAGGGAATACTCGGCGTTTTCGCTCCAATTGTTCGTCGTGGTGACGATGAGGCGGTAGGTGAACAGGCTTTTCCCGGATTCATTGAAGAAGCTGTCGATGTCCGCTTTCCTGACAGTGTAGTCCTCCGCATAGCATTTGCACTGGATAGCGTGGTATTCATCCGTGCCGGAAACTTTGGCGACGAGGTCGATGCCTTTGTCCTTGGCATTGAAGTCGAACTGAGCTGTGCCGATCTCCTTCGCCCAATCGGAGAACAGCCAGACATCAGAGTAGAGGTTCGCGTATTTCGGTTCGTTGCGGAAGTAGGTGCGGATGAGTTCCTCGAAGTAGGTGCCCTTCTCCCGCTCGGTCTGGGATACGCTGCGGTATGCGGTGAGGATTTTTTGGAGGGGAGTCATTCTTCGGCAAAGACTATGGATGCCAGCCCGGGTGAAAAGGCGAAACAAGAGGGGCTGGATTCTTCTGTAGATTTCCGATGCATTCGCCGCCGCCGATACATGGATCAAATCGGCAGCCCTCCTATGAAGGATTCTAACGGACGACTGCGTGCTTCAAGGAACGGGGAGTCTGCGACTGCCGAATAACCATCCGGAAAAAAATACTGGGCCTGTGCAGGCGCTCGGAGAGATGCCTCTCCCCCCAGGGCGCCCGTTAGGGATTTTTCAAGAGATTGAACCGCCAAGTAAGAAAAGCCCACCAAGTCCAAGAGAACAAAGATCTCAAAAGAGTCTTTTTGGCTGAAGATTTCTGTTCAGAAAGCGTTTGGCTTTGGAAAAACTTGTCGAACTTTTCTTACTTGGCGGTTCAAATCCCATATCCGGATTTAAATCCCATATCCGGTTCTGCTTTCCTTGCCGGGATCTCCCTAGTGTGGGCGCCCTGCACTCTCCTCCCCCTATTTCTTCCTCGCAGCCGTCGTGGAAGCCAATACACTCAGAACAGCGATCATGCCACGACTCACCATCACCAAGACCCCGAAATGCTACGTCGGAGGCGCGTTCATTCGCTCCGAAAGCAACCGCACCTACGAGATCACCGGCAACGGCGGGGAGTTCTTCGCAAACGTCCCGCTCTGCACCCGCAAGGACGTGCGCAACTCGGTCGAGGCCGCCGCAAAGGCAGGCCCGGGCTGGGCGAAACGTTCCGGCTACAACCGCGGGCAAATCCTTTACCGCATGGCGGAGATGCTAGAAGCCCGCTCCGGCGAACTCGTCGATGCGCATTTCCCGTCCGATGCGAGGGAGAAAAAGCAGGCCACAGCAGAGGTTTCTGCAGCCATCGACCGCATCGTCCACTACGCCGGATGGACGGACAAATACGAATCCCTGCTCGGCAGCGTGAACCCGGTTGCATCGCCCCATTTCAATTTCTCCGTGACCGAGCCAATGGGAATCATTGCCGTCGCGGCACCCGAGCAAGCCCCGCTGCTCGGGCTGCTTTCGATGATCCTTCCCATCATCGTCAGCGGAAACGCCGTGGTTGCACTCGCATCTGAGAGCAAGCCCTATCCCGCCATCCTGCTCGGTGAAATGCTCGCCACCAGCGATCTACCTGGAGGCATAATCAATCTACTGACCGGAAGGAATGCCGATATCCTGCCGACATTCGCCACCCACGAGCAGATCCGTGCCGTCTCCGCCTTTGCCACTGCCGATGAACGAAAAACTCTACAGACCGGTGCTGCTGAATCAGTGAAACGCACCAAGCTCATTCCCGCTGAGAAACCATACGACTGGTTTTCTGGAGAAGCCCAAGGCCTGTATCACATCCGCGATTTCGTAGAACTCAAGACCACGTGGCATCCGGTCGGCTGAGCGGATTGCCTGCTCAGCGACTGATGGCAGCTGTCTGCCCGGTGGTCTTGTTTTGGCTTTCCAGGGCAGCCTTCGACTTCCCTTCAGCCCACGTTGCATAGTCTTCCTGGGGAACTACTTCCAAGATTCCGACCATATCACCATGTTTCTGCCCGCAAAGCTGGGCGCAGACGACATAGGTTTCCATCGGTTTCACCGGGGTGAACCACATTGCGATCTCCTTGCCGGGGATCGCATCCTGCTGGATGCGCATTGGCACGATCGCGTAGTTGTGGATCACATCGAGGGTTCCGATATTGAGCACGGCAGGACGCTTTGCCGGCAGCTTGAGGTTGCCGTCGATGAAATCGTCATGGGCATTGGGATCCGTGTAATCGATGCCAAGCTTGTTGCTCGAGGTAATGAGCGCAGAATCGACCCGACCGAATTTCCCGTCGATACCGGGGTAATGGTAGGTCCATCCGAACTGCCAACCGACGACACGAACGCGGACAGGATCCATTTCCTGGATTTTCTCCCAGCTATCGACGCGTTCCTGCCAGAGCGGGAAGGCGAAACCGAGAAGCAGGACGGCCTCGATGATGATGACCGCCACCTCCATGTGGCTGGAAAGGTGGCTGCGGACGCCATCGTAGGATGCCTTCGGGTTGCGCTTGTGCCAAAATTTGTAGAGGCACACGAAGAAGAACGCGGTCCACCCGACGAAAAGGGCGAGCATGAACCAATGCACCACCAAGATCAGGTGATCAACACTGCCGCCATGTGCGGAATAGTTTTCTGGGAGGCCTAGGAGTTCGGAGAAGGTCATTTGGGTAAAAGCTGAGATACTGAAATGCTGAAAATCTAAAATTGCCTACGGGGAGACGTAATCGTCGCGGAGTTCGGGGTCGAGGTTGGCGTTCTCACGCCGGGCTAGTCGAACCATGAAGAATCCGATCGCAGCGAGAACCGCCAAGATCACGATGAGGAGAAAGAAGATCGAGTAGCCGATGGAGTCACCCGTGGACTCGAAGGAGACGCGGCAGGTGGAGCAGGCTAGCGTTTGGAGGAGATTCATGGAAGGTTCAGAGATGGAGTTTTGCTGCCTTTTTCAGAAAAGCCACCGCATAGAGCGGCATGAGCAGCATACCCACGATGCCTACGACCCCGAATGCAGTCGCCATGGCGGAGGGCTCCGGCGCAAGCACGAACGACCACACCGCCAAGAAGGCACACAGCAGTGTGCATACGCTGATGAAGACGATGTGGAAGCTACGGAGTGACATACTGGCTATTTGTAGAAGAGGTAATCGAAGATCGGGCTGCTTTTCGCGAGCGCAAGCAATCCCGCCATGCAACCGAAGAAAAGTAGGCCGGCTCCGAAGATCCAGTAAATCGCCTTTTTCTCATGATTAAGGTGCATGAAAATAACCGCCACAAGGGAAGCCTTGGTGGTTGCGATGAGTAGACCGACGACGGCATCCCATTTATCGAAGCCGTGGTGCCCGACATCGAGCCAGTAGAGGAACTCCGGCGGCGAGGCGACCAACACGGTCAGCACGGTGCCTACCAGCAGGGCACCGAAGACGGCCAGGTAGGTTTTCTTAGATTTTTGGATTGCTTCAATCGAATCAGCCATTTTCTGAGGTATTTGGAAGGTTGGGAAAATTGGGTTACATCAAGTAGAGGATAGGGAATGCAAAGATCCAGATCAGGTCGACAAAGTGCCAGAACAGGCCGCCGACCTCGACGCGGTTGGCGAGCCACTCCGGATTCTCTAGATACATCTTCCTGCCGAAGACGAGATAGTAGAGCAGCACCAGCGCACCGCCGATGACGTGCAGGCCGTGGAGGCCAGTGATGGTGAAGTAGATTGCGTAGTAGGTGTTCCACGCGGGCGTGAACTTCGCAGCATGGCGGATCTCCTCACGCGGGATAGAAAGCTGATGGAAGGTCTTTTCGCCGCGCGCCTTGTAGTTGGGGCCGAAGAATTCCTCCTTGAATTTCGCCGCACCACTGAGTTCCACTCCCTTGGTTTCCTCTCCGAACTTCGCGAAATCTTTCCAACCGATACGGTAGAGTTCCTTCTCAGTCGGCACGCGGTTCGGCTCATCGGTGAGCTTCCCTTCGCTGTCCTTTTTGAAACCATGCCTATCGTTGAGCTTCTTGCGGAGCGCCTCGATCTCCGTCTGGTGCCAGGCCCAGGCCTCGCGGACGAACGCGTTGTTCTGCATCAGCCAGGAATTTTCGATGGCGGTTTCCGCAGGGATGCCCTTCTCCTCAGCCTTCATCACCAGCCACTGGAAGTCGATGGCATCGGTGTTATGGAAGACCATCGGGCTGGCCTCCAACTCGCCGGCGATCACGGTATCATCGCGGAGGCGCGAGGAGCTTGCGCCCTCCTTGATATCACGGGGCTTGAATAGGAATTCGACCGGAGGATCAACCGTGAACGCTGCGGTGGAAACCTCGGTAAGCATCTTCGGCGCAAGCGCCTCTGCATCGATGTTGACCGTATCAGAATACTCCCAATCGCTCTTTCCGGGGTTCTCCTTTTTCGCAATCACCCACGCATCGCGGAGGGCATCGGTGCGGAGCGCTGCGTTGTGCGCAAGCGCTGCTTGCTGGACTTTGAAAATCTTCTTAAGCAGATCCACCGAGAGTTTCTCACCCGCCTTGGCAATGGTCTCACTCTTTCCACCTTCCTCCGTCACTGCCTTGACGCTCTCCGTAAGCGAAATTTCCGACTTGGCGTGCTCCGCCTCGGCGATCATTTCCTCGACCCATGCCGTATGGTAGCGCTTGACGCTGAAGGTGAGCTTGTCCGCCTTCACGCGGATCATGTTTTCCTCGATGTGGTGACCTTTGCGATCTTCGATATACTCATGGTTCTCATCCATCTCGTATCCAAGGTGACCCTCGACAACCGAGTAATCGTGGAGGCGAACCGCTTGGTGTTTGAACTTCACGCTATATTCGATGCCCTTGAGCACCATGAACAGTGCGGCACAGGCGACAGTGATACCCATGTAGATCTGGAAATGCCTCCATTTACGCATTTTCAGGGCAGCCCATGCGAACACCACCGTCACGGACGAACCAATAAGGACAAACGTGTTGATCAGACCCGGCAGCACCGGCAGAGACCGCTCCGGCCACGGGTAGTCGGCTCCCAAGCGGAGATAAACATAGGCGGAGAAGAAGCCACCGAAGAGCATGACCTCGGAGGCGAGGAACAGCCAGATGGCAATCTTGGAGTTGATCAGGCCCGTGTCCTTACGGGGGGTTACGATATATGGGATTTCCATTTCTAAAAGTTGGGTGTTGTTCGGTATTCAGGTTTCGGAGAAAACCGAACTTCAGTGTTGCTCTTCGGTGCTGGTGACGGCGGGCTTGTTCGCTTGCTCCTCAGTCTTTTTCTTCGGTGCTTCCCATTGCGGGAAATGATCCTTGTCGCAATCCGGGCGGGAATACTCGTAAGGCCCGCGATAGACTGCCACATCATAGGTGAAATTGCCGTGACCCGGAGGGGTCGGGGTGGACCACTCAAGCGTGGTGGCTCCCCATGGGTTGTCGTTTTCGACCTTTTTGCCAATCTTCCAGGAGAGGATCAAGTTGATGATGAAAGGGATCTGGGCGATGGCGAGCGCCCATGCACCCATCGACATGACGATGTTCAGGTCGATGCTTTCTCGGACAATGTTTCCGAAGACGTTGGTGCTGTCGGCAGCCTTCGAGAGGTAGGCGTCGCCGCCGTTGTACCAGCGGCGGTGGAAGCCGGACATTCCCTGGATGAGCATCGGGAAGAAGATGATATTCATGCAGACCAGGCTGGGCCAAAAATGGAAGTGGTTGAGCGTCTTGCTCATGTAGCGACCGGTGATTTTCGGGTACCAATGGAGAACTCCGGCGAAGAGACCGAAGAGGATACCCGGCGCGACCACGTAGTGGAAATGCCCGATCACGTAGTAGGTATCGTGGAGATGGAGTCCGACGAGGTTGAAGGCCAACGGAAGGCCGGTGAGGCCGCCGATGCCGAACATCGGGATGAAGGCGCAAGCCCACAGCATGGGCGGAGTGAAACGGATGGAACCGCCCCACAGGGAAATCAGCATCGCGGTGATGATAATCACCGAGGGAATCGAGATCAGCACCGTGGTTGTCTGGAAGAATGTCGATACAGCGGAACCCATTCCCGTCATATACATGTGGTGAGCCCAGACGATGAAGGAGAGAAATCCGAGAATGAGAACGGAATACACCATCGACTTGTAGCCCCACAGTGGCTTGCGGGTATTGACCGGGATAACTTCCGCCACACAGGCGATGGCGGGAAGCAGCAGGACGTAAACCTCCGGGTGACCGAGGAACCAGAAAAGGTGCTGGAACAGCAGCGGTGAGCCACCGCCCGAGAGATCCGCAAGACCATCCGACTGCGTGAAAAGGCCGGAAGGCATGAAGAAGGACGAATGCCCAACCCGGTCCATCAACTGCATGATGCCGGCAGCCTCAAGAGGAGGGAACGCGAGCAGCAGCAGGAAACCGGTGACAAGCATCGCCCAGACGAAGAATGGCAGGCGCATCCAAGTCATTCCGCGGGCTCGGAGGTTGATGATTGTGGTGATGAAATTGACCGATCCCAGCAACGAAGAGGTGATCAGACAGACCAGGCCGATCAGCCATTGTGTCTGTCCGGCCAGCCATTGGTTGACGATCTGACCGTCGGCGAAGCCCGCCAGCGGGGAATAGTTCGTCCAGCCGGATTTCGCGGCTCCGGATTCCATGAAGAACGAGGCGCACATGATGACACCACCGACCAGGTAGACCCAGTAGCTGACCATGTTCAGCTTCGGGAAGGCCATGTCCACCGCACCGATCTGGAGGGGCGTAACGTAGTTTCCGAAGGCACCGAAACCAAGCGGCACAATGCCGAGGAAGACCATGATCGTGCCGTGCATCGCACCGAACATATTGTAGGTATCGCCTGTCACCTTACCGTCCAGCAACCAGCGCGATTTCCATGTGTCGGTAAAAAGGAAGCTCATCCACTCCGGCAGCGGTTGGTGCGGGTAGGCGATGCTCCAGCGCATGACCATCATCAGATAGAAACCGAAGGCAAGGAACAGCATGGCGGTGATTCCATACTGCAGGCCGATGGTCTTGTGATCGGTGGAGAAAACGTATTTCCGGAGCCAGCCGGGATCGTGGTGATGCTCGCCGTGGTCGTCGTGCGAATCGTCGTGACCGGAATGGGATGCTGCGTTGGCGCTCATAGGTGACTGAAATGATAAATTTTAAATTCTAAATCCTAAACGGGATTATTGCGCGGGGGCGAGGCTGATGGGGTTCACCATCGTTTCGGGGGCGATCGGTTCGCCGGGCAGCATGATCATGTGCTTGGCGGCGATCTCCTCGGCGGTGATTGGTTGACCCGCCTTTTCGCGGGCGGCGGAAACATCGAGGGCGTTCTGCGCCATCTCCGGAGAGACGATGTCCCCGCTTGAATTCCCGAATCCGTTGCGGATGTAAGTCATCAGTGTGGCCAAATCGTCGGCGCTCAAAGCGGCGCCAACAGCCGGCATGACACCGGCACCGTATGTTTTACCGGTACTCGTCGGCCCTTGCAGACCGTTGAGGATAATCATCGCGAGTTTCTGAGTATCGCCGTTGACCCACTCGGAGCCTGCCAGCGAAGGATAGTTCGCGTCGCCCTTGCCGGTGGAGCCGTGGCAGCCGCTACACAAAGAATAGATCTTCGCACCCTTACCGCTGTATGCGGCCAGTGCGGTCTTCGGTTTCGGCCCCTCGTCGGCACCGCCGGGTGCTTTGCCGCGCACGTAGCCTTCCTTGAAAGTGCTGTCGTAGGAGAAAAGCGTTCCAGCATCACCGAGGACACCACCGGCGATGAGCAGGACGATGCCGCAGGCGGCGATCATCCACAGCGAGACAGGCTCATGGCCGTTGTCTGCAAGGCGCTTCTCGCGGGCTGCTGCGGCCGTTTCACGTTCAACCCGGCCATGCGCCTGGGTGACGTTGATCGATTCGTCGAGGTCGGGTTTCGGATTCTGACTGGGCGAAGACATGTTAGGAAGTTGCTAGGAAATTTTGCGGTGAACGACTTTGGTTCAGGGAGCGGGAACCTCTGCCGGAGCAGCAGCGGGAGCAGCGGGAGCAGCGGCGGGAGCAGCTTCTGCCTCCGGTGGACCGAAGTTGAGGGAAGCTGGAACGGGTTGGTCCTTTTTGAGCGAAAGAAGATAGGAAACGAGCGCCCGCGCATCGGGACCGGGGACGATCTCCATCCCTTCCTCAACCGGGAACGGAAGAGCATCATCCGAAGAGTTGCCCTTGATCTCGTTCTCCTCGAAGAGGAAACGGAAAGAAGGACAGGTGGAATTGCGGCGATCGGGCTTCCAGCGGGGATTATAGAGGTGGGCGAAGAGCCATTGCCCGGGCTCGGTGCCCTTCGCATAAATGGCCTCGATGCGGCGACCGAGGTTGGAGAGATCCGGGCCGATACGCGATATCCCGATCTGGGCGAAATCCTCACCGGCGAAGTCGAAGGCATTGGTTTCCCTGCGGGTGTCGCCACGGACTTCATCAAATTGAAGTCCGCCCCAGTCCGGGCGGAACATGTCGTTGCCCGCGTAGGTCGGGCGCACCAGCTGAGTGTGGCACTGGTAGCAACCGTTCGCCGCATAGACCTCGGCACCATCCGCGATACGACCTGCACGCTTCGGGATGAAGACGGCGTTGGTGCCATCCCCTTCCTCCATCGCGATGGGTTCGAGTGCCCGCATCTTAATGTAAGGGACGATGACGATGGCGAGCCATGCCACGCCGAAGCTGGCGGAGAGGCTGAAGATGAATGTGCGGAAGCTCATTGGGGAAAATTTTAAACTCTAAATTTTAAATTCTAAAACCGTATCAGTGGGTGGCGGAAGCGGTGCCGGGGCCGCAGTTATCAATATGACCTTCTCCACCGTGCGGGCTGTCGCCGTGGCCGTGGTCGGAGACAAGCAGGGTCGGGTGCATGCTGCGACGACCGAGGCGCAACCACATCACCGTGAGATGCATGAAGAAGAAAATATTGGAGAACAGGATGAAGCACCAAGAGATGGTTATCGCCCACCCGTAGTTAACGGCGCGCTCAGCGGCGGATTCCTGCCATGGCTGGTCGAAGGCCTCTTGGCCGATGCCCTGCTGCAAGCCACCGAAAATCGCGGCGATGGCGATGATCATGATGCCGTAGATCGAGAAGAAGAAGTGCATCTTGATCAGGCGGCGGGAAAGCCACTCGCGGCGGGTGACGCGGGGAACGATGAAGTAGATTGCGCCGAACATCACGAAGCTGAAGAACGCGTAGAGGGCTAGTATTTCAAAGCCGTATCCTGACATGGAAAACTGGGAGAGTTGCATGGTCCATCCGGGGATATTCAGGAACACCGCCGCGACGGCCATCACGATGAGTCCGACAACCCCGGCCATGGTGAAGCGGAGGGTCGGGCTGTGGTTCGCCACATCCGGATCCGCCGTGGCCGTGCGCAAAATATTCACTGCAGCGGTGAACGCAGGAATGAAAAACAGGACTGTCGCCGTCGCCCCGACATAGGGGAGGAAATACGGGATCGGCGCTCCGGTGAGCTTCTGCATCCCTGCCCAAGGCATAATCACCGCCAGCGACCAAAATCCGAGTTTCGCGAGAGAATAGCTGTGGATCGGGCGACCCGTCACCTTGGGGGTCAGGTAAAATGCGGTTCCGAGAGCAATCGGGGTGAAGAACAGGAAGATCAGCGAGGACTTATACCAAGCGTTGATACCCGCCGCCATCACCGGGTTTCCAGGCATAACATGGAGAAGGACGTTCGCGGTGATGAACACCCAAGGGAACCAGATCATCGCGGCCATCAGATACCACTGAGAGATGTAGACGTGCCCCGCGGGACGCACCTTGAACTGGACGAAGGACCAGATCACGATCGCGAAGTAGGCGAGCAGCATGACCGGCCATGTGAAAGCCGGGAACTCCATCCATGACATCCCTGTGCCGTATCCAGCGAGAATGCCGAGGACGCCGACGGAAATACCGAAGTTCCAAATATGACCGGCGGTGAGGATCAGCCCCGAGGCACGGCACTCCTGGCGGGAAAGCCGGGAAAGCATCCAGACGATCACTCCGAAGGCAGCTTGGAATCCCCATCCGTAGACCAAGGCGTTCACATGCGCCGCCTGGGTGCGACCGTAGGTGAGCCACGAGCAACCGTCCATAAACCCCGGAGAATGCACCTTTGCGGAGGAAATAATTCCGAGGATCAGCGAGACCGCGAGCCATGCGGCGGCGCTGGTCAGGAAAAACATCACGGGGTGGCGCAACGAACGGTCGATGCCCGCGCTCAGCACGGCATCCTGTTCGGTGGTTGGGGAAGTTTGGGAAGACATCGGGCTAGAAAAAGTAGTTACGGCTTGGTGAGTTCTTCGACGGTGAGCTGCGGCTTGCCGACTTCACCGCGCATCGCGGCGACCTGCTCTGGCTTCACGGCGGACGCCTTGTTGCCGAAACTGTTCCGTATGTAGGTCAGTGCACCGGCGATCTGCTCGTCGGTCTGGTAGCCCATCGGAGTCATACCTGCAGGAAATTCATATACCTTTCCGGCAATCTCGATCGGCCCCTTGAGTCCGCGCAGTTGGATCAGAATCAGGTTTGAGACCGGGCCAGTGACCCACTCGGAACCGGCAAGTGGCGGACCGGCTGGTCCACCCTCCCCGTTCTGGCCGTGGCAGGCACCGCAGACGAGGAACTGGGTTTTTCCAATCTCCATCTGGGCGGGATCGATGGGCGCATCCGCGTCTTCAGGGGGAGCGTCGATCGCAGTAGTATCCACCGGGGGAGCATCGGCGAGTGCCATGGCGGTGTCGGAACCCGGAACCATCTGCTCGGGTTTCTTGATGGCGACAGGCTTGGATTCGGAAAGAGTTTGGGCAACAGCTTCCACAGCGGCACCGATCTGCTCCTTGGAAAGGAATGCCTGCTGCGACGCCTGAACCTCATCGCTGATTTCGTAGCGGATTTTACCGGCGGCATCTTCGGGCTCCTCACCCTTGCGGAACCAGCCTGCAAGCGCACCGATCCCGAGAATCAGCAGCAGCAGGACGGCGAAGAGCGTGAGGATACCCAAGCCATCGAAGAAGGCTTTGATACGGATCAGGGGATTGTCGCGGGTGGGGTCCATGGTTGGAAAAGATCAGTTGGAGAGGTTCGCGGATTCGAGAATGCGCGGGTCGCGGTTCGGGTAGAGCGAGTGCTGGCCAAGGGCGCGGAGAAGGAAGAAAACGAAAGCAGCGCCGATCGTAACGAAGGCGAGGATATCTCCCCAGAAGGCCCCGGGAATAGAGACGCTGATCTCACCGAATGTCTTCGGATCGATTTTCCCAAGGGAAATGCCACGTTCCGGGATGGTGATGAGGTAGTGGTCGAGTGCGTGCATCACTAGCGTGTAGACGGCAACGATGGAGAGGTATTTCGGGTTCTTCTTCAGCCATGCCTGGAGCAACACGACGAAGGGCACGACGAAGTGACCGAAGACTAGGACGAGCATCCCGATGTTCCAGTTGCCGGTGTTCCGGACGAGGAAGTAAGAGGTTTCCTCGGTGATGTTCGCATACCAGATGAGGAAATACTGGGAGAAGGCGATGTAGGCCCAGAACACCGTGAAGGCGAACAGCAGCTTGCCCATGATGTGGAAGTGCTCAGGACCGGTGACGTTCTTCAGGTGCCCTTGGCTCTTCAGCCAGGTGCAGACGAGAATGATGACGGCCATCGAGTTCAGGGTCGATCCTGCAAACAGATAGACACCCCACATGGTGGAGAACCATTTGTAATCGAGCGCCATCACGAAATCGAAGCCGGTGAAGGTGATGGTCAGCGCGAAGATGATGAGTGTGTAGGTCGAGTGCTTGCGAGCCATGAAAAGGCGGGCGATGCCAGGCTTCGGATCCGTATCCTGATCGGTTGAGAGTTTCCTGAGGAAATAGATGATTCCGGACAGGCCGACTCCGTAGAAGATGAACCGACCGACCCAGAACGCGATATTCATGAACCAAGCCTTGCTGTAAAGGAGGTGATCCGTGTGATGGAGATACTCCTTCATCGACTCACCTTCGGGAGCGGCGCGGTGAATGTTCATCCACTCGTAGAGGTATTGGTTCACCTGCGGGAAAAGCAGCGGGAGACCGAAAAGGAACACCCATGGATAGGTCGATCCGAGGTTCTCGAAAGTCCGGCGGACCGAAGTCCCCCACCCCGAGTTCGAGACATTGTGGAGTAGCGTCCAGAACACCCCACCAATGGAGAGCGTGAGGAAGAAGTAGTAAGCGAAGACCCAGGAATAGGCGTATGTGCCCTGGAAGTGTTTGCCAAGAGCTCCGAAGAGTCCGAGCAGGCTGATGAGCGTGCCGATTCCGGCAATGCCGAGGCAGATGGTCTTCACCTTGGCGACCTTCGAGTTATCGAGGTGGTCGCCGTTGATGGCTATGTCGGAGGATGTTACGTGATGGGACATCTGGGGAAATTATTTAGCTGCGGTTGCGGCTTCTTTTGCGGCTTGGAGCGTGCGGACGTAGGCGATGATCGCCCAGCGGTCGCGGACAGGGATATTCGCGCCGTAGCCGCCCATCTGACCCTTGCCTAGGGTGATGACCTCGTAAAGGCGACCGTCCGGGTATGTGGCGGTCTTGAACATATCGAGGTGGAAATTTGCAATGGCGGGGACGCCGAACTTGCCGGTAATCCCCTGCCCGTTTCCGGACACACCGTGGCAGGCGGAGCAGAAAATGCCGTAGCGTTCCTCGCCGCGACGAATCAATTCGGCGGCGGTTTCGGTGGTGAGTTCCAGTTCCTCAGGCATCCCAGTGCCGTAGTAATCACCGACGTGGCCGGTGTAGTAATATCCGACTTCGCCGCCGAACTCATACTCGGGGATTCCGCCGATTTCCTTCGCGCCATTCTCATTGAAACCGCGCGGCTGCGTTTCCGTCACCGGAAGGCGTCCGCCCTGGCGATCCGCAAAGAACGTGCTCGGTGCCTGCGCCAAGAGCTTGTCCTGGTTGTCCATATCCGGGAAGACTTGGATCG
>Ga0206131_10004451_pt1 | contig 15369 bp, 12 predicted proteins | sample Helgoland_Spring_FD_148636 | JGI IMG/M metagenome (GOLD analysis project Ga0206131, IMG submission 148636) | Pelagic subsurface seawater microbial communities from Kabeltonne, Helgoland, North Sea - Helgoland_Spring_Bloom_20160517_1 | ecosystem: Environmental > Aquatic > Marine > Epipelagic ...
TGGCCATTCGCTGCCCTGCCAATTCTGTAGAAACCGGTTCTTATCCTCTGAAAAGGCTTTGTTAAAAGTATGGCGGCAATAGTGCGCGCCATTCATCGCGTCGAGATCAATTAATGAAATCTGACCCGACTCATCTAGTAAAAAATTACTGGCTTTTAGGTCACCGTGACTTATTTGTTCACGTTCTAATATCGTAAACATCGCGTTGATTTGTGCTACTTCAGTCTCTGTCGGCTCACGTTGTTCATAGACAGATGACAATTCTTCTGCTTGAGTATATTCAGTAATAAAATAAGCTTGATGACGTAAACCAAATTGCCTTTGTTCAATGAACCCCAAAGGCCTTGGGGTTGGCAAGCCGATGAATTCTAATAGGTTGGCATTTCGCCACGACACTGCAGCACGACTCGGCCGTAGACAACGGCGTAAAAAATGGCTTGTACTTTTCATATTGTAACGTTTGATAACAAGCTCCTGACCCTCAATCTCTACCTTAACAACTGTTGCTGAATTTCCTTGTTTTAGAGATTGTCCGCCGGCCATAATCTGTTCAATATTTTTTATGAATGCATCTGTATCACCATTTAAAAACTCACTACGAAATGCTGACTGCTGAGAAAAATTAGCTTGGTACCGTGTCATGGAACAGTTTCTAAATTGCTTTTTAAGGTAATTTCGTTTTCTTCTATCCCACGCTTTTTGGCAGTACTTAGCAAAAAACTTTTTCTCATGGTCGTTATACACACTTTGGCGTTGGCGATAGTATTGTTCAATATAGGGTGTTAATTCTGCCTGCTCTTCAGGTGTGAACTCAGACACGAGATGAGCCAAGTTTTGTAAACTCTTCTTCGGGCTTAAGCCTTGACCTACTTGTTGGGCTTTTATTGAACCTAGATCGATTAAATACAGCTTGCCTTCAGCCAACAAAAAATTGTCGAGATGAATATCATTTTGATAAGCACCGTGAATATGTAATTTGGCAATCATATCAAATAGCGCCGGAAGTTGAGCCTGTCTATCAGCTACAGACACTGATAACAATGTTTTAGCCTTATCAATATATTGATAGGCAATACTTAGGCACCCTTGCTGGTTACCGGCTGCAAATAACATTTCCGGTACGTTAACACCGGCTTGTTTGGCAATACGGTGGCCATCATATTCTCGATCTATTTCTCGCCGGCCTTTTTGCTGCGTTGAAAATAGCTTAATCAACGCATGATGTTGTTCAGACTGCGCTTCAACCACTAACCGCTTTTTTGGTAATAAACGTAGTACTTTATTACAAGTATAAGATTGTCCAGCCAATTCCATTGTGAATGGCAGTTGCAATTTTTTACCTTTTAAAAAATTTCTAATTGGGTTCAAACTTTCAATCACAACGGCATTATCAGCGTTACGCAATGTCAATGCGCGATGTCTGACCTTAGACCAGAATAAATTCCGAGGTAACAATGCCTCTCTTAATGACTTACCTGTATAGATTTTGATAAAGCGTAGTAAATCACGTTGTGTTATAGGTACATCCATCGCTGAAAAATAGAGGCTGCCAATATCTTTCACCAACCACCGTTCTTTAACGGGTTTGCCTTCATTGATTAACGCGCGATGTAAATCAATAAGATGTAGCGGTGTCTCAGGTGTAAACGTATTATGTTCGGCAAAGCGTTTATCCAATAAGAAATGAACCAAATAAAAATCGCGGTGGTTCATGCCATTTTCATGCATGACTTTGCTGATCGTGGCTAATTTTTCGATTAGGGCTTTTTTTGTCGCAAAGGTCGGTGGCCTTTGATGCCACTGTTCTCCTAAGCGCTCTAAGTCCATAGTATCGTTTAAATCGTCGGTAATAACAAATGATTGCTTGTTCGCTGGGTTTAAACCACGTTCTCCATAGCCTGCTAACGTCATGGTTTCGATGCCATGTTTTTCTAAAAACTTAACTGCTTGCCATTCATTTTTAGCACTGATAATTGGCGCTCGTAACTGTAAAATATTTTTAATGATTTCCAGCCAACCAATGCCCTTGTGATATTTTAAGAAATAACTTTTATCTGCTAGTTGAAAACGTAATGTTCTTCTGCCTTCTTTATGGCGAAAGACCTCACCTTCAAGTTGTTCTACTGTTGTAAAAACATCCTGCCCACGCCAGTGTTTGCCCAGTTCTAACCTAAGGTAAATATCGGATAACGCCATGGTTCTCTATAAAATCTCTACTATTTGAAAATTGATAGTGCGGACTTGCATATAATATATAATATACAAAACAAAATAATACCATCTGACCAGCATAAAGAGGTAAACCGTGTCATTTAAAGCTACTGTTATTCGCCACCAAGCAATGGTCGACGGCTTATTTTCCCTAGAGCCTCAAATTGACACGCTTATTAAACACGTTGCCAGTGCATTAGCCAACGGCAATAAAGTCCTATTTTTTGGTAATGGTGGTAGTGCTTCAGATGCGCAGCATTTGGCAGCAGAGTTTGTCGTCCGCTATAAAGAACATCGGCAACCCTATGCTGCTATTGCGTTAACAACAGATACCTCTATCCTAACGGCACATGGTAATGACTATGACTTTAGCACCATTTTCGATCGCCAGATCGAAGCATTAGCCAAACCTGGAGATATTGCAATTGGACTTTCCACTTCAGGAAACAGTGATAACGTCATCAACGGTTTTAAAGTCGCTGAAGCTGCTGGGTGTTGGACCTGCGCTTTTACAGGACAATCCGGAGGCCAATTGTTGACTCAAGCAGATAGTTGTATTCAAGTGCCATCGCAGGAAACAGCACGTGTTCAGGAAGGCCACATCATTATCGGTCATTGGCTTTGTGAGGCTCTAGATCAAGCGATCTCCGCTCAGTAATCGATTATGTCAAAAACCCTTTCGACGGATGTAGTAATTATTGGTGCCGGTATTGCTGGCCTATGGCTGCACCATCGCCTGAATAAAATGGGTGTTCATGCCCTTTTATTAGAAAACAAAGCCATCGGCAATGTACAAACGCTAAGCGCACAAGGCATTATTCATGGCGGTGCTAAATATGCCTTAAACGGCATCCTCTCAAAAGCAACTCAAGCCATTGGTGATATGCCTGCACGTTGGCAAGCTTGCTTAGCAGGTCAGGGTGATGTTGACTTAAGCTCAGTTAAAGTCCTCGCCAATCATCAATTAATGTGGTCTAAGGATCAACTGTCTTCCAAAATGCTGTCATTTTTTGCCAGTAAGGCATTGGCTAGTCGCATGCAGCCTGTACCTGCCCCTGAACGACCTGACATTTTCCAGTCACATGGATTTAAAGGATCACTCTATCAGCTTGACGAACCCGTACTCGATATCCCTTCAGTTTTAAAAAGCATTGCAACACCTTATCAAGATCGTATTTTGTACGCTGACCCAGAAAAGGCGTTGTCTTGGCAACAAAATGGTCAGCATATCAAGAGCTTAAACATCGGCGATATTGCTATTGAGGCCCAACAATTTGTACTCACTGCGGGTGAAGGTAATGAAGGACTTTTAAACTCTCTTAATATTAAGAAACCCGCTATGCAACGTCGGCCATTACAAATGGTGCTATGTAAATCTAAAGATCCTAGTCAATCTCTTCCTCCGCTCTACGCACATAGCTTGGGATCAGGTTCAAAACCCATTGCGACCATTACTAGTCATCAAAATAAGTCGGGTAATATCGTCTGGTATATCGGTGGCAATATTGCTGAAAATGGGGTTGGAAAATCTCTTGCTACCTTGGCTGATGAAGCGCGTACTTTATTAACTGAGATACTGCCTTGGGCGACTTTACATGAGCTTGAATGGGCTGCACATGCTGTGGAACGTGCCGAGCCTAAACAGTCTGCTTTAAGCCGTCCTGATAGCGCTTTTGTTGAATCTAAAGGCAATATCCATATTGCTTGGCCCACCAAATTAGCCTTAGCACCTGATTTAGCCGATAAAGCCATCGAAAAGTTACAAAAACAAGGCCTTGTCAAACATCAACATAATGAACAAGCACTGCTGGCCCCAGCACCCTTCGGTGATCCACTTTGGGATAGCGCTTTTCAATGAGCTTGTTTTTATCTAACCGAAACGCCATTGCTCAAACGGAGCTTTCTGTCTCTCCTCTCGGCCTAGGTACAGTCAAGCTAGGGCGTAACACCGGCGTTAAATACCCTACGGCTTTTAGTATCCCCAATGACCAACAGGCCATGGCTTTACTGAATCAAGCCTGGGATTTAGGCATTAATTTCCTTGATACCGCACCTGCCTATGGCACTAGCGAACAACGCTTGGGGGATCTTTTGCCTAAACTCGATCACGATTGGGTGATTGCCACCAAAGTTGGAGAAACGTTTAACCCTGCTAGCGCTGAATCTGATTACAACTTTACCCCCGAATTTATCCAACGTAGTGTTCAGACTAGTTTAAAGAACCTGAGACGTGATGTGCTTGATATTGTGTTAATTCACTCTGATGGCCAAGACAAAACGATTATTGAACAATACGGCGCATTGGATGTTTTAAACGATTTAAAACAACAAGGTCTAATTCGTGCAACTGGCATGTCGACCAAAACCGTCGAAGGTGGCTTGTTAGCGATACAACAGTCAGATATTGCAATGGTGATGCACAATCTAAGCTATCAAGATGAACAGGCTGTCATTGATACCGCCGCCAATGAAAACAAAGCGATTTTTATTAAGAAAGCGTTGAGCAGTGGTCATTTAGATTCCTCAACTGCAGAAACTGATCCCGTTCAAGCTAATTTTGACTTTATCTATCAGGCACCGGCTGTTGTTAGCATCATTGTGGGCACCATCACACCAGAACATTTACATGATAATGTTAAGAAAGCGATTAAAGCATTAGCTTAGTTTTTTGCTTTTTTCCACTTTCCTTTCAAAAGGCGTTTAAGCTTTTTCTTTGTTGTTAATTTCCAATCATAATAGCTAAGCGATGTTTTCCAGCGTTGTGCAAATTGGCGGCCGTAAGCTTCAAAATAATATTCCATGAATAATTCACGATTTGGCCAGTTGAGCTTATAGCAACACCGCATCAGGTCGAGTAAACGCTGCTGCTCTGTGACATTTTGTTTGATGTATATCGTCGCTCGGCCAATATCAATCGCCGTAATATTAATCTCATCATTTTCTGTAGTGACTAACAAATTCCCACCGGTTAAATCATGGTGGATGATTTTCTCATCATGCATATTGCAGGCATAATCTGCGACTGCCTTAATAATTTGCTCTTTGCTAAAACCACCAAAGCTGTCTTGTCCTTCACCAAACGCGGTGAAAGCTTGTCTGACAGAAAAAGCAGCATCGACATATTCACAGACATAGTAATTGTGGGTAATACCAGTATTTTCAGTTTGTTCGTAATACGCGACTGGCATCGGGCTTTTCACACCCCGACGCAACATTTCCCATGCATTATCCCAGTGACGTTGGCCCTTGCTGGCTTTAAACCGGTATGTGAATTTTTTGATACCACGTGCCCGGTTTTCTTTCACTACAACGGTACCGTTTGAATCCAACGGGTGTTGAATACTCCACACTTTATTACGTTGATCTCGATGGACAGATAATTGCGTCGCACTCAATAGTTTTTCTGGCAATAGCGCTTGTGCTTTTTCCTTTGCATCTTCACCTGGCTTAACAGCAACCGCTCCGTGCCACTTTCCTTCTGTCCATGGTAGATACCGTATCTCACCTGTTATCCCAAAATTTACTTTTTCAGGTCTTGGTTGGATGTCGGCAAGTTGTTGCTCATTCTGTTGTAATGATGTGGGCTGCTCAAATTGTAAGAATAGTGGACGTTCGGTGAAGCTCAATACCGGTTCTGTCACTGCTTCGCCTAGTGCATCCAGTATCTCAGCTTGTTCCAGTTGCTCTCGGCTATACAACTGCTCCGCATCAACGCAGCCCCGATCTTGTGTCCATACAATATGCAGTTGTTTTTGCTCTTTAGTTTCAAAAATAAAGTGGTGCAAGCCTTTATCTGCATTGACCGCTTGAACACACGTGGTTCCCGCCAAAAGTTTAATAATATTCGCATAAGCATAAAAGGCTTCTCGAATTTCAAAATCCGATAAATCACCTCGGATTTGCTTATAAAATGTCACATTATCAATGACCGGGTAGCCTGTTGAACCATCATTGATCAGGCCATCTCTGCTGCAGATTAACGGTCCCCAATAAACCTGACCTAATGCCCCTGTCGATGCAGCAATCACCAAATATCGGATCAAATAATCCGATTTTTTTCGTTCTGGTGTTACCGACCAACGACGTAAACGTTTACTAGACCAACATTTATACGTACAAATGATGTTATCAACACCATACTCATGGCCAATTGCTTTCATCACCCGCGCTTTTTTAACCAAATTCAATTTCATGATATTGGTCATGGCTTTACCCAATGCACGATGGTCGAATGCTTCCGGTTGGATCACCCGCTCAACAAACAGGTTATTGGTGTAAATATCGGGGGCATGTCCCTGTAATTGCATTTCACTCAGTAATTGAATGCTACACAATGGCTCAAAGTCCGAGACATTAGGGCCGGCTAATACAATACCTCTTGTTTTTAATTGTTCGTTGGCAATACGCCAAGCAATTAAATAATCCATTGGCTCAAACCCTGACCAACGGCCACGGTTAGGTGTAGAGCCAATCTCAATACACGCAACTTTGTCGCTGTATTTGTCTGCGATGGTATTGAGGAAATCAATCCAACGCTGTTGTGCTGCCATCGTAAACGTTTTGGCATCTTCAAAAGGCGGGATAAGATCGAGTAATACTTTAAAGCCAGCTTCTAGTACGCGCTTGAGTAACCTCTCAGCGTAGCCATCTAATGAATCATAAGTGAAGTTCATTCGGACATGTTGCAAGCCTAATTCTTGTAACCGCTCAATAATGAAATCATCTACTTTAGGATCTGCACCAGGGGCGATATTAATACCAAAGAAGTCATTCTCAACCGCCACGCCCGCTTGGATCTTCGGCGAATGTTTAGCCCAAAACCCAGAAGCGATAATTGATTGAGAAATATGTTTTGCTGAACGCAAGTAATATTGGGTACGCGGGTTCAAAATTGACGACAAACCTAAGTTTATAAAATTAGGATTGGAAGTGTATCACGGTAATAAAAGTGAAAAAACTTACTTTTACTCCTGTTCTAACTCACCTCTCCATTAATTATCCGTGATAACTACGGAGATATTTCAGGGTAACTGAAGTTGAGCTTTAAAAAGTTTTCTGTTCAAATTACTAGACTTATTTCATACTTATATCGTTCAGTACTAATGAAAATAAAATATATAAAGGCAAACCAGCTTTACCCGGAGCCAACACATGTTAACTAAAATAAAACATCTCAAACATTTAAGAAAAATACGTCGTGAGAAGCCCGATTACTGGCACTTACCAAAAGATGGCTTGGGTTATATACAGATACCAAAAGTAGCATCACGCTCAATACGCGTATCTCTTATTTCACACCTCAGCAGTCAAGATGCTTCAAATTTCAGCAAAGAAGAAATTAAAAAATATACTGATGTGTATTCTTCGCATATTTCACAAAGTGATATTTTTAATCAGACCTCTAAAGCTTTTATTTTCTCTTTTGTACGCCATCCTTACCAAAGAATTTGGTCATGCTATAAAAATAAAATATCTAGTCCGAAGATAACGAAAAATCTTTTTGCTTGCCATAATATTTCTCTGCAAGATAATTTTGATACTTTTGTAGACAAAATTTGTGAAATACCTGATTCCGAAGCAGACAGACATTTTCGTTCTCAGAGTTGGTTTTTAATGAATGGGGATACTGTGATACCGAACTTTGTTGGTAAACTCGAGTCAATACAAAAAGACTGGAAAACCTTGAGTAATCAATTTGATTTACCTGAAATACCTCACCGCAATGCCACTGAAAAAAGCTATGAAGTAAGTAACAGGAACAAAACACTTATACAACAACGTTATCAATCTGATTTCACCAACTTTTACCCAGATCAATATTAATCAATATTTGAACATAAATTCAATTTTAGGACAGAAATGAAAGACATTACTGTAGATAGCAGCCCCAGTGACGCGCATTTAAAAGACATCGGAGCCGCATATTGGCCAACATGGGAAAAAGAAGTTTCTACTTTTCCGTGGGAATTTGTTACAACAGAAACAGCCCTGATTTTAGAAGGCGAATGTGAAATGACACCTGAAGATGGTGGTGCACCCACTACGTTTAAAGCGGGTGATTTGGTCACTTTCCCTTTAGGCTATAAAGGCACTTGGGAAGTCAAGAAAGCGCTTAAAAAGCGTTACATGCATAGTGAAGGTGATGTTAAAAAACGGTTTTTTAATCGTTTAACGCGGACGATTAATTGTGTTAAGTCAATTGGTAAATAGAGCTTCTATTTACTTCTAGATAAATCTAAAGTTTTACCTTCTATATAAACCTCCTAGGGTCATTTTCAGTATTGACCTTGTTTACGTTTATTTCGACTAAGGTCGAGTTAAGGAAATGCGTGGCCATTTCCCTAACAACCCTAGGCCACCCCTTGTACTGGCCTACAGCTTCATTCGTCATAAATTCAAATGAGCGGTTCGTTCAAAACTCGCTACGCTCAAACACTGAACTCAATTATCGCTTATTTGAACCTATTCCTCATCATTACAAAATGGTGATCCGGGACAAAAAACACAATCTCGAAAAGAATTCCAAAGTGCCCTTAATGCTAAGCTGAGTTTTAATAATCCGTTTGGATTAAACGCGACGAGTGTCTGAGCAAAGGGAGTTTTCGTCGTGTCCAAACTGATTCTTAAAATTCAGGTACCCGTAGGGCGAGCATGGTCTGGCCTTTTGTTTGGTTCGTTTATTTTGGCCACGCAAAATAAATGAACGCCACGCGGCAGCAATAAAAATTACTCTTTAAATTCTGTTTTTCCATAATTCTTTTCTAAGCTCATTTTCCAGTTTTCATGTTCCTCTATATAGTCGTAGAACCCTCGACTCATTCGTGGTAAGGCAATCTCACCTATAGTACTCATCGGGTCGACTTTATCCTGTGGCCAAGATGAGAAATCCTCGATTATTTTTGCCGACAATATTTCTATGTTCTCCCCCCCAAGGGTTCGTTCCTTTCTCAACATTCATAAAATAATCCTTACTTCGAAATATTTTATGGTCAAGCGCTAAGTAAAATTGATGTCGCCAATATTTCTCATGCTCTGAACATATAACTTTGTATATGTTTAATTTAATTTCTTTTGAGAGTTCTTTGTACCGACAGATGTGTCTAGCTGTTGTTAGCCAATTTAGACGATCAGCTTTTGGAGGAATATGTTTAGCATTATCAGTGAGTGCTTTATATGCCCAATCTAATGATAATAAGGATTGATCTAATAATTGTTTATCTGTGGCCCGTTGTTTATCCTGATTGGACGCATCAAGATTAGATAAATAATTCGCTACCGCAATAAATATTGATATTAGCGTGACTCCACTAAACATCGTTCTCCAATGTTCTAGTGTCACATCCTCCTTAGGAACCGAAAAGTATAACAAACCAATAATTATTAACAATATTGTTATAGCTATAAAAATTATTTTCCACATTACTCATCCTTGTTCTCTGCGAAATCTATGGATTATTTATCTTCTCAACAATCGCCGTAGTAGAGCAATTCTCCACCAGCCCCATCACACGCACTTCCCCACCATAGCCTTCAACAATCTCCCAACCAACAACCCCAGTTTTATCATAGTCACCACCTTTGACTAAGATATCGGGTTGGACTTCTTTTAATAGTGCTTCTGGGGTATCGCCTTCAAAACACGTCACCCAGTCTACTGAGGCAAGACCCGCTAGAACGGCTAAACGACGGTTGGCAGTGTTGATGGGTCTACCTTGGCCTTTAAGTTTAGTGACAGATTCATCAGTGTTAATGGCTAAAACAAGACGATCACCTTGTGCTCTGGCTTGTTCGAGATAGCTGACATGACCGGCATGGAGAATATCGAAACAGCCATTGGTGAAAACGACTTTCTCGCCCCGGTTTTTTGCTTGTTGCACCGCGAGTTTAAGTTGTTCCACCGTGACTACACCTGCGATGCTATGATCAGTATTGTTATCGCCTTGATGGCGTTGGTATTCGGTTTTAAGCTCGGGTTCACTGACTGTGGCCGTACCCAATTTGCTGACAACGATACTGGCTGCAACGTTAGCTAACGTGACAGCCGTTTCTAAGCTTTCGCCAGCTGCTAGTACGGCGGCTAAGGTAGAAATAACAGTGTCACCGGCACCTGTGACATCGGAGACTTCTTTGGCGATGGCCGGTAAGTGAAATTCAGGCAGGTCTTGTCTGATGAGTGACATACCATTTTCACTGCGTGTGACTAAGATCGCTTTGATGTCGAGCTGCTTAATTAAGTGTTGTGCTTTCTCAATTAGGTCGGCTTCTGACGTTATTGTGCCGACAACAGCTTCGAATTCCGTCATATTAGGTGTAATTAGGTCTGCGCCACGGTATTTTTCAAAGTCATTGCCTTTCGGATCAACTAAGACGGGTACGGATTGTTTCTTCGCTAAGTTAATCCAATACAGGGGATCTGCTAACGTGCCCTTATTGTAATCCGATAACACCATCACTTTTGATTCGGCTAATAATGGTTCAACTATCGGCTGCATCGCTTGCCATTCTTGTGTTTCGAAGATCTTTTCAAAATCCATTCTCAGCAGTTGTTGATGATTGCTGATCACGCGGCGTTTGATGATGGTGTCCCTATTTTCTGCACGATGAAAAGCGCAATCAACACCGACGGAATTAAGGCGCTGTTCTAGGGTTTCTGCTGCTGTATCTTGTCCGGTGATGCCACTGATTTTGCAACTTGCTCCTAATGAGGCGATGTTCATTGCCACATTCGCTGCGCCACCAGGTAAATCCTCTACGCGTTCGACATTCACAACAGGTACGGGCGCTTCTGGTGAGATGCGATTCGCCTTGCCATGATAAAAACTGTCTAACATCACGTCACCGATAACGAGTACTTGATGGCCTTGTAGGTTCGGAAAAGAGGCTTTCATAAGGATTATCTTATGCCTTTGAACAAATGGAGAAAATGTTTATTGTGCTTGTAAAACAGCTTCAAGTCTATGCCAAACCGTTTCAACACTGATGTCTGGCATGCAAACAGGTTCACCGTTGATGGCTTCTGGTTTCGGACAGGTTCTTTTGTAACAAGGGGCACAATCGAAATCACTCACAATATGGTGCTGATTGTTACCAACGGTGCCGATTAATACCGTAGACGTTGAACCATAAATCGTTTGGGCTGGAAGCCCTGACACCGCTGCGAGGTGGGCTAGGCCGGTATCACTACATACTGCGCCTTTGGCTTTATGAGCCAATGCGGCAACTTCATTGAGTGATAGACAAGGTAAGGCATAGGCCTGTTCACTGACCGCCGCAATATCCTTTGCGCGCTGATACTCCTCATCATTACCAGAGGGTAATAACACGCTATAACCTTGTTCCGCCGCTATTGTCACCAATTGCTGCCATGATGATAACGGCCATAATTTACTGACCCAACTGGCATTGTGTACAAAAATTAAATACTTATCGGGTAGCTCGAAGTCTAGTGTTGGTAAATCATACTGTGAAAAATCAGTGCCATAATCTGGTTTAGTGTCCGGCAGTGAATAATTCAGTGCTTGCGATAAAATTTGTCGGATACGATCTATCGCATGCTGTTTTCCTGGTATTTGATAACGGTGCTTATAAGCCTTATAGGCAAATTTTTCACGGCAATAGCCTTTATCTAGACCATGGACCTCACCGTCATAAAACCAAGAAACGGTGGCGCTTTTCATATTGTTTTGTAAGTCGATAACGAGATCGTAGTCACCTTGGTTAAGCTGTTGTTTAAAGTCTTTGAAAACACCCGTTCGCCAAGTCTGGATAAAGCTTTTTTTCCATTGACGGTGAGCCGTTGTAATCACGTTTTTAACCGCAGGATGCCATAAAGGCACTGCTGAAAAGTTTTTATCGACGACCCAATCAAATTCGATACCCGGTATGGCTGCTGCGGCATCGGTTAATGCCGGTAAGGCATGCATCAAATCGCCCATTGAGGTCAGCTTAATAATCAAAACACGCATGCTATTTGTGCTTATGCAGCATTCACCATCAAGGGTTGTTCTTGATGTTGACGGAGTATTTTTAAGAAAGCATCAGGATTTTTTACTTGTGTTAATTCACGGGGGAAGTGCTTGTCTTGCAAGCGTGATAACCAGAAACGCATGGCAGCAGTGCGTAACACTAAGTTCCAATGCGTTTTTTCTGCTGTTGTGAGTTCACGCTGTTGGGTATACGCAGTCATCAGTGCTTGATAACGACTTGTTTCTAACAAACCTGACTTGTCTATACACCAGTCATTCACGGTGACGGCGAGATCATAAAGTAGGTATTCATCACAGGCATAATAAAAATCGATAATGCCTTTGAGCTCATCACCTTCAAATAAGGCATTGTCTCTAAACAGATCAGAATGTGTCAGACCGGAAGGTAAATTTAATTCTGAGTACTGTGCTTGAAATCCCAATTCTGCCGTCATTACTTTATTTGATTCTGCATCTAGTTTTGGCAATACACGTTCTGCCGATTTTTGACGCCAATCTGCACCGCGTTCGGTTAGTCGTCGTCCTTTGAACTGTTGACCTGCAACGTGCATTTTCCCAAGTACTTCACCAATTGCTTGGCATTGCACTGCACTTGCAATGCCACTCACTCCCCTTCCACCTAACCGTCCTACTAAGGCTGCCGGTTTACCAGATAAGGTTTTGAGGTAATGACCTTTTTTATCCGCTTCGGGGTGTGCTGATGGAATGCCGTGTTGATATAAAAACGTCATAACGTCAAGAAAATAATCCATCTCATTAAAATCATGTTGTTCAAATAGGGTCAATACAAACTGACCTTGCTCTGTGGTGACGAAATAATTGGTGTTTTCTATGCCGTCACTGATGCCTTCATAAGACACGAGTCCACCTACCGCATAATCGCTTAAAAGCGCTTCTAATGCCGGGCGCTCGACTTCTGTATAAACTGACATGAATAATTTAGATATTGATTAGAGACTAAACAGTCTAGTTTACCACTCGAGCAGAATCCAACTAGGAATTAATAAGCCAGAATCAAGTTCATGTTGTGTCGTGTCTAAAGAACCGTCGCCATCTGTATCCATTAGGAAATAGGGCCGGCCTATTGTAGGGACCACTTTAATCATATAAAGCTTACCGTTCATACGATATTCTTGGATTGTGCGGTCTTGTTTTTGGATAATATTAATATCGGGCTCGATACTCTCGCCATCCATCAATGGTTCAGGAATGACCGGTGGCTTTAGATAATCTGGCTCCGCCCACACATTAGCTGACATTAATAACGCAACTGAGCATACAATAACCAACTTGTTAAACATAATTTTCTCCCTAAACTTTCGTATAAAGATAGCATTTCCATTACGATGATTAAAGCAAACCCTTTTTAACCGAATTTTTGAAAAATAATAATCTTATGACGCAATCTAGTCCTTTTGTTCTTGTTGATGGTTCTTCATACCTTTACCGTGCTTATCACGCCATGTTTAAGGCTGATTTACGTAATAGTGCCGGTGAGCCTACTGGTGCTATTCGCGGTGTTATTGCCATGTTAAAACGACTCGAAAAAGATTACCCCAATAGCAAAATTGCGGTTATTTTTGATGCTAAAGGTAAAACCTTTCGCGATGATATTTACAGTGACTACAAAGCTCAACGGCCGCCAATGCCCGATGATTTACGTTCTCAGGTCCAGCCTGTTTACGACATTATCAATGCCATGGGCTTCCCATTACTCATTATTGATGGCGTTGAGGCAGATGATGTGATTGGCACCTTAACCCAACAAGCCACAGAAAAAGGCATTGACGTTGTAGTCAGTACGGGTGATAAAGATATGGCTCAGCTGGTCAATGAGCATGTCACATTGGTCAACACCATGACTGAAACCACGTTGGATATTGCTGGCGTGAAAGAAAAATTCGGTATTCCGCCTGAACTCATTATCGATTTCCTCGCTTTGATGGGGGATAAAGTCGACAATATTCCAGGTGTACCGGGTGTTGGCGAAAAAACAGCTTTGGCCTTATTGCAAAATTTAGGCGGTATTAACGCTATCTACGAAGATTTGGAAGCGGTGCGCACTCTGGCTTTCAGGGGTGCCAAAACAATGCCTGAAAAACTCGCTGATAATAAGGAAATGGCTGATCTGAGTTATTTGTTAGCCACCATTAAGTGTGACGTTGTGTTAGATGTCACCGTTGATGAACTGATTAATCAACCACGTGATATTGATGCACTCCATGCTTTATTTAGCCAGTTTGAGTTTAAGAGCTGGCTAACTGAATTATCCAATAGCGCTGAATCAACTGGCGTAGTGCCGGCAGCTGCTATCGTAACAGAACAACATTACGAAACGATTTTGACTGAAGATCGTTTGCAATATTGGCTAAAAGCCTTGAAGGCCGCACCTTTATTTGCCTTTGATACCGAAACCACCAGCCTTAACTATTTAGATGCACGATTGGTCGGGCTTTCATTTGCGATTGAACCGGGTACCGCTGCTTATTTACCCTTAGCCCATGATTATATCGGCGCACCAGAACAATTAGATTTTGATAATACGTTAAGCTTATTTAAGCCACTCTTAGAAGATTCCGAACAGCATAAAGTAGGTCAGAATTTAAAATATGATCGCCATATTTTGCTCAATCATGGCATCGATTTACAAGGTATCGAACACGATACGATGTTGGAATCTTATGTGCTTGATAGCACAGCGACACGCCATGATATGGATTCTTTAGCTGAAAAACACTTGGGCCGAACCACCATTCATTTTGAAGATATTGCGGGTAAGGGTAAAAAACAACTGACCTTTAATGAAATTGATCTTGAACAAGCCGGCCCTTATGCCGCTGAAGATGCCGATATTACTATACAGCTTCATCAAACCTTGTATCCACAATTAGAAGCCACTCCGACGCTACTTTCAGTTTATCGCTCTTTAGAAATGCCATTATTGCCTGTCATCAATACCTTAGAACGCAATGGCGTTAATATTGATATTTGGATGCTTCAGCAGCAGAGTGATCAATTAGCCCATCAAATTAATAAGGCCGAACAGCAGGCTCACGCTATTGCAGAAGAAACCTTTAATTTAGGCTCGCCTAAACAACTTGGTGCTATTTTATACGACAAGCTCGAACTGCCTGTATTGAAAAAAACGCCGAAAGGCCAGCCTTCAACTGCC
>Ga0206131_10004470_pt1 | contig 15303 bp, 21 predicted proteins | sample Helgoland_Spring_FD_148636 | JGI IMG/M metagenome (GOLD analysis project Ga0206131, IMG submission 148636) | Pelagic subsurface seawater microbial communities from Kabeltonne, Helgoland, North Sea - Helgoland_Spring_Bloom_20160517_1 | ecosystem: Environmental > Aquatic > Marine > Epipelagic ...
TCACCAGTGATTTCTATGTTAGCCCAATTGCTACCTTGATTGCCTCTTTGTAATAAATCTACATCGTTGTAGTCACCAGTGACTTCTACAAAGCCTTCGTGTGCTCCGTTGCCACGTTGTTTATGTTCTACATCGTTGTAGTCGCCTGTGATAATATCTGCTAAATGATGAGCACTAGCACAACAGTTGCTTGCTTGATCTGTTTGTGCCGAATGATACACATTGTTATTGCCTGTGATGGTTACATAGGCTTCGTGATCGCCACCTTCTGTTGTGTCTGTAGTACCGTCTACTTTTTTACCTTGCCATATTTTTACATCGTTATTGTCGCCGTCGACGTCACTACGTATAAAATTACTTTCGCCGCTGCCACCTTGATATACATCTAATGTGTTGCCATCGCCGTCTAAGTCGCCTTGAAACTGATGATAGTCTCCTATTTGTACAAATGTCATAGTGTTGTTATTGCCATCACTGGTGTCATTCGGACCGATTGAGCCAAGGTCATTGTTGTTTCCTATTTGAGTTTCTGTTATTGTATTGTTATTACCAGATCCGCTAAAGCCAGCAATATTGTTTTCGCCATCCTGAGTAACGGTCAATTTAAAGTTGTTGCCCGATTGCGTTACATATAGTTCATTTGCATTACTAGAAGTCGTTTTGACGGATAGTAATACTATTAGCGCCACCGACGCCCACTTTATATCCATAGTTGCTAAACCCTCCTTGTTGCATATCCACACTATAACTGTGCCCTTGACTTAATCTCAGTTGAAAGAAGTGCTGATCGCCTTCTGCTCTACTTACTACAAAGTATGGATATTCTTCATCGTAAAATATATTTGTTTCTGGATCTAATCCTAGAAACTTCTCTTCAAAAAATGCTGCGTTTTGTACCATTAGTTCGTCAAACCATTGTGCTAGTATCTCTGCTAGTTGTCTAGCCATTTCATCGTAAAACTCACTGTTTAAATATGTTGTGTTGTCTAAGTCAGTGACCCAGATGCTTTTGATACCTTCAACAAGCGGATCTTTGTCGAGCTCGTCGAACTTTAAAAAGTCAATGTCTAATAGATTTGTTACAGGAAACTGTCTTTCTAGTTCTGCATCATACGGATCCTCGCGGCGTATAATTAACATTGAGTTTAACATATCCTCTGGCAAGTCTAATAGCACTGTAGGACCTGGTGTTGCTCCACTGTGCGGAACAACTGTGGTTTGAAATGCTTGATTCATTATAACTGTGCCAACATCGCTCGATACACTTATTTCACCTATGATACAATCGCCACTGGTATTACAACTTGGTAACAATGTAATCATGCTGCCGCCAATCTCGTCTACAATCATCATAAAGTCTGTGCCACGCACGTTGATGGTTGCACTAGGTGTGCGTATGTTAACACGTTGTCTGCTGTTCTTTGCTATTTGTCCACTGGCATAACGCACTGCGCCTAGTGTTGCTCGCATACTCAATGCACCTTGTTGAGTGTTAGGATCATATATAAACTCATCAATGATCATACGTGAGTTTTCTGTTACATCAACTCTAGTATCATCAACAAAATCTAATCTTAGTTTACCATCGGCTGTAACTACATTGTCATTCATTTCCAGGCCAAGTCCTACTTCGCCTGTGTATGCTGTGTTATCTCGTTTGATTGTGCTGTCGCCTTTTGATTCGGCAATTTGTCCTATGTTAGCATATGTAGGAGTGGCTGATAAAAATAATAGTACAGCTAATAGTTTAGTCAGTTTGGGTGATGTCAACATCTTGTGCATCCCCCGTAAACGTTCCATTTACAACATTATCATTTACGCCGCTTTGTGTTATTTTATAATTACTTCCGCCGCCAGTAATATCTAGCGTTACACTATGTCCTGTTGTACCGTTTCCGTCTTGGTCTATTTCTACAAGCACACCGCCACCGCTTGTAGTATATGTTGTTGTACTATCACTAGTAGTTGCTGCACTGCCTGTTGCACTATTGTCTACAGTAACATTTACAGTTGCTTTTGTACCGTCAACGCTAGTAATTAATACGTTGCCGTCGCCAGTAACAGTAAAGTCTATTTGAGCACTGTCTGCATCTGCTGTCTCACCAATACGCATTACGTACTCGTTAGTGTCACCTGTTGTAGTGATGTTAAGTGTAACATTCTCACAATTTACACCAGCAATTGAACTACAAAGTAAATCAACAGTGTTGCTATTGCCTGTAAAAACCCAAGTACCTGTATATGTGTTACCGTTAATTACAGCGTCCACAATGTTTGTATTACCTGTTTGGGTGATATCAAATGTCATATCGTCACCAGTGAAGGATGCATCAGTAACAGAGTCACCGACTTCGTTATCCTGTCCGTCTTGTGATATATCTAGATCTAATGTATCTCCAATTTGTGTTATGTAAATTTCGTTTGCATTTACAGTAACACTAAATGATAATATCAAAATCCATACTAGTAATAAATTTCTCATTAACTTTTGCCCTTCACTATTATTTATTGATCGATTGGTTTAATTTAACGAGCATTTAATAGATTCATACCATAAAAATTTGACGGTTTGTCAAAAATTTGACGGTTTTGGAGTATTTTACGGTTTAAAATTCCATAAATTTTGATTAGCCCCTTGGTATATTAACTCAATTACTGCTAATTCGATTGCCTCACGCACTGCATAATTAGTTGGCTCGTTAATACTGTATCCAGTTTCAACTTCTAATGCTTTCGTTCCAAGATCTAAAAATTTGAATACATCTGCTCCAGATCGGTAACTTGCTATTGATTTTTCTGCTGCTACACTTACTAACACTCTGCCCGAACTTACACTTACAATACGCATTGCAACAGTAACAGTATCGATTCTATATTCTGCTGCTGCACCTATACCAAAGTATCTAGCACCAGATCCACCTGTAGCAACGTTTGAATCATAACCCACAATACCGCCTTCTAGTATAATGCCAGCAAACTTCATTGGAGCTAATGGTGTCGGGTTATCTTTTTCGTAATTAGTTCTAGTATTACGTATCAACTGGCGTTCTTTAATAACATTATCCATACCAACACGTTCTACAACTTCAAACCAAGTACCTTCTCCTGCTTGTAATAATGCATCTATTACCCAAACTTCTGCACCTTGTGTTACTGCACTAGATAGGTTAGCAACATTGTCTGCTGGTTTACGCTGTCCTGTTTTGTCTTGGAAACTGTAAACTGCAACTGTCATCACAGGGCCATCAAGTGGTTTTAGTTCATTTAGTTCTGTCACCATTGGATTAGTCTGTATAGTTGCTTGTGGTGATTGCAGGTTAGTAGGCATAGTTTTTGTACTACATGCAGCAAGAAGTAATAGTATTGGTATTAGTTTCCACATTAAAAATTAAACTCCCCAGCGCCTGGAATAGTAATCTCTGTATAGCCATCTTCACCGTCTATAACAAGTGTGATACTACCATCAGTTTCATCTTTGGTCCATGTAATCGTAGCACCTTCAACTTCAGTTGTGCCAGTGTTAGCACATGCTGGTTGATCTTCTTCTCCACATGCTGCAAACATATTGTCCACCATTTGCTTAGAGAGTGTTGCATAGATGCGTGATTCTAAGTTACGAATAAATTTATTTAAAGTAGTATTTTCAAGTTCTCTAGCAATACGATTTGCTTCAGCTTCTGCTTTTTTAGCAATGTCTTGACTTCTATTAAACTGTAGCTGTTCCATACTTAGCACATGGGCACTATACCCTTGGCCACTAAAGCTAGGACTTTTAAAGTTGTGAACTAAGTCGGCATTCGCTACAGTAGGTAGCAACAAAAATAATGCTGCAACTAATGTTTTCATAACAATGTCCTCCAACAGTATTTATCGGAAGGTATCTAAAATATTATAGTAATATTATTTCTTTTTGATATTTGTCTTTTTAGTAGTATACTTTTTAAATGCTTCGCCCTTGTCAACCTTTAGTCTTAAATAAGGGTTATCAGGCGAACCACCAGCATAAGTTCTAATAGTTAAAAAGTCTTTTCCGTCCGGATCAAAGAATCTTATCTTAGGTACAGGAATATTAAATTTAGGACTAATAGTGCTTATATACTTTACATTAAAGTTGAATTTTTCATCTTCTGCTAGTTTATCTAATAGTTCTACATCTAGAATAAAATAACCTTTTGATGTAAATTGCTTTACATCAATACCGTCTTCTTGCCTACGAGCAAATGTTTTAATTGTATTCATAAGTTGGCGCATTGCTGTTCTTTCACTAGCATCAAACTCGCCTTCGAACACACGTTGGAATTCATTGTATGCTTGTCTAAATAGAATTACGTTAGCACTAGCAATATCTGTAGCACTTTCAAATTCTTTACGAGCTGCTTCTTCTTCACCTGCTACGTCTATGCCCATTTCATTAAAGAACTCGCTGGCAATAGCATAGCGTTCTTGCATACTAGCTGTAACTTTACCTAAGCCTACTTGATGTAATTCCTTTGTTGAATTTGCTTTTAAACTAAATTTAGCAGTTTTACCTGTAACTGAATTTACAAAACTAATATCCGATTTAGTGCCGCTCTGATCAGATAATCCGTCTCCAACGATGTTAACTTCATCATATTCGCCGTTAGTAGCATATTTGTTAGCATAATCACCTGTGTTGTCATTTGCGTCAGGAATAACAGCATTTTTCATTAGAGGAGCAACTTTAGGATGTTGTAAAATGTCAGGACGTTTAGCGTCTCTAAAGATGTCGTCACTCGCTCTAATCATGATAGTAAATTTATCAAACTTTTTACTTTTTACATCTTCGCCTTTGCCTTCAATTTTTTTACCATTACCTAGCTGGTCCAATATACGTTGAACGTCTGCTTCTCCAATAGGGTTAGTACCGCTTATTAATCTAGCATAAACTGCCGAAGCGTGAAGAATTTCCATAAGCTCTCCAACATTAGCAACATCGTCAACACTACTTTGTCTTGACCCTGCGCCTGGAAACTTTTTAAGAGCATTTGATTGTACTTCTTGAGAATTTTCATTATCACCTATAAACCCTACAACTGTAAATGGCTTCTGTGCTCTAGCCTGGGCCTGTGTTCTAATTTCGTTTTCGATATTTTTTAGATTCTGAGGTTTTGAATAATACTCTGTATCGGGAGTAAACTTTTCACCTGTTGTAGTAGTAGTAGGAACACCCGTTTTTAGAATATTTATAAAAGCATTAAGACGGTCGTCGTTTTTTTCTTTCATAAGACTTTTAGCGTTTAGCACGGCTGCTTCTATTAGGGTAGTTTTAAAATCTGTAAATCTCATTATGTTGTCCTAAATTATTAAGTGTATTTATGCTATCTTAGGAAACAACATATCTGTACAGAAACGGTCAACATCTTCTTCGTTAAGACCAAGACTTTTCATAGTACGAGGTGTATGCGGATTTTGTTGCTGATTGTGACAGTAATAGTTTTGTGCTGCGGTTACTAAGCTTCTATCGCCAAAACCTGTAAACTCGCCTATCTCATCAAAGTATGCACGTAGATTGTCTTGTGCAAGTTCAATAATAGCAACTGCTTCTTCTTCACTGTTTACATTGCCAGCTGCGAGCATCTTGTCTGTAAAGATGTTGGTAGCCCATTCTGGTAGTTGTCGTTGCTTCTTGGGGATAAAGTCTGCAACTGCTTCCTTGTAGCCTTCAATCATTGGATGATCTGGATCACTACTTGCTGAGAAGTCATGGAAGGCTCCGGTCATCTTGTTCTTGCCTGCAATAACATCAAAACCGTAGATAGGGCCGTCGTTGTTGAGTACAGGAAATACACACACATGCATCATCCACAAGCCTTTAGACTCACGTGCATCTACAACATCTATATGCGCTCTACGTACATGATCATTTGCCCACACACGATTTACCCAAGTGTCATTGTTAAAGTGTGCTAGACCCGGTTCGTCATATTCTTTTGCGTTGTCGTCAAAGATCCTAATGATCTCATTTTGACATTCAATCAGTTTGTTCCAAATAATGCTCAATATCTAACTCCATAAGGTCTTTAAATAATTGTGTGCTAAATTCAAAACACGCACGAGCTTCGTCGGCCATGTCGTCATTTGTTAAAGCACGAATTAGTTCTTTAGTTTCTTTTACATCGCCTTCAAATTTATACATACGTCCTTCGCCTGGCACTTTGCGAGCAATCATTTGTCCGCCACTTAGATCTCCCATATGTAAAACATAAAGATGTGCAAGTAAAGATTCACCGGCTTGCATCTTAGGTCTCATATATTCAATGTAGTCAAGTGTACTTTGTACTGTATGTGGACGATCTTCATGCGGCCAAAGTTCTAAAAAATCATCATATATTTTTCTTTTACGCCATAAATCAGGTATGTGATTTGCATCACCTTTTACTGCTAATAACGCTTCTAACAAATCATATTTTAGATGTTGATTCCATAAGTAAGTTGCATAGAATTCAGGATGAATTTTACCACTCATTAAAACTTTTACAAAATCCTGTCTTTCAGCATCTTTATGGTGTTCCCATGTAAGATCTTTTAAATTACTCATTTTTATCCTTCTTGTTCAATTTTAACATTAAAAGGAAACCCACTGTTTTTTGATACAGTTATAGTTTCTGTTAGTTTTTGTTCTGCTATTTCAAATGAATAGGTGCCAACTATAGCAGACCCTTCATTGTGTATTTTAATTGTAGTCTCTTCTGCGCTTTTTTCTGAATAATGAAAAATTGCCATAAGGATTTTAATTACCCAGTCCATCGGAGTTACATTATCATTTAAAAAAATAATATTATATTTAGACGGTTCCTTTATTTCTTTAATGATTTTTTCATCAAGTTTAATATCTTCTAGTGTATCTGTGTTACTCATTATTTCCTCCTAATTATAAATTGGGGGAGATATTTCACTCCCCCAAGACTGCTTACTTGCTGTCTGTTTCGATTGCTTCGTGTACTGCGCCGGAGTAATCTTTAATAGCGATTTTCTTAGGTTGCAGTGCTTCTGGTACTTCACGTTTTAGGTGTACGTTAAGCATACCTAGTTCAAGTGTAGCACCTGCTACTTCTACGTGATCAGCAAGTGTAAACTCTCTACGGAAGTTACGTCCGCCGATACCTTTGTGTAGGTAGTTTACATCTTCGTCCCCTTTAGGAGCATTACCTTCAATCTTTAATTGATTACCGTCTTTAGTAATCTCAAGATTGTCCATACCAAAGCCCGCGACAGCGACCGAGATCATAAACTCGTCATCGTTAATTTGTGCAATGTTGTATGGGGGATAACCGTTTCCATTTGGGCTGTTTGCGAATTGTCTTTCCATTTCGTTAAACAGTCTATCAAAGCCAACTGTGGCTCTGTGGAATTGTGGTAGGTCTAGAGTTGTTAGTCTTGTCATTTTGTTTCTCCTTTAATAAGCAAGATTAAATTATGTAACCCTTCCGGCGTTACACATTTATTTATCATCTATCATTTACCGATAGTTAATTTTTCGTACACACTATTGTGTGTTTGTGTACAGCGTATAAATGTTGTACATTTTGCTAGTTGTTTTAGTTTCATTGCACCTGCATAGGTACATGTACTACGCACACCTCCGAGGATCTCTTGTACCGTTCTGGCTACTTCTCCTCTATAAGGCACAAGCACTGTGCGTCCTTCTGACGAACGATAGTCTTTCAATCCGCCAAAATGTTTGTCGTTTGCACTTTCACTACTCATACCGTAGAACTGTACAAACTGTTTTTCTCTATACACTTCGTTGAATGCTTCACCTGTTTCAATAACTTCATCTGTTTTGTAAATCTTAGTAATTATTTCACCGCCGCCTTCGTCGTGTCCGGCAAGCATACCGCCAAGCATTACAAAATCAGCACCAGCAGCAAATGCTTTTGCTACGTCCCCAGGATTTGTACAACCGCCGTCGGCAATAATATGCCCACCAAGACCATGAGCAGCATCTGCACATTCGATAACGGCCGAGAGTTGGGGGAATCCAACACCAGTTTGTATGCGAGTAGTGCAAACACTACCAGGACCAATGCCCACTTTAACAATATCTGCTCCTGCAAGAATCAATTCCTCCGTCATTTCTCTTGTTACTACGTTTCCAGCAATGATAACTAGGTCTGGAAACTGATCACGTACTTTACGAACATGTTGTGCAAAGTGATCTGAATAACCATTTGCAATATCCATACATACATATTTTAAGTTGCTACCAATTGCTGCCTGTACATCAACTAACTTATGAAAGTCTTCATCACTTGTGCCAATACTCATAGCGACATTAGCTGTACGCTCTGGTATATCACTATTGAAATATTCTACAAGTGCTTCTACTGAGTATGTCTTAACTAGGCATGTAAAAATGTTGCCTTCAGCAAGTTTATCAGCCATTTCAATTGTGCCAACACCGTCCATGTTACTTGCCATAATAGGCACGCCTTCATAGTCTACTTTACTGTGTCTAAAACTAAACTTGCGTTCAAGTTTAACTTGACTACGACTTTTGAGTGTGCTACGCTTAGGACGTATTAGCACATCTTTGTAGTCAAGTTTAATATCTTCTTCAATTCTCATTTTTCTCACCATAATTAAATGAAATACTAATTCTATCTTTTTGTGTCTGATTACCTTCTACACTATGTTTAAGCCAACCTGGAAATATATATACTGCACCTGTTTTAGATTTATAACTTGCTCTTGTGCTTGTATAATATGTTGCCTTTTCTATTTCAGTAGGTATATGGTATTCAGCACCATCTGATCTTTCAAATTGTATATTGCCTTGCATATCATCTGCATGAACATAATAGACACCACTAAAAACTGCACCTACATGATTGTGTAAATGATTAAAGCTACCTGGTGTATTAATATTAATCCAAATATTGTACAACTCAACTTCTTTAAGACCAACCTGTCTTCTACAATTGTCAATTTCTAAATTTAAATATTCAACTATATTATCTATTTCAGGATGACACCCAGATTCTAATGGACTACTTTGCCAACCACCGAAATTACTAACAGTGACACCTTTGTCAGTTTTTCTACGTTCATATGCAAAGTGTCTTAGACTTGTATTGTCGATATGATGAGTCATTGCAGACCAGACTACGCTCGGAAACCAAAGTTCTGAATGAAGTGCCATTTAAAAGCCCTGATCAGATTTACGCTTTGCTTCTTTTTTTAACCACCTTGCACGAGCTGCTGCTTTTGCTTTTTTACGTTTCATACTAGGTTTTTCAAAGAACTCTCTTTGACGTAGTTCTTGTAAGATACCATCTTCTTGTACCTTCTTTTTAAATTTGCGTAACGCAAAAGCAATATCGCCGTTACGCACTTCAATTTTTAATCCTTTAGGACCGTTGTCTTCATTGTATTTTCTACTCAAAATAACCTCCGATTGTAGATAGAAAATCTAGATTATAAATTCTCTTATTACTAATATAAGTATACACTGACTCTGTGGAATTTGTCAACCAATAAGTTTTTGGTTTTGCAATAAAATAACTTGTAAGATCTTTTATGTTTGATCCTGTATTATCAACATCTATTATTGTTATATTCGATTTATGAAATACACTTAGCAGCCAATCTATTTCGGCCGCGGTTGGTTTAATATTTTCAAAAAGATAACAATTAATATTACAATTTGCATCTTTTAAGAAATCTTTTTGTAAACTATTTTTTAAATCATTACTAGGATTAATTAGTAGTAAATGTAAACTATCAGAAAATAGTTTGTCCGGGTAAGTAATAAGATTTATATCATTCATTGTCTCTAGACTTTTGTATTTGTTGGAAAAGACTGTTTTCGTCCTGTTCCGCATTTTGTTGATAGTCATCTTCCCATGGAAGTTTATCTATCTTACCTTGTATATATAAAGTCTTGTAAAATTTGATAGTCTCTTTTGGATGTGTATTTTTCCAGTTAGTTTTTGAATTTCTATATGATTCGTCTTTTTCTTTTAATAGATATAATGCATTACGTTCAGCTACTTTTAATTCTTCCGATAACTCTATATCTTTTTTTTTGGATTCTATTTCGTTTGATTCAGAAACTCTGTCGGTAGAGTCTCTTCCTTTATGTCCGGCTCCATCTGATTTATCATCTCGCTCAGTTCTTTCGGTGATAGTGCCGGACTGTATACTGGCTCTGGCACTGGTGGAAGTTTCACTTCTGTTTTCTTTAGTTTGTTGCCCATCATTAGGTCTATTAGTGTTGTCATCTATTTTCTCCTCGTAGCCAAACTTGTTACGTTCTTTTTTACGCATTTCAAATGTAGCCTGGCTAGCTATAAGAAGCAGAACAGCTAGTGGGTCAAATACAAAGATAATAATTAAAATTACCCATCTAACTGCTTCTTCTAGTAGATCTTGGTCAGCTGTTTCTCCGTAGATAAACTCTGCTAGATATTTTACTGGACCTACTTCTGCTTCTAATTTTCTATACTCTGCTTGTAAAGTATATTTGTTCTCGGTGAGTGTGTCAATAGAGTTATTAGCTTCTATTATTTTTTGTTGTTGCTGTTGTACTACAGCCTCAACTTGTGGGTCAGAGCCGACAGTTAGGTTGTCTCTCAGTCTCTGAATTAAATCGTTACTTGCTGATATTTGTAAGTCAGCACCTAAACGTAAATCTGCTATTGCCTGTCTGGCTGCTATGATTCTAGGATCTTCTGCTTGTCGTAGCTGTGTAATAGCATCTTGTGCCGTCTTAACGGCTGCGGTAGTATTCGGTATGTCATTAGTAAGCACACCGTCAATACGCTGTTGTATTCTTGCTCGTTCTGTCTTTGCTTCATCTACACTGTTGCCACGGACTTGATCAATTGCATCTAATAAACTTTGTTTGCGTTGATTGATTTGATCACTTTGTGGGCCACGCAAATCTGTTACAATATCTGTTAGACGACTGCGTTCTGCGTCTAGTGTTGATTGTGCTTGCGTTCTAAGTTCTACTGCCTGCGACTGCAAACCCTGTATGCGAGTTTGTTGTGCTTCAACCCATGTTGCTAAAGCTCTACGAGTGTTGCCACCAAATAATCCATCACTGGTCACACCAATAACTGCTTGACCTTCTTGTATCTTTGCTCGCTCTGTACTTTGTAATTTGTTTGTAGTAACAACAATAGTTTCTTCAATGTCTGCTATTTGCTGTTGTAATGCTTCTACTGCACTTGTATCAATATTAACTTCATTAATGCGCTGTTCGTATTCGTTTGCTTGTGTGTTAATACGTGCAAGGTCTGCATCTAGTTGTGCTATTTGATCAGTGTATGGTTTGATTTGTGCTTCGATACTAGCAACATCTGTATTAGCTAGTTCCGTTCTATACTGCGAAACTAAGTCTTCTAAGCGTTGTTTCTCGGTATTAAGTCTAGCAATCTCATCTGTATAGACTGCTACTCTATCTTCTAGACTATTAAGTTGTGTTTGGATAATAGCATTTTGTTCGTCAATCGCAGGTTGTATCCTGTCATATGCTGTGTCAATGCGTGTTTGTTCTTTGTCAATCTGACCTTGTATTGCTGTATTACCTAGACCGATACTTGCTTCAGCTTCTTCAATGCGTTGTTCAGCACGTTCAATAATTGTACCTAAACGTATAACATCTTCGTCAATACGCTCAAGTTGGGCTATGCCCTCTTCGGCGCTAGCTGTTTGTTCAATATGAGCTTTTGATAGGAAACCAAAAATACCCATGCTTGTAATAAACATCAGTACCACAACTGCAATACTTAGATAACCTTTAAGCCACCAACGTGCCTGATTCCAGTACTTGTGAAGCCAAACTGCTGTAACAAGCTTGCCTATTTCTAGTACACCTCCCATTATCATAATGGGCAGAGCTGCTGCCGCAAAGATTGCAACCAATCCTGCGACAGAGTAATAAATTGCGACAGCACTAATTGATAGTGCTGTTAGTAAAACTAGTATTGCTAATATCATCGTTAAGTATTTAACCTATTCCCATCGATAGAATATATGCGCACCTATTCTTCCGACTAGCTGTAGTGTCTTTGCCCAACGTGGATTAACATATGTAGCGTGATAGTGTGTAGAACCTTCTGTAATGCCACGAAATTTACCTTCTTCAACTATATTCCATGCAACACTTTGTGCTTCTACCCAACGATCCTCGTCTTGCGGCTTGTCGTGTTTTCCGTCACAATACCAACTGAATTGACACTTGTTTCGACGCATATTTCCGTTAGCATCTTGCAATCCTTGTTTGACTACGCCGCAAACTGTATTAGGATAACGTGAGTCATTTACACGATTCAGCACTACGTCTGCTACTGCTGCCTTGTCTGCTAGGTTGCTTCCTCTTGCTTCGTAGTATACGTTTAATGCCATACACTGTACTTGTGGAAATAGTTTTTCCAATTCAAAGTTTTGAGCTGCTGCTGGACCGGACACGAAAAGCAGCATTACTGCTGTAATAAAATGTTTCATAGTTCTACCTCAATGATTGTTTTGTTATCTACGCATACTTGCGATGTCTTTTGCATCTTCTTTTTTGTCTGCAAAAATCGGAACCATGTTGCTCTTGTGCATGGTTGCGATACCTAACAGTTGCCGCTCGCCTGAATATACCATAGACTCTTTTGCTGGTCCATGTCCTGCAATATTATTACCGAGTTTGACTGTTTCTCTAGTTTTGTAGTTGGGTATTTCATTTGTATGTTGTGCTTTGCTTTTGCCAACACCCATCTTTACAAGCCACTGCTCGTGTTCGGCTTGTGCTTTTTGTAGCTTCTTACTCTTGCTTTGTTTCTGTTTACGATTGTAACGAGTGGTGGTCATATAAGGACCAACTAGTGACATTGTCATAAAAAAACTCCTGCTATTGCTTTGTAAATATAGTATAGCAGGAGTTTATTAGGTTGTCAACCTTTATTTGTCTTCCATTAGCGCAACTGCGGCATTGTAGTCTTCTTGGCTTACAACACCTTCACGAAGTAGTTTCATTCTGTTGGCCATGTGCTTGGTTTGAATTTCTTCTTTTGATCCGCCAAAGTATGCTACACAATGTCCTTCTTCAATCATTATGTCTGTGACCAGTTTGCCATCTGGAGCACGAAAGTCTCCCAAGATACGTCCAAACTTGCCTTTCATGTCTTCGCCATGTTTGTTTTCTGTAGTGATTAGCTTGCCGCCATTTTCTAATAGTTCTTTCAATCTATTCTTAGCTGCTGTACCAAATACTTTTTCTACTTTATCACTTGTGCGTGACTCTGGGGTGTCAATGCCCATAATGCGCACACGCTCGTCTTTAAGCCATACGCCAAATCCTAGATCAATATCTACATCTACTGTGTCGCCGTCTACGCATTTAAGTAGTACTACGTCATATTCGTTCTGTGTTTGCATTTTTGATTCCCTCTAAATTATATGCCCATATTATTTATCAAGAATAAAGGGCGATGTTTCCACCGCCCTTGTTGCCGTAATTTATATTAGTTTAACTTAGAATGCAAAGCCAATGCTTGCTGTTGGAGCAAAGTCTTCTGTATCGATGTTATAGTTTGCACCTGCTGTAAATGTTGCACCATTTACATTTACTTCATACTCACCACCGATGTTTTGTAGTGCGTCTGTGTCGTCACCGTTTAGGTATGCTGTTAAGCCACCTGCGGTTGCTACAGTTTCAAAACCAAATGTTTCACCATCTACATCGTAAGTCATTGCGCCGCCTAGTGATGCTACGCCTAAGTCTAGTCCGCCTACGCCTGCACCTAGTACAGTGTTTTCACTGTCTAAGTTGTAGTCTGCTGCCGCTGTTACGTCAAGACCTGCTACACCCATTGTGTATGCACCTTGAATGTTGCTTACGTCAGTTACGTCTGTTGTCCAGTCTGTAAGACCTACTGCAACTACTGCATCACCTACAGTCACTTGTACTGCTTCTGCCATTGCTGGTGCTGCTAGTGTTTGCTCACCTTCTGCGCCTGGCATTACGCCTAGGTCATCACCAAATGCAACACCTAAGCCTGCTACAGTTGTGCCAACTGCCCATGTGTCTAGTGTTACTGCATTGCCGTCTGTTGCAACAAAGTCTAGATCGATTGTTGCCAATCCACCCATATCTACACCTAGGTCCAGATTCATTGTTCCACCGATTTTGTCGCCAGCTGTTTCAGCAAAGTCAAGTGATACTTCACCTGATAGTACTGGTGCTGCTACTGGAGCCGCTGTGTCTTCAGCAAATGCTGCTGTTGAAATTGCCATTGCGGCAACTGTTGTAATAAATACATTACGCATATTTTAGTTCCTTTTTAATATGTGTTCATAAAGTAAAGGGCAAGTAACCACACTTGCCCTTTCACTATAGTAATTATAACATCTACTTCCGTTTTGTCGATCGTTTCGAGCGTTTTTTGGGGGTTTCTGTAATAATAGTTTTATTTGTGTTGCGTTTGAGCAACGGTAGTAGTGCTGTTTCTGCTTGCCTATCATTCCACTTGAATTGTGTCTTGGCTTCTTTGAGCATATCCTCTACGGCATCATGTCGTGCTATAATGCCGTAGAGCATTTTATCTATTTCTAACCAGTTCAAAGTTCAGCTAGTAGTGCTGCAAACTTTTTCTTTGACTTGCCACGTAGTTTTGCATCTTCAACTGCTGCAATTGCTTCTGGTGTAGCTTCGCCTACAACAACAATACCAATCATACCCATTGTTGCGTGTGGTGTACACACATAGACATACACGCCTGGAGTATCAAATGTCAGTGTTATATCTTTTGATACCTTTGATTTACCCGGCAGTTTAAAACCGTCTGGTCCATCAATCATTTGTACATTGTGACCTTTGTCTGTTGCTAACCAATTAACTGATTCGCCTGGTTCAATAGTTACAATCTCTTGTGAGAAAACCATTTTGCGTTTTTTGTCGTCTGGATCTTTGTTCCACATTTCAACTGTGGCATTGTCAGCGAAGGCACTTGTAGCCATTACCATTAATAGTCCTAGGGTAGTAAGTAGTCTTGCCATATCATGTTCCTTTCGTATATGGTTATCCGCCACCTTGAAAGCGGTCGTCTTTGGGCTTGTACCAATTCTTTTGATTGTGTATTCTGCCTAGTAGTTCTTGTAGTTCATGCATTTCTGCTTTGAGCTGAGGCGATGTTTCACCTTGAACAATAGCCATTCCTCTGCGGCCGGCCTTTGCTCTTAGTGCGGATTCTATAACCTCAATGTCTCTTACTGTAAGTTCAAAGTTGTTGTTTGGTTTCATTCGCTTAAACCAAAACATGGCATATGAATTGCTTGCTTGCAGTTACT